>OHWG01001458.1_pt1 | contig 11710 bp, 15 predicted proteins | sample 1579621 | NCBI WGS metagenome assembly OHWG01 (sample SAMEA3882544, study PRJEB24775) | human gut metagenome | biome: human-associated habitat; feature: intestine environment; material: feces | place: Netherlands | collected 2009/2010
TTACTTTGACACAATAGTTATCAGGAGCCGTAGCAGGAAGCAAGCTGAAACGCTGAATCGACTTTTTGAAGTTAATAAGAGCCTGATGATTGAACCCGTCGGCTGTCTGTACAAGACCACCACCCCAAATACGAATCCAATTATCTTGATGTTCTGTAGACACCCCATTCTTATTTAGTTGTTCATTGATTCGGTCTGCAATATAGTTGGTGTCTATCTGCTTCGTCTGTTCAGCGGCATCCCCATTCGGACTTGTCCATGTGCATTTAGACACACCATCAATCCAAACCTGATAGGTACGGCCATACTGCCCTTGACGAACATAAAGCATACTACCTTGATTACTAAAGTAGTCTGGTGACTTCTTGCTGGACAACTTCACTGTTTTTGTATTGTTCAATACAAAAGTGTAATCAGCTACCGTCATAACTCGTAAGTTATCACGAGGAGTGTTGGTAGCTAAATAAGCATCATCTTCAATCTTTACAGTCTTTTCGTTCCCCTTCATGTCATAAATCTTGACAGTGTTATTTGCAAAGACAACCATATATTTCTGTTGCTTATCCCTGTCAATGAAATGAACAAGAGGTTTACTTCCTTTAGTAAGGTTCAATCCTGTGAGTGTCTTTAGATGGACTGTAGGGATACGTTTCTGTAACCCTGAAGCCTCTGTCGAGAAACCGTTAATCTGCTCCTCAAGCTGTTCAGGGAACCGTAATAGTGGTGGTTGCTGAGACACACCCTGTACAAAGTTTTTGATACTCTGTGAGTAAAGCATGGTGTCTTATCTCCTTTCCAATGCACTCTGCATCCCTGTTGTCTGAAACATGTTGGAACCTGTGTCTATACAATACTGTACAATATCCGCATAAGCTCTTGATTCTTCAATACGTAATTCCTGTGATACATTTTCGTCACCAAGATAACGTTCCTGAAAGAAAATAGCCGCTTCTGCTGTGATGAATGTTTTGAACTCATCAGGCAAATCCTCAAAGTCAACAGCTTCAATGATTGTAAGTTGCACATCTTCATTGAAGGTGTCTGTTTTTTCTGTAAGGTTATATAGAAAATCCCCACGTTTTACATAAACTGCACCATTCGTCGCTGTAATCTTTATCCATGAGGGATTATATCTAATCTTTTTGCTGTTGGTGTCTGGCATAACAGTTACATTGGTCAAGGTGTTGAACTGCCAACCTTGACGCTGAATATTTCGAGATACCGTATCAAGTAGACTTCGTGCATTATCAACATCAATAGATTCACTCTCTGTCAGACTATTAACAGGAGCTTCCCCAATGCTTGAAAGAATCAGATTGATTGCGTCTAACTCTGTAGATACAAATAGCATCTTTTCACTCCCTTTAAAAAGAATAAAAAGGGGAGCGTTACACTCCCCCTAAACATTACCTACTAAGCAGGATTGCTAATAACACCCATAAAGGTAGATTCAGGACGCAAGCCACCAATACCAATAGCGTATTTAGCGATTAACTGGTCTGCCTGATATTCAGCACGACGAGCTGTTTCAAAGCTAATGTCTTTCAAGGACAAGACACCAACAGAAGATTTATGACAAATCAGAAGTGGTGACTTGCTGGCATATGCAGACGGGAAGGCATGACCATCACCCTGAATGGTATTAGTCGGGTCATCACCGCCCTGTGTGAGATGCGGACATTCGATAATCTGGAAACCATCCATGCTGATAATATTGGAATTAGTCAGCGTAGCGGCGGCACCATAATTGCTATTCAAGAAGTCGAGATTCGTTGCCAGTGCGGCGTGAATTTCAGGAGTAACAAAGCAATAACGATCACCCTGCGGAACATAGTTAGCGGCCATCTTAGCTTTAACTTCCAACAGAATGTCACGGACTGCGATACCCGTTTCTTTGTTAATGCCAAGGGTGGAACCAGTTGCGAGTGTCTTTTCAACGACGCCACCTTTACCAAGGCCAGCAACGTTTTCAGAAGTGTTCAGTGCTTCTTTAGCAACCTCTGCGAGAATAGAAGCATCCATGGAAATTGCCAGTGCTTCGCCAAGCTGTGTAGCATACTGAGAACGGAAATCATAATGTGCGATAAATTCGTCAAGGTCAAATACCAAGCAGTCAGTTGTCAACAGACCATCAATAACAATGGTACGTTCGCCCTGCTGAATATTTTCTCGAAGGTCGTCAAGGCTCTTACCACTTTTCAGGTAATGTGCTTTAGTACGACCAAATACAGGGAACTGTGCAGATTTACCGCTCTGAATAGTACGTTTGATAAATTTACCATTCGTTACGGAAGCACGTGCAAATGCCGTGAGAGTTTCACCACTAAATACTTTAAGGGCAAGGGCAAGTTTGTCGGCATCTGTGGTTGCCTTTGTACCAATCGCCATAGGAGTTGCAATTTTAATATCTGCCATAATTAATATCATCCACCTTTCAAAATAGAAAATTATATAGAAAAAGACACCCAACTATGGAGTGTCTTAATCATCAAGAATTGTATTGGCTATTACAATTTACTAGAACAATTTAGAATATTTAACTTTTCGATACACTTCACGTGTAAACTTTGCATCTTTCTGATACCGAGGGTCAGACATATCTTTAATCATTTCATCCGTCGATTCATAACCACTGCGGTCTACAGACGGAGCGGCATTGCCGACGATGGAAGGACGCTGAGTACCATACTGTCTCACCATCTGACCTTTAATACCTTCAAGGGTCATGCGAATCTGCATGAGATTTTCACTGTCCAATGTAGCATTAAATGCATTAATGACATCCTGATTCTGGGAAGACACAAACTGCTGAATACGTGCAAATTCTTCCTGACCACCTGCCAATGCGTATACATCATTGACAAAGCGAGTAGAAGCGGCTTCCCAACCTGCGAGAATACCATCAACAACAGCTTTCGGATAACCTGCTTTTTCAAGGTTTTCATACGACTGCTGACTAAGACTACCATTGTTCATGTATTCTGTTTCGAGTCCTGCAAAATCAACACCCTTAGTTACTAAGTCTTTTTCGACACCATCAAGGGCTTCATGTGCATTGGTCAACTGCTGTTCAGAAGTCTGTTCAGCTTTCGGAGCTTCTTCCTGTTCAGTCTGTGTGTCTGTCTGAGAATTGTCCGTACCCTGTGTGTCTTCTCCTGCTACATCATTCAGTACATTATCTACACTTTCAGCAGTATCTTTTACAGACAACTGAGTATTAGCAGAGGTAGACACGGTGATATTATCCTGCGTCGTTTCCGTCTGTACTTCTGTCTGCTGTGTGTCTACCACTTTATTTTCATTTTCATCCATTATCTATCATTCTCCTTACTGTGAATTATCTTTCATCATTCCCTGTGCAATAGGCGACATCATCTGAGCCTGCATGGCCTGATATTCTTCATCACTCATAACAAGTGAATCTGCATCAAGGCCAAGTGCTGTACCAATCTGAGATAGGACATTGCCTGTCTTCAAACGCTGTTGGAAGTCGGGGAGTACAGAACATGTCTGTAAGAACTGTTCAATCTTTGTCAGATCGTGTCCACGGCCTAATGCTTCCATGCCTGTTACAATATGTGTCTGTACACCATCACTGCCCTGTGGAATGTCAGGGAGTGCACCTTGCGCCATGAGCTGTGCCATAAGACACTGAACAAGCGGTAACTGTAATTCCAAAGACAACAAGGAATAAATGTTACCTACGCTATCCTCAAGCTCATTAGCCACATATCGAATTTCTTCGGCTGTGACGCGTTCGGCATTACGCTGTACCGAGCTGTTCAGCAGGAAAGCAAACGACAAGTTGCTCTGTAATTCCTGCTTATGCTGATAGGCTACCTGCAAATCGCTTACCTTGTTCAACTGGAAAGCTGTAATGTCACCTTCTTTTCCTTTGAAGAAATCACCACTCTGTGCATCTTTCAATTTATCAACACGGAGCTGGGAAGAAGGATTCACAAGGAATAAAGCAAAAGCAGATAATGTAGCCATTTCTGCAATAGATTTACTGATAGAGTTAAGGGACTTCAAATCACCATAGTATTCATCAACATAAGAACGTCCATAAGACTCCCCATCCATCTTACGGAGTCGCAAGGGAATCCAAGGAACCTTATCCCTCGGAAATTCCTGTTCGCTACCTTTGATAATCTGTCCTTCAATCTCTTGATACATTTCAAAGGTTTCACCATCTGCAAGATATACATGAGTGTAAAGCTCAACATTCTTGTCTGGTGAAACGTCTGTACCTTCTACGCAAGCCTGTGCTTCGGGGGGCAAGGTGGCATAACTAATACTATCTTTCGCAATCAGTTCAATCCAATTACCTGTGCCATCACGCACCACAACATAGTTATTCAGACGATATAATTTGATACCACCCGTCTGAGGTGGAAGATACAGCAAGCAGTTACCTGCTACGATGAGCTGTAAGACACCCTCACTAATGGTGATACGACACCGATTAGTTTCCATATAATCCATCAGCTGGCGTTCAATCGCCCCCATGATCTTATCAATCTTTGTCATAGCGGACGTATCCCCTTGCTGGGCTACCTGCTGTTTTGCCGCGTCCCCCAACTCCAATTTAAAGAAGGGTTCATTAGGGGGAAAGAGAGCCAGCATAATTTTAGCCGCTAAGTTATTAACGCCCCTAGCACCAATGCTCTGATATGGTGTCTCGTACTCTGTTGTCGAGGTAGCATTTTCATCAGGGAACAACATAGGAATTGTTATCTTAGCGTTCTTTACCGCTCTGTCTACATACACCTTTCTATCGGACACTAATTTTTCATAGCGTGATTTAGCGGTATCAGTCCGATAAAATGTATTGGTGTCTACCACGTTACTCATACATTAATACCCGAACCGCCACCACTGGAACCTGCGGACGAGGAAACATAGAGCGAGTTTTTACCACGCTTCTTTTTCTGATTCTGTACTGCGGCATCATATTCAGCTTGTTCCGTTGCTGTGGGAGCAGGAGCCGCACTTGCTACATAAGTAGGTGTTGTCTGCGCAACATTGTTAGTTTGTCTAGCCATCTGACCAAACAACATTTTAGATGGAATACCCATGACACTTCTAACGGCCCCTGTGACGCCATGCCATGCCTTAGACACCGTGTGTCCTAACCAACCACCACTAGACATTAAAGACCACTCCTTCCAGTATAATCACTTGTAGAGCCTACCCCACCTGTAGAATCACCTTTTACATACAAGCTAGACAGGCCACGTTTATTTCTTTTCTTTTGCGAGTAGGTTGTATCACTCCCCATTACGGGTGCATCTGGTGTCTGTGCTGATGTACTCGGCACTAAATCAGAAGCCTTTACAGTTGGGCTATAATTATCAGCCGCACTATATGTATTACTTCCTGCACCTGTAATACTTGAAATAATCTTCATGGGAAGTGACAACAAACTACCTAGCCAACCACCACTAGACATATTCAATCCTTCCTTTCTGCCAGATTATGCAAGACAGAAATTACCTCTGTACAGCCCTGCATGTATCCCATGCGAATGTCATTGTTTTCAGCGTCCGCATTAATAAAAAAGTCTGGCGTATAGATAGCTGTAAGATAATCAACAACATCTCTAGGGACAAAAGGAAGCTCATCATGCATAATCATTTATTATTTCATCTCCTTCAAATAGGATTCACCAAAGACAACAAAACCATTCTTCTTATACATGTTACGAACAATCGGTGTGTCTTGAACCATACTACTACCAGAGCAAATCATGACACATTCATTATCACGCGCAATGTCTTCCAAGAGCTGGACTGCAAAGCGCCCAAAGCCATTAGGTTTTGTACCTATGGAAACCACCAAATCTTCAACCAATACAGGGCCGTCAATCCACCAAAGCTCAACCACATTACAAGCTAAGATACCTGCATATTTTCCCTGTTCATCTGCAAAGACAGCCAGTGTACCAAGCTTCTGCATTTTCCACATCTGCTGTGCTAAATCCTGAATGGACTTTCTGTGTCTGAACAAAGGTGTTGGATTCTTGTCGGCTTTATGTGTAATGGCCGTTACAATAATTTCCATATCGTCAAGTGTTACATCATTTACGAGTGTAAATTTTGGGGTGTCCATAATTTTACCTTTCCTTTCTCATAATCTCCATCCTGTAAGATATGCGCCACACGAGCCTGTAATAATGCATCATCTTCTGTAAGATTTGCTTTCTTGAAACAATCAACTACAGCTTCCCATGTAGGACTATCAGCTAAAATACGTTCTGCTCTCACCTTGCCAATTTTCGGACAACCCGTGTAATTATCAGCTGTATCCCCTACAAGTGTCTGATAGAGCAGTTTATAATCTGCTTCTTCCTGTGTCACCTCTACCAAGGTGTCTGTCAGGAAGTTATAAATCTTTGTCGGTATCGTCTGCATGTCTTTATCAGCAGAGATAATAATGTTGTTCCCTTTGTACTTCCCTGTCGCCAACAGACCGATAACATCATCAGCCTCTAGGGTGTCTAATTGTTCAGACACCCAATTTTCGCGCACCCATTGTTTGAGTGCATGATAGGCAACAGGCTTTCTTTTTCCGACACGATTCAACTTGTATGTGGGCAACAGCTTCTTTCTAAAGTTGTTGTCATCATCAGAAAAAGCATAGACAACACGCACATTTCCTGAATAGTGTTCTAGCTCTAAAGCTCTCTGAATCCAGTCATCCATGTGGTCTTGCAAGTACGCCAGCGCTTCATTGAAATCTACATGAAGTGTCCAAATATCGTTACCCCAATCAATTTCACATTCACAAGAGGAACAAGCACGGTAGACAGCCATGTCAGCATCCACAAGGATTGTGATAGGTTTCTTCATCGGCTTATACATCTTCGTCTTCCTCTGCGTCTGTAACAGGAACATAAAGGCCACAACGGCATGTACTGTATTTACGCATGTACTTACAAGGACAAATGGTATCTTTTGTCTTACTAGGCTGGCAGGGGCAATAACCATCATTCAGGGCTAAACGTCCTCTAATGGTATCATAGACAGTATGGTTACGTGTCACTTGCATGTGGCGTTCTTTGAGAAACTTGCTGTTATCCCCATAGATAGTATACATTGCTGTCATTAGATCACCCCCAATTCTTTTGCTTTCGGAAGGGATTCAATCCAATCACAAATAACTTTCCATTCGGGTAATCTGTGTGTCTTTCGCTGTGCATAGATATTTTTCAGCTGTAAGTAGTTTGTAGTCATACGTGCGGTCAACAACAGACCACTAGGATAACTATAAATCATGCGACGCCAATTTTCTTCTGTAGTGTTCTGGTTATAATCACGCACAATGTCAAGAAACATGTCGGCAATTCTACGGTCGGTGTAAGAGATGAAACGTACATCCATCTTCGACAGCATATGCATTGCGGACATAGAAGACACAAAATCTAAGAAATGATAGCGCTGAGCTTCTGGCCATGCCTGCTTAGTAAGGGTCAAATCAAACTGAACAATGATACCTTTCAAATAGCAATCATGCCCACTGCCAGCAGGAGCGTTCCCAAGACGCACGGCACGTTTCATGTCCCCGTTTGTAGCACCCCGTGTTTCTAAATTACACGGGTTGATTTTATCAGACATCGGGTATCCAGACGCAACAATAGATTCATCAAGCCCATAAACAAAGGTGTTATCAATGACATGGTAATCATGCTTTTTCATACTTATTGTGTCTCCTTTCGCTTTTCGACATTTCCTTTTTCATTTCATTTGACTGTGGGTATGTAACATAACCACACGAACATGTAATTTCCTCTACATTTTTAGCACACCCTGTAACTAAAGTGCGCCCACATTTTTTACAACGGATTCTTTTAGCGTACATATAACTCCCCCTGATAATAATAATAACAGTGTGGAAATCACCAACCCTGCTTTTTACAAAAATCAATAATCATATTGGTCCGTTTCAGCATTTCTTCGGTATTGTCTTCTGCTTCCTTCTGTGTTTTGAAGACGTTACCCATAGCATACATAACAGAGTCCTGAATGAAATCTTCAATAAGTCCCATAGTCGTGAAATTAACGAACCCATCTTTTAATATATAGTGGCACGGCTCCCTAAAAGCAGGTTTCCGAGGTTCAGCCAGCTTTTCCTTCAGGCGACAAAGCGCCAATCCCATGCCTAAACGGAAATCCCATTTGTCTTGCGGAGCCTTCTTTGCTTTTGCTTCTGTATCACCTTGTCGCACCGTTATTGTGCCATTCTCTTTATCTACAAAGCATGCCACATTTTCAGCATCAAGGCCTAAATATGTAGCCACCTTGAGTGTTGTAGGGGGCAACTTTCTAAAATAGGATTTAGTGCTGGCATCTTCCACAATGGGATCGATGTCTTCCATAGAATATCTCCCACTGAAAATGGATGAATTTTTTCTTCGAGGTTCAAAGAAATACATCTTGAACCCCGTCTCATTGTTTCGGATTTTAATAGACAAATCCGTATCACACTTTTCAATTACTTCTGCACCATTCGGAAAATGAACGGAGTGTGGCCCCGTCACGCTAACAAGCATACCTACTTCAACTTCACTAAACTTCATTGTGTGTACTCCCTTCTAATGACAATCAAACCAATTGTGTCCAATAATACCCTCTGTATCTAATTGAACATGAAAATGAAAATATTCTTGTGTGTCTCTCATCGCCTGTTGTGCTTCTTCACATACAATCTTTGCAATTTCCTCGGTTCGACATGCAATCTGTTGTTCATCATGAATCCACGCCATAAGAGCAAAATCACCGTTCCACCCGTGCTTGAGTCCTCTAGCTAATAAACGCTCCTCTGTAGTGACAATCCATTTCTTGCATATCAATGCTCCTGCTGACTGTAAGAGCAGATTCAAGGCACTATGTGGACTTCTTACGTGAAGCTTGCGTCTGTCAAGTCCATACAGAAAATGTCGCTTCCATGTAATTTTAGGCTTCCCATGACAGCTTTTAAAATCAACAGGATAGATAAGAGCATCCTCTACAGCCTTTCTGAGCTTTACAATGGCAGGAATCGCTTTATTGAATTTCTTCTTAATCTGCTTTCCTTGCCCTGCTGTACCCCCAATGATTTTTCCAATTTTGGCGTCACCTGCACCATACAAATAAGCATAAATGTTTTAATGTTCCCATGAGTTCGCTACACTCATAGCGTTCAAAACGAACTGCTATATGTTACCATATAGAACAGACTATCTCTTTACAGAATTATCTGCATCCACCGCTTCCCTCTGCTTAGAGGTACTCCCTTTCGGGATAGTCGTTACACGTTCTCTTTTTAGAGCTTCGCACGGTATTGTCTTATTACTAAGAGGTTCACCGTTTTCAATGGATTTATAGACGCCCATTTAGTTAAACGTCTTCGCCTGATTGCGTGTTGGCAATCCTGCGGCTTTCTGATTCATAGTATGAATATCACCATTTAAAATCGTATGGGCATATTGGCCACCATCATACTTATACATGAAGTGGGCAAGACAACGGAGTTCAAGACCACAAGCGTCTATCCCTGCTTGCCACCATCCGTCAGGTACACGAAAAAGTTCCCGACATTCTTTGCCATACGGACTGCCAACATGTGGTACTTGTGCGACGTTCGGTCTGGAATGAGTAGCGCGACCACTAACAGCCCCATTAGGGATAACAGAACCATGGATATTACCATCCTTCCCAATCATAGACAACCAAGCATTATTACCATCTGCCAGCTGTCCTAAACGCTTTTTGAGCATCAAGGATTCTTCAAGAATAGACACAACAGCCTTTACTTCATCGGGAGCCTGTGGGTCTTCCTTCATAAATGACATCAATCTTCAATCGACATTGTGAAAAATAAACATCATCTGCATCCGTGTCTTCAACATCATAACAATCAATATTCGCTGGAGAATAGCCATAATGTGTACGTAACAACCATTCAATCTGTTGTCTACTATTCGGATTAAAGTCTTTATACTTCTGGACGGGAACCCCTGCTTTATAGCCAAGACGCTTGTTGTCTCTTTTCGGTACGAAAATCTTATCAGGTACACGAGGTACAATCTGGATCAACTTTGCTGTCAAGACACCTGCTCTGGCACGTAAGGTAGCTTCCAATTCCTTAGCCTTATTAAAGTCAAAGGGAAACCCATTTTTTTCTTGCTTAGACATCAACCATGCAACCTCATGTTCAAGCTTTATGGCCTTTGGTGCATAATCATATGAAGCAAGCTTTTCATAGAGCTTCACCGTTACAACTACGTCCTGCTTATTGTAAGCAAGCATTTCAGGATTGTAACAAGCCCACGCATCTTCTTCCTCTCCATATGTACCCTTTAGTTCACCTAAACGATACCCCCAAGCCTTTAGGCTATGGGATTTATAAAGCTTCGAGGGGAGCTGTTTCTTTCGGATAAGTCCTGCGTCCATGTCTTCGATATGAGAATAGATGAGACGTGACAAAACAAGGGTGTCTACTACATCCTTATGCATGTCGTGTGTAATCTCAAACCACGGAAAAAGTTTTGCCAAGGTGGGAAGGTCATAATTAATAACATTGTGTCCACAAAGACACACCCCTCTTTTCCATGCATCATATAACTCATGGACACCTTGCTCTGCATGTACATCATCATACTGCTTCATTTCCTGTGTGTCTGTATCATAGACACTCAAGCAAAAAAGCTTTGTAACGTCGGCATATAAGCCGTTCGTTTCAATATCAAAGACTAACATAGAACCATCCTTTCTATCGTAACTTTTCTAAATCTTCTGCCTCTGTATCAAGATTAAAAGCTTCATTACGGAGCTTATTCGCAAGCTCTCTCTTTTTATTAGCAAGTAAACTAATTTTCTTCTGTCGCTGTGCTTGTACCTTAATGCTCCACTGGTACAGCTTGCGCCACAAGGCATCATAGAATTTAATCAGCCACATCAAGCCACCCCCTTATTTCTTCAAATGATGATAGAAGCGTTTTCCTGCTTCCTTCTGTCTTGCTTCGGAGAAGTTACTAATGCGTTTCAGATACCCAATAACACGAGTACCATAATCTACATCAGTACTCCCACATTTCACACAATGATTTTCTGTGTCTGTGTTGATGTAGACGCAATTATTGCAAATCGTACACAAGACATTTGTTGTCCAATATGGTACACCATATTTAGAGCAAAGCTTATACAAGTGCATGAACTGTTCCTGACTTAGCATCTGTTCAAGATTTAAATGCAAGGCAGAACCACCATCAAGGTACTGTACAATATCTTTAGAGTACAGCTTCAATTTATCGAGTACATTTACAGTGTGGTCTTCTACAGGATAAAAATAACTATTGTAGCAGTCCCTAGTTACATAAAGACCTGCTTCCTTATCCCACTTTGCATTTTTAACACCAAGGTTTTCCGCAGGGACGAACTCCGTATTGAAGCGTACCCCATATTCAGACAAAGCGGCTTTATTAGACGTTGAGAGGAACTCCAACAACTCCTTTAAGTAGGTAGGATATTCTTCATCTGTTACTCCACCAAGCTTATCTCTGATATACTCAAAGGCCTCTAAGACACCATTAACACCAATCGTGAGGAACTGTTTATCAATATCCATAAATCCCTGTGTGTAAGCAGGGAGCAAACCTGCATCAATGTACTCTTTAAGTACTTCTCGGTGCGCCAGCAGATACTTATGTACTCTATCCACTACTTCATCA
>OHWG01001483.1_pt1 | contig 11566 bp, 9 predicted proteins | sample 1579621 | NCBI WGS metagenome assembly OHWG01 (sample SAMEA3882544, study PRJEB24775) | human gut metagenome | biome: human-associated habitat; feature: intestine environment; material: feces | place: Netherlands | collected 2009/2010
CAAAAAGATATTTTCCGCATTTGTTGGAATGGCTATGGCTGCCAATGCGCTTATAACTATGCCGTTTTCTGCTTTTGCGGACGAAGAAACCAGTCGTACATACATATATGACGATTATGAAGTTTCGTATGACGTAACTAATTCTTGGGGAAATACAGAGATTGTTTCGGTGACACTGTCTAACACCGGAGACAGCGCTATCGAAAACTGGATGCTGTATTTTGATCCGAACGGTCAGGTACACGATACTGTTAACGTTCAGGAAATGCAGACTACTGCTGGTATAACGTACTTTAAAAACAGCGGTTATAACGCAACCGTCAATCCCGATTCTTCAGTTTCGTTCAGCTATATGGTTGACAACTGCGAAGCGATACCTGATGATTTTACGCTTTGTCAAACAAGGGCAGTAAAAGAATCAGGCTATCAGGTTTCACTTCAGGTAAATCAGACTTGGGGAGACTCGTTTAACGGTGAAATCATTATTCAAAATAACACAGACCAACCTATTGAGGCGTGGGAATTAACAGTTGACACTAACTTTACCATTACTGAAATTACGAACAGTTGGGCTGCTACTGTAATAGAACTTGAACCTTACAGCTATATGCTTAAAGGTACGTATACTGGTACTGTTTATGCAAATTCAAGCGTTTCTCTTGGCTTTAACGGAGTGAAATCCGGCGATCCGGTAATTACTGATTACTCGCTGACGGAGGTTGTAGTCAGTGAAGATATTATCAATGACGCAGTCAATACAGGATTACTCTATGATGACTGCATTGACTGGAGCGAACTTCCGGATTCTGATGGAGATGGTTTGCCGGATGAATACGAAGCAGAGTATGGCTGTGACCAATTAAACCCTGACAGTGATGGCGATGGTCTGCCGGATGGCTATGAGATTCTGACATTAGGTTCTGATCCTGCAAATGCGCATTCTTTGGATACGGTTCTTTCCGATGGAGAATATGATAATGATCAGGATGGATTGAGTAATTACGAAGAATATCTTCTTGGAACAGATCCACTTGTGGCGGATTCAGATTATGACGGATTGTCAGATGGTGATGAAGAAAATATATATGGAACAGACCCGTTGAATCCTGATACAGATGGAGATAGTCTATTTGATGGTGATGAGATTGCACTCGGACTGAATCCATTAGTTGCTGACAGCAATGATGATGGTATTCCGGACAATGAAGAAATGTTTCCACAAAATAAGTCATTTGATGCAGGTGACACTGATACTGTAGTTCAAAATATTGATATAGCATTTGAGGGAACAGGTTATATTGATTCTACAACTACTGTTGAAAGCATAATGAATGACGACTGGATGTGCTCGAATATTGTAGGTCTTATAGGAGAGCCTTATGATATTTCTTCATCTTCCAAAATAAAAAACGCTGAGATTACATTTAAAATTAATAAATCTTCATTGGGAAACACACAATTTTCTGATTTGAGAATATTATGGTATAATGAAGAAGAACAGCGTTTTATTGAAATGGAAACCATACCTAATGCTGAAAAAGCAACTCTTACCGCAAAATCAGAGCATTTCAGTAAGTATCTGATTGTTGACTGCAAGCAGTGGTATAACGCATGGAAAAATAATCTTTATCCAATTACCGGAAGTTCACTTCATACAGCAATTACTATTGATTGCTCCGGCAGTATGGATTATAATGATCCCGAATACTATAGAGTTATTGCTGCAAACGGTTATGTAGATGTTATGTCAGTTGCTGATTTGGCTTCTGTTATTCTCTTTTCAGACGGTGCCTCTGAGGAGCAAGGTCTAACAAATGAAAAGATGGATTTAAAAGATGCAATTAAAAAAGTTGAAACTTACGGGCATGGTACAACCAATTATGAATCTGCGTTACGTTATTCCATAAATAGTTTGGAAAATCAAGATAATTCAAATTATGAAAAAGCAATTATTTTTCTTTCGGATGGACACCCTACAAATATAGTTGACGGCGTTGGTGTAGAAATACCGGAAGATGAATTTGATTATTCATTGGTGGATGAAGCAGCAGCAAATGGAATTCGAATTTATACGATTGGATTGACAAATAATGTAAATGAAAATATACTAAAAGAAATGGCAAGAAGAACAAATGGCGAATATTATTATGCTAATACTGCCGAGGCATTAATCGCATATTTCTTAACGATAAATATGGGCGAAAAGTATGATATTACCACGGATACGGATAATGATGGCATTCCGGATTTATTTGAAACATATGGTATGCCGATTGCAAACGGTCAAGTACTTTTTAGCAATCCGAATGTGCCGGATTCAGACGGAGACGGTCTGAAAGATGGTGAAGAAGTAATTATGCATATAGTGAATAATGACGAAGAAGCAACATCTGCATCTGCTTACCTTGAAAAATTCATGTATGATTATATACCGACTGAATATATAAGTAGTAATGGCGGTATTTATTTTGAATTGGTAACAGATCCTACAAATGATGATACTGATGGAGATGGAATTATCGACGGAAACGAAGTTGAAAATGTTACAACTGATTCACGTTATAATAATTTGAATCCATTGGTTAAAGATACGCTGGAAAGTTTATTCGTAGAATATCATCAAGACACGATGATTAATCAAAGAAACAATGCTGTTTATATACAAATAGATCAGAATACTGTTACAATTAACGCACGCATAAAATACACTAATGCATACAACGAACCTGCTTCTTCATATATAACATGGAATGATGAGGAATCACAAGATATTTACAACTCTCTTGGCGAGGACTGTACGTTAAAAGATTTGTTTGAAGATGGCGTAAAGAGGAGATGGGGAGGACTATACTCTGGAACAAAATATGATTTTTATCCAGGACTTTCCATCAATGTTAATGTTAGATTTATTAACTACAATGAAAACACAATGACAGATTGCAGATATATAATAGCAAATTTAACCAATACAATGGGAGGTGTTTCAAGTACATCTGGTGGCTACGATACAACAGAAAACAAAACAATTACAATGAAAAGCCTTGGAGATTTAGCATCTATCTATGAGGGTATTTGTGCTCACGAGTTTGGGCATACGCTACTGCTTGCTGATGCATATCCCTCTGCTAATCACGGGTACACTCCTATTATAAGTACTGATAACAACAGGGAATTGTATTGTACTGTTACAAATGCAGCATATGGTAGACCTGGTGGAGGAGAGATTATGTATTATAATAGCGATGCATTACCTAATGATATTGAAATGTTATTAATCGGATATTCTTATAATGAAAAACAGTATTTTACACCATGGAATAATCGCGAAGTATCTCACGCAATTAAGGAATCAAACATATATCTTAACACTGAGGATAAAAAGTATTATATTTGGGAAAATGGTGCGTTTGTAGAATATACTGAAGGAGATATAGCATGAAGAAGAGTGGCAGATATTTGAGTGCGTTAGTGTTATTCACACTATTGGGGAGTGTAGTCACTATGAATCAAATGAATATCCCAGCTTTAATGGCAGAAGCCTCCGAGCTAGATTATAAACTTCTGTATACAGTTGAACAAGATGGAACAGCAACTATTACAGGTTATGAAGGTGTGGTTGAAACTTTGGTAATTCCATCAGAAATTGATGGGTATCCTGTTTTGAAAATTGATGTTCAGGCATTCGCTACATCAGGCGAAGAACTATATAATGATGAAAACTCTTATTGTTCTGTTGAAACATTGATAATTGAAGAGGGTGTTACCAAAATTGAACTAGAAGCTTTTCTGAATTGCAAGAATCTAAAAGCTGTAACATTACCTAATACATTGGATTATGTATGGGATATGGCATTCTGTGGCTGTGATAGCTTAAAGGAAATTAAAATTCCGAGTGGTACTGGACGAATTTGTGAAGCGGCGTTTGGCTACGAATATGAATGTAATTATATTGAGGGTGTATATGATTATGAGGCTTGGACAGAGAAAATGGATGACTTTACGATCTATGGAGAAGTAGACTCTTTAGCCGAAACCTACGCAAACGAAAACGGTTTCACCTTTATCGCACTTGACGAACAACCGACCACTACTACAACGACAACCACAATAACACCGATAACTACTGTCACCACAGGCGAAACAAAAAACGATTCTACAACAGCTACGACAATCGCTACTACTGATATTGTCACAACAGAAGAAACTACAACAATTACAACAGTAACCACCACAATAACAGCCGAAACTAACACAGAACAGACAACGGAGCCGCCAACTACTGACGCAGGAGACATCGTTACCACAGAAACTTTTACTGTTCCTCCCACGATAACTACCAGCACAGAAACAACATTGCCTCAAACCGGTTATTCCAAATGGTATCATGCCGCAGCAGCATTGGCAGTCTGCATGATCGGAAGCGGTAGTGCTATGGTAATTAGTTCGGGTACATTGAAGAAGAAAAGAAGATAAACTACAATTTTAAAATCAGAAAAAGCGCCATGTTAAGAATGCGATTCAAGGCATGGCGCTTTTCTATAATAAGGAGGAAATGCTCATGAAATTTTTTAATAAAATCCTAAGTGTATTGGCTGTTTGCGGATTTATTATGCTCAGCATTCCGTTTTCAGCAATTCCGGTGGAGGCCGCTATTCTTTACACACTGAATGACGGTGTACTGACAATCAAATCGCAGGGGGTCATTGAAAAATACAGCGATGGAACAAAATTGCCATGGTATGATGAAAGAGATCAGATTACATCAATAGTATTGCAGGATGGCGTTACAGAAATCGGCGATTCTCTTTTTTCAAACCTAACCGCACTGGAAACGGTTAGTTTCCCTGATACGCTAATCTCCATAGGTACGAACAGCTTCAGAAATTGTTCTGCGCTAAAAAGCATAGAACTGCCGTCCTCGCTTATTTCTATCGGTACTGGTGCGTTTGGAAATTGTACAAAGCTGCAATCCGCTCGGCTTTCTGAGGGGTTAGAAAGTGTCGGAAGCTGGTCGTTTGCTTATTGTTCAGAGTTAACGGAAATTCAATTGCCTGAAACCCTAACTGAAATAGGAAGCGCCGCCTTTTATGAATGTTCATCATTGACAAACATAACAATTCCGGCAAATGTGACAGAACTCAAGGAGTTTACATTCGCTGTCTGTTCAGCATTGGAAGATATCACGATACAAGGAGAATTAACCTATCTCGGAGGCGGCGTATTTAGCGGAACAAAATGGTTTTCGGAACAGAAGGACTGGGTTATTGTACAGGATAAATTTTTGCAGACCTATAGGGGTTCGGATACAGAACTTGTCATACCGGATGGCGTAGAATTCATTTGTGATAGTGCGTTTTCCAATAAAAACATTCGATCGATCGTTCTTTCTGATTCTGTCAAATCAATCGGTTCAAACGCTTTTGCAGGCACAGATTTGGAAACAATAGACCTCAATCAGGCAGAAATAATCGGAGAAAGCGCATTTAATGGGTGTGAAAAACTGACGTCTTTGACGATTCCTGATTCGGTTACATCTATAGGCGGAATGCTGATAAGTGACTGCACTTCTCTAACTGATTTGCAGCTCAGTAACTCCTTAACTTCTATTCCAAGGAATGCATTCTATAATTGCACCGCTTTAACAGAAGTAACCATTCCGACTTCAGTGACTACAATTGAAAAATATGCTTTTTACAAGTGTGATTCATTGGAAAAAATACGGATTCCGGAAAGTGTTATCAGCATTGAAGACTATGCGCTGGGCTATATAAACGGCAGTACAGTTTCAGAAATTCTGACAATTTACGGCTGTTACGAGTCAGCGGCTGAATCTTATGCAATCGAAAACAACATTCCGTTTATTGCAATGTCTTCTGAAACTGTAGAGGGCGATGTCAATAATGATGGATTTTTTACAATTGCTGATGTTATTTTGATGCAAAAGTGGCTTTTGGCAAAACCGGATGCTGTTTTAGAAAATTGGAAAGCAGGCGATCTGTGCGAAGATAATATTATTAACGTATTCGATTTATGTCTGATGAAGCGAAAACTTATTGAGCAAGGCGTGTAAAGATTTATTTTAAGTGAAAAGTCGGTGCGGATATGCAGATGAAAAAGAACAAAAAGCTTTTATTTTCAGTGGGAATAGTATTTCTTGTAATTGGATTTGCAATACTTTCCGTTTTTGTATATAAACGCATCAGCCGAGAGCTGTATAAGCAAAAATTGCTTCGGGAATGCGTTGTATTTGAAGTACCGTCGTTGGATATAAAAGTTCCGGTTATGAACGGCACTGACAAAAAAATACTTTCCGCTGCCGCCGGACATTTTAAAAATACCGGAAAAGTTGGCTCTGGCAACTACTGCATTGCCGGACATAACAGCACAATATATGCGGAAATTTTCAACGATTTAGATAACATAAAAATCGGCACGGAAATGTATCTGTACGATAATGATGAAAACAAAACTTGCTATACGTATGAAGTGTCTGAAAAGTTAATTGTAAATCCCGAAGAAACATGGGTTCTAAATGATTTTGACGATGATCGGCTTACTGTCGTTACGTGTACAGATGACGGTAAGCAAAGACAAGTTGTCATAGGGATCAAAAAGTAAATCTACTCCATTCTGCTTTTATGTAGAATGGAGATTTTTTATGCATTCAAAAAAATTAAATACAATGTCATTAAAAAAGGATACAAATATAATCGTTTTGCCTAAAAACGGGTATATTTGTACCCTTTTTTTGTGTCCTTTTTTGAGAATGAGGAAAGGCCGCAAAAATGATATTTAAGTACAAATGGCTGTGCATTACAGTAAAGTATCCATAAACCTCTGTTTTGATACGAAAGAAAAAATCAAAACGGAGGAATATAAATGGATCGAAGATTCAAAAAAATAGAGATGTCCAATGTCAGAGAGATTATTGCCAAAAGAGGATTTTATTATCTGCCGTTGTGCGCAGTTTACAACACTTTTAAAGGCTGTAAATACATAATCGTCACTGACAATTCCGATTTTGCAGAACAAAATCCAGAATTTGCAAAAGAAATTATTATGACGCCCGAAGAATTTGAACCGTATGCGGAAACGTTCAACAACTATTTTGCCAATGAGGATAGAGAGCGAAAACGACAGCCGCTGCATATCTATAACGGATATACCGAGGACAATGAAACTGATTTAAAAATATCAAACCTTGATTGGAATCCTGTAGAAAATACCGTATTCAACAATCTGCAAAATGAAAAAATTTATTTTGCTTTAGAACAACTCACAGAAACACAAAGAAAACGTGTGATTTTGTTTTACATCTATGGCTGGACGGAAAGACAAATCGCTGAGCATGAGGGCGTAAACAGATATGCTGTAAGAAGATCTTTGGAGCAGTCAATAAAAAAACTGAAAAAAATTTTTTAAAAAGGGTGTGCAAAATGCCTCTCCCATTCCCTTATAAGTAGAAGGGTATGAAAATAATGCGGAGTTTTTCAAAATTTTTTTAAAAAAAGACTGTGCAAAACGCCCTTCTCATTCCCTTATAAGTAGAAGGACTTGAAATGATCTTCAGGAAACTTGAAAATTAAATAGCAACTTTACAGGTACGTTAATCACACGGGCGGTCTAAAAATCGTCAGCCGCAGAAGCCATACGCCACGACTCCATTTGGACAAGCGATAAATATGCAGATTCAAAATCCGGAACAGCTTTCCGGAACGGCAATGAAACGTGTGAGGATAATGATACTTCCGTCCAGTCACAGACTCAAGCAATGAGGGCGGCTCTATGAGAACCATAGAGGGATGAGATTTCCATGAGATCGGTAAGCTGCCGGTCGCCTGCAAAGTTCCGTGTACAGCGGATATCGGGGATAAATACTGTACAAGGCAAAATGAGTTATAACTGCGGTTTTCGTTTGTCAGACCGCAGTTTTACATAAATTTGGAGTGAAGAAAATGAAAGAAAAATCAAAGCATATGCGTGGTTTTTGTGGAATCAGGATACCTCCGGCGGTTTGCATTTTGCCGGAATGCCATCCTTGCTATGGATGTATTTGGAATGTGAAAGATACCAACATTCTGTTCTGCCCATTCAAAAACTGCGTTAGAAATAAGAAGGGTTTTGAAATACCAGAATTGAGGAATGATAAAAATGTTGATTAAACGAGGCGATGTATTTTATGCCGATCTTGATCCGATAATCGGTTCGGAACAAGGAGGTATCAGACCGGTTATGGTGGTGCAGAATAATGTTGGAAATAAGTACAGTCCAACGGTAGTTGTGCTGCCTATATCGTCAGCCAAAAAGAATAATATGCCTACCCATATTCATATCTGCGGGTCAAAAATGCTGCCTAAAGACTCAATCGTTCTTGCAGAGCAGATACGCACGATTGATCGTGATAGACTGTTGAGATACATAGGTTCGGTTGGTCTGGAGATTATGGAAAAGGTAGACAGAGCAGTAAAAATAAGCATCGGGGTGAAGGTCAATGACTAAATTTGGACAAGCAGAATTTGCTAATTTTATCACAGAAACTTTTGTGAAAAACAGACTTGAAAAGCTTCTTGCGGAGAATGAAAAAACGAGTCTGAACAGCAAGAATACAGAGGATATTTATAGAAAGTTTCCGTCCTCAAAGGACGCAGCGTAAGGGATGATAATATGTTAGGATTTATTTTAGGCTCTATATTCGGCGGTACAGTCGGAGTGTTTGCTATGTGCTTGTGCAAAGCGGCATATCTGGGGTTGGATTATTTCAACGGAGAATGTTACGCAATTCCGTATGGAGGGGAACTTAATTTTCAAACGGACTATAAAGGCGAAATCAAAATGTGCAAGAGATTTTCCAGAAATCCGATTAAGGACATTTTTGCAAAAGTGGTCCGACAGGATGATTTCTTTACAGAAGAGGTGGACGCAGGCGTTCAGAATGTAATCTACAGACCACAGCCGTTTTCCAACAAGCCAATGATTGGAGCTTTTGCGATTGTAGTTTTCAATGGCTCAATGATGTATGACACCATGAGCGTAGAAGAAATCGAGAATGTCAGAAATACATATTCCAAAGCCAAAGACAGCCAGGCTTGGAAGAGTAGCACAGGAGAGATGTATAAAAAGACAGTCCTCCGCAGATTGTGCAAGCTGATTGACCTTGATTTTGACAACATCGAACAGCAGAAAGCATATCTTGCAGGCGGCGATGTGGAGTTTGAAAACGGTCAGCCGGTGTTCATTGATGGAAGAACAGCTACAGCCGCATTACCGGATAATGGCGCGCCGGTTGATGTGTTCGCGCAGATGGAGCAGGCGAAGAAAGAGCCTGTACCGGTAGAACAGTCACAACCTCAGGAAACAAAAGAACCGACACAGCAGGCAATTCCTTTTGAACAGCAGCAGGAGGAACAGCCACAGCCGATGCCTGATGGCACGGGTTTTATGATGCCGGATGAATCAGCAATGGACGATTTACCTTGGAAATAACAGGAGGATGAGAAAATGAACGAATTACAGGTAGTAGTAAAACAGGAAAAATCGGGTTATCAGATTGTGGAAGCCTACAAATCTCTGCGTACCAACCTGGAATTTCTTTCCTCTGCCGGCAACTGCAAGACCATCCTGATTACCTCCTCTGTCCCGGAGGAGGGCAAGAGCAACGTAGCCCTCAACCTGGCCATGACACTGACCGCCTCCGGCAATCGTGTTGTTCTGGTGGACTGTGACCTGCGCAAGGCAACGATCTCCCGCTATCTGCGCATTCCGCGCAACCATACCGGTCTGACGAACGTCATCACCTCCAAGGATGAGGGCGCACTGGCCGCGGCGCTTGTCCGCGTCAAGGATTCCGGCATCACAGTCCTGACCGCCGGTACGATCCCGCCGAATCCCACCGAGCTGCTCTCCACCCCTATGACCGAGAAGATTTTCGCTTCCCTGCAGAAGGCATTTGATTATGTCATCATCGACACCCCGCCTGTCAGCGTTGTCACCGACGCTGCGGTCCTCTGCGGCATTGCAGACGGCGTGCTGCTGGTCGTGCGCCCCGGCGTCACCACCATTCAGAGCGCCCAGCTCAGCAAAAAGAACCTGGAGGCCGTCAACGCCCACATTCTGGGTGTTGTCATGAACGGCTACAACGGCACGCAGAGTGGCCGCCGCGACGGCTACTCCTACGCTTACTCCTACAGCTATTACGACGAAGATAAAAAGGGAAACGATGCATGAGTAATGCCCTTGTAGAGCTGCACTGCCACATCCTGCCCGGCATTGATGACGGTGCCAAAGATCTGGATATGTCAATGTCGCTCATTCGCAAGGAATTACAGGATGGTGCGGCGGGCATTGTGTTCACGCCGCACTTCTATTATGAGCGCATTTCCGTGGAGCAGTTTACTGCGCGGCGCAAGGCAGCGTTCCTTCAGGTGTCCGCGGCCTGCAAGGCCGAGGGCCTGCGGTTGGCCGGTAAGATGGGCGCCGAGGTGTTTTACTCCACCGCGCTGCCCAGCCTTGACCTGCGCCAGCTGGCCTTTGCGGGAAGCAACTATATTTTGATCGAGTTCCCCACCACGATGCACCCGCCGGGCATCGACGAGACGCTCTATGCCATCCGTGCGCAGGGGTACACGCCGATTCTGGCCCACGTGGAGCGCTATCCCTTTGTGACCGAGGACCCGACGCTGCTCTACAACTGGGTCTGCGACGGGTGTTTGGCGCAGATCAACGCCACCGGTCTGATCCGGGACGGACACACCGCCAAGTGGCTGCACAAGCTGATCGAGTGGAACCTTGTGCACATTCTGTGCAGCGACTGCCACCACCCGGTCAAGCGCCCGCCCAACCTGGCCGAGGGCTTTGCCCATCTGCCCGACAAGGTCGCCCGCCGCATGCAGCGCAACGCCATCGACATCTATCTTGGCGACGACCTTCGTCCCCCCGAGCCGACGAAGCCGGTCTACCGCTTCGGGCATTGGGTGTAAAACAGAAATACGTAGGGGAGGGTTAAAAACCCTCCCCTACGCTATTTTTATTGCCCGTTTTCCACCGTCTGCCCGGCCCCTACCGCGCACTATTCGCCGCGTCACGCCTCTGCCACCGCCACCAGATACTTGTAGATCTGCGGCTTGTACTCCTCATACAGGCCCAGATGCTCATACAGCTCCTTATAATATGCAAACAGAGTCGCGCGGGTCGCCACGATGTTCACCGGGTTCAGCGCCGTGTGCACCGCGCTGCCGGGCGTGTTGAAATAGTTGTAGATCGGCGTCGACAGCGCGTAGAACTTCTCCGCATAGCGGATATAGCTCAAATTGAAATACAGGTCCTCCGACCAGTCCATGTCCTCGGCGCATATAATGTCATCGTGCGCGCGGACAATGTCGGCGCGGTAGAGCTTATTCCACATCACACCATAATAAAAGCTGGCCGGTTCCTGCATCAGGCCCGCGGCGAATTCCTCCTTCGTCATCGGGCCCTCCATCAGGAAGCCGTAGGTCTGCACCTTGGTGGGCCGCTCGGGGCGGGGGTCATCCTCGGCACGGGGGCGGGGCGGCGTAATGCGGTTGTAGTG
>OHWG01001486.1_pt1 | contig 11540 bp, 9 predicted proteins | sample 1579621 | NCBI WGS metagenome assembly OHWG01 (sample SAMEA3882544, study PRJEB24775) | human gut metagenome | biome: human-associated habitat; feature: intestine environment; material: feces | place: Netherlands | collected 2009/2010
TTTTGGCATATTCATGCCAAAACACCTCGCGGGATAGTGATGTGTGAACAGTAACGCAATTTCTTTAAAGTCAGGCAGAGGTGTTTTACTAAAGCGTATATTCTATATAAGAATAGCACACCTCCCCTGTCGTTTCAACGTTGTTTCTCTACTTCTGCTGTTTTTTTGTCTTCCTGTAACAGAATGCACTGACTCCGGACATGATTGCAAAAATCCCCAGTACAATATACAAAGCCGTTTCTGTCTCATCTCCTGTACGTGGTTTGGAAGCAGTAGTATAAGCACTTCCGGACTTTGAGTCATATCCATAATTCTGGGAAGCCAGAGATGCCGGTTGCGGCGTAACTGTAACAATATTATCAGTTTCCTTTAATTCTACGTTTGCCTTAGATGTCATTGCCTGCGTACCAGTCTCATCAGATGTAACGATTACCTCATTGATCAATTCCTGACTTGCCATATATTGTGGAACAGTCACTGTGGCGTAAAGTGCAAAAGCCTCTCCCGGTGCGATCTGCGGAATCAGAGCCTGTGTGCCTGTGCTGTTTAATGTTACGCCCTCTTTCCTGACAAAGTTTGCCTGAATACCGGCATTTTGGAATCTTTCTGTACTGAGAACCGAATGAAGTGTCCGCTCACCCGTATTCCTGATGCAGATCTGATATGTGATCGTATCTCCCGGATATGCCTGTGTTCTGTCCGCAGTTTTCTCCACCTCAAAAGCCGCCTTTAATGCAATGACTTCTGTTTCGACTGATTTCTGACATCCAATACTTTCTTCCTTTCCCGGATATTTCGCTTTTACAGTTACTGTATGAATAAGCTCTCCTGCCTGCTCTTCTGTAAGCTGTACTGTCATCTGAAGATTTCTGATTTCTCCTGCCTTAAGACCTGAAATAATTCCCTGCATACCATTTGCAGTAAATCCCTCTTCCTGTTTCCATTCGGCTTTTATATTATCCTGAGAAAAAACACTGGATATCTCTATATTTTCCAGAGGTAATTCTCCTGTATTCTCTACAGACAATATATAAGTAAGATTCTGCCCTGCACGTACCTCTTTCGTCTCCTGCTGTAACCGGGCTGTGATCCCTGTTTTTGCCTCCTGTACGGAAAGCAGAGCTGAAGGAGTTTCTGCAACAGTCCGGGTTTCATCCCCTGATTTCATCCAGAAATACGCACCTGTCCCCTCCCAATCTTTGCAAAGCGGTGCATCCTGGCACAGAGGATAATCTGTTTTTACAGAAGAAATACGATATTCTTCACGCAGAGACACCGGCACTTTCATGGTAAAGATATCTGTTTCCGCATCTGAAAGTGCAGTCTCACAGGTCAGCTTTGTAATCTGGGTTGTCTCACCTTTCTTATTTTGTATCTGTACGGATTCAGCCTGCAGATCATTCTTTAACGCTTCTGCATTTACCTGAAAATATTCTGAAATATATACAGTCAGAAAATATCTGGTTTTATCTTCCCTGATCTCATTTTGGTTCTCCTGCTCACTCTGTTGTGTCTGTCCGGTTTCTGTGTCAAATCCTTCTGCGTTTTCTTCTGCCTTCCGATATTCTTCGCTTTCTATATCTTCTATATCTATTACTGCACTCTCTGATTCACACTCTGTATTTTCGGAATCCACTTCATCTGTCGTATTTTCTGCTGCTTCTGCTTCTCTCACTTCTCCATCCCATGTACTATTTTCCATCTGCAACTGTCCGTTCTCCGAAACAGTATTCTCCTGTTGACTTTTGTACAGTTCTTTCAGACCGCTCACTTCCAGTGTCAGTTCTGCCTGAAATTTCTCTTCATCGATCCACTGTGCACTCTGCTTTAAACCCACAGCAGGAACATATAACTCTGCAGCTTCAAATTCTGCTGCTGATACTGCTCCTGCTCCCAAAATCCCGACAGCAGCCGTTATCATGACTGCTTTTTTTAACTGATTCCATATTCTTTTTTTCATTCTCTCATTCTCCTGAATTTTTATTCTATGTCATCTGAGGTACTTCCACTGTCAGAATGATATCGGTACAGTATCTTTCGAGATTATAAGTTCATATCCACAGACATACGCATCTCTCCTCTCTGTTTTGCACAATAAATAAGATTTTCAGAGTTTCTGCTCAGGATTCAAAACCATCTCCCGGACTATCAATAAATAATTGGAAATTTTTGCACCGGACCGGTGCGTGAAAATAAGAATACTGATAACGGCTGTTGCCGATGAATCTACTTTAGCATGTCTATGCTATAAAAACAAGATACCACTTTTTATTTTTCGTATTTGTTTATAATTCTTTTATAAATTTACCGATTGTTTCAGAAATTCGACATACTTTGAACATAATTTTCCCATATAATAGGTCTTGGATAGATGAAAAACCACTCTCTATCTCCCCCCTCAAAAAAACAAAACAGCTCTCACAGAAATGTGAGAGCTGTTTGTTTTTTGTTACTGTTCACTGATAATATCCCGCGAGGTGTTTTTTGAGTTATTTTCTATTGCAATTCTACTGGCAGTCTTTTATAATGTAGGATATCAATATGATTGAATATTTATGATATCAGTGATAAAAAATTTCAAAAATCTTTATATATAAGATCACCCCGCAGATATCATATTTACAGAACATGAAAGAATCGAGGTAATTCCCATGAGCGAAAAAATTACAGTAGTTGCACTGGGCCACAGAGCATTAGGAACCACCTTACCGGAGCAGAAAATCGCTACAAAAAAAGCAGCCAAAGCTGTCGCAGATCTTGTAGAAGCCGGAAATCGTGTAGTCATTTCCCACAGTAACGGTCCACAGGTTGGAATGATCCACACAGCCATGAATGAATTTGGCAAAACACATCCTGACTATACATTTGCACCTATGTCCGTATGTTCGGCAATGAGTCAGGGCTATATCGGATATGACCTCCAGACCGCAATCCGCGCAGAACTTATTTCCCGCGGTATTTATAAACCGGTAGCTACTATCCTTACACAGGTTGTCATTGATCCATATGATGATGCTTTCGCTGAACCTGAGAAGATCATCGGACGTGTCCTTACAGAAGAAGAGGCTGAAACTGAAGAAAGCAAGGGAAACTTTGTCACTAAACTGGCTGACGGCACTTATAAAAGAATCCTGGCAGCTCCGAAACCGCAGAAAATCGTAGAGCTTGAAACAATCCGCACACTTGTAGATGCGGGCCAGGTAGTAATCGCAGCAGGCGGCGGCGGAATCCCGGTTATGGAACAGGGAATCGATCTTCATGGTGCAAGTGCGATCATTGAGAAAGACCTTTCCAGCGGACTTCTTGCACAGGAATTAAATGCAGATACTCTTCTGATCCTTACCAGTGTTGAGAAAGTAAGTCTGAACCTCGGTCAGGACAATGAAGAATATCTTAATACAATTTCTGTAGATGATGCTAAGAAATATATGGCTGACAATCAGTTTGCCCCAGGCTCCATGCTTCCTAAATTCGAAGCCGGAATCTCTTTTATCGAAAAGGGAGATAACAGAAGAACGATCATCACAGATATTGCGCATGCAAAGGATGGATATTTCGAAAAAACCGGAACTATCATTAAATGATTCTATAGCAATCCTCGTAAATAATACATTTAAGAGGATTGCTATATTTTATCTGACAATACAAAAAGACATATACCAGAGCAATACATATCATCTTGCCGGTATATGTCTTTTAATTATCATATCATGATGTCAGATTCAAAAGTTTACCCCTGACCTGATATTACATAGATTTACGTTCCGCAATCTCTGCCATCTTCGCTTCGTTCAGACGAGTATCACCATGCACACGGCTGTAGGAAAGATATCCGTTCATACGGTCAATCTTTGTCAGATTCTTGGAACCGCAGACCGGACACACGTCCATTTCAAGTTCCTCATGTCCGCAGTCATCACAGTAAGCAAGGGAAAGATTTACTCCCTCATAATATCCCAAAGACATGGCTCTGCGGATCAGAGTACGTATTGCTTCACGATTATAATCGATCGGATAACGTACATACTGAATCTTACCGCCGTTGCACAACTCCCAGAAACGTCCCTCCAGATCCTGTTTTTCAATCGGAGTCACATCTTCAGTCACATGACAGTGGAAACTGTTGCTTACATAAGGACGATCAGAAACCCCTTTCACAATGCCATACATCTTACGGAACTGTTCCACCTGCAGTCCACATAAACTCTCTGCCGGTGTTCCATAAATTGCATAAAGATAACCATCTTTCTCTTTAAATTCATTTACTTTCCTGTTGATATATTTCAGCACATCCAGTGCAAACTGCCCGTCTTCAGCAATGGATTTGCCATTGTAAAGTTCCTGGAGTTCATTTAATGCAGTGATTCCGAAGGATGCTGTCATTGGTTTCAGAATCTTGCCAATCTTTTCATTCGGTTTCAGATGTCCACCGTAAAATCCTCCCTCACAATATGCCAGCGGGTTGGTTGACGCACGCATCTGTCCCAGATAATCATAGGTACGGATATGCAGATTACGGATCATCTCAAGATAGAAATCCAGCACTTCGTAGAAATCCCTGCTCTCTGCTCTGGCTTTGGCAAGGATCATTGGAAGATGAAGGCTTACCGCACCGATGTTAAATCTTCCCACAAACACAGGAACATCCTTATCATCTGCCGGATACATACCGCCTCTCTCGTACCAGGGGCTTAAGAACGCACGACATCCCATAGGACTTATAACCTTTCCATACTGCTTGTACATACTGGAAATATATCCTTTTCCTGACATGGACAGCCAGTCCGGATACATAGTCTTGGCAGAACAGTCAACCCCTGCCTCAAATACATCCTCACTGATCTTGCCTTTTCCATGGATATTTTCATCATAAAGGAATACGATTTTCGGGAAGAGTACCGGTTTCTTGCGTCCTGCCTTACCCTGTCCGCCTTTATGCACTTCAAGAAGAGAAATACTTGCCATCTTCTCGAACTGCTTTATTCCAAGTCCAAGAGTTACAGTTACAAATGGATAATCCCCTCTGGAAGATCCGACTGTATTCAGCTTATACTCAATCCCCTGCCATCCCTGGTCAAAATCTCTGCGGACTTTGTCAAGCGCATACTCGATCGCACGTTCTTCACGTCCTGTCCAGCTCTCGTCAGAGTATTTCATAAATTCCTGAATATATTTATCGTAACTCTTCTGTGCATAAGGTGCAAGAATCTTGTCTACTTCCGGTACTGTGAATCCGCCATACTGCTGTGCAGCAGTGCTCAGGATAATATCACCCATAACATCAAACGCAGTATCCAGTGTCTTAGGCTCATTGTACCATACATTTCCCATCTCAAATCCGCCGCTGAGTACAGATGCCACATCAAAGAGACAGCAGTTCATGGTATCCAGACGTGCAGACTGGTCATGAATATAAATATAACCATCTTTACATGCCTGAAGTTCATTACGATTCATAAAAAATTTACGATAAAGCTCTTTGTTCAGTTCATTAAAGATCAGGCTTCGCTTTGTAGCTACAAGCGCACTGTCTGTATTGGCATTACTCTTATCACCAATATAACGGATTGCCTGACTCTTGGTATATACATCATCCATCATATGGATAAAGTCAAGTTTGTAATTTCTGTAATCGCGGTAGCTCTTAGCCACTGCCGGGTTCACTCTCTCAAGTGCTCCCTCTACGATGTTGTGCATCTCCTGGATCTCTATCTCATTCTTTCCCAGTGCCTCCGCATGTTCTTCCGCAAACTGGCAGATAAATTCCTTCTCTTTATCCGAAAATGTGTATAAAATTCTGGCTGCCGACTTATTTACTGCTGCTACGATCTTCTGTGAATTAAACTCTTCTCTCGTACCATCTTTCTTTATAACATATATCATACCTTTTGCTCCCATATACAATATATAGTATTTTTTTCTTTCATTCACCACAATTCTCTCTATATGTGGTACGTTTAACAAGTATAGCACAGTCTCTGACAAAAAGAAAGGGGCAAAAAATTATTCGTCATATTGCCGAATTTGATACATGGCAAGATAATTATCTTGACCATCCAGAGATACCACAGATACCTCATCCCCGGCATGTAATTCTATTTTCTCCTCGTGGTCTGCTTCGTCAAATTTTACAGTTTCATCTTTTCCTGAAGAACTTCTGATTTCCAGAGCAACCTTCTCCCAGCCGGACACTATCCTGTATTCTCCCGGATCTATTGTAAAATCATACCCCTGGTCACTGGCATCTATATCGCCAATCTCTGATGCAGTATCATCCGTTCTGACAATATAATTCTCTCCGGTGAACATATACCAGTCCGGATTACCCCTCTGTTCATCCTGTCCGTTCTTTACTGCACTGATAGTCTCAGACCAGTCATCTGTCCAGTTATTCTCATTACTTTCATTATTTTCATTACTTTCATTATTCTTATTACTCTCATTTACTTCATCAGAACTGCTGTCATCAAAAATACTGTTGAGATCTATGTCAAACTCATCATAGATAAATTCTTCTATCCTGTATCCAATCGTATCCCAATTCTCTGCCATCTGACCTATTATTACCATCAGAATCAGCACAATGATCCAGAAAATTTTGCCTGCCTTGCCGCTCTTTTTCTTCTCACTTTTTGCTGTCTTTTTTCCGGTGCTGTATGTACGGGCAGTCTGTGCGCTGTACGACTGACCTGATGTTTTCTTTGTCCCTGATGTTTGTATTCTTGAAGTTTGTACTTTTGTATTTTGCGTTCTAATAGTCTGTGTTCTGGCAGACGAAGTTTTTGCAGCTTTGGGAACTGTTTTATTTCTGTCAGACAAAGGGATCTCGTTCTCTGCCATTGCTTTTTTCACCTTTGCCGAAGCATGACGATAGTGCTCTGAACGGTCTTCGTTCAGATGATACAGTTCCATATCATTTCTATATGGCATTCCACAATATTTACACCTGCCGTTTACAATTGGTCCATCACAGACCTGACACCTTTTTCCCATATATCTTCCCCCTGAGTTTTATATAAATTTAACGCTTCATTCATTTACACATTTATTTTAACATTTCGCCCCAATCTTGCAAAGCTGAAATTGTGTTACTGTTCGTTCTGTTCTCCGTAACCATAATATCCCGCGAGATACTTCCAAATGAACAGTAATAATTGTCAAACTACCATTTTCCTGTTATAATAGCGTGGGAAAAGATAATGGATATTCAGTAAACAACAATATTTTTTATCAGTTTGCCATAAAATATGCAAATACAGAAATTACAGGAGGAATCCACTCATGGAACAGATTAAAATTCCTGACGGGTATCAGTCATCTTTAAATCTTCACGATACCCAGATTGCCATTAAGACTGTGAAAGATTTCTTTCAGCAGACACTGGCTCAAAAACTGAATCTGCTGCGTGTTTCCGCTCCGGTATTCGTTAATCCGTCATCCGGTCTGAACGATAACTTAAACGGCGTGGAACGTCCGGTAAGCTTTGATATCAAAGGCCAGCCGGAGAATGCTGAGATCGTGCACTCTCTCGCCAAATGGAAGAGATATGCATTACAGAAATATGGCTTTGCTCATGGTGAAGGACTTTACACAGACATGATCGCGATCAGAAGAGACGAAGATCTGGACAATATCCACTCCGTATACGTAGATCAGTGGGACTGGGAAAAGATCATCAGCAAGGAAGAACGCAACATGGACACACTTGTTTCCACAGTACGTGCTATCTACAGCGTTCTCCGCAAGACCGAAAAATACATGGCTGTTCAGTACGATTACATCGAAGAAATCCTTCCGAGAGAGATCGCATTTGTCAGCACTCAGGAACTGGTCGACATGTATCCTGATCTCACTCCAAAGGAACGTGAATACAAGATTGTCAAGGAAAAAGGTGCCGTATTCCTTATGCAGGTCGGCAAAACCTTAACCAACGGAGAACGTCATGACGGACGTGCACCGGACTACGATGACTGGGAATTAAACGGCGATATCCTTGTTTATTATCCTGTTCTCGACATTGCTCTGGAGCTTTCTTCCATGGGTATCCGCGTTGACGAGGATGCGCTTGACAGACAGCTTACCATCGCAGGATGTGATGACAGACGCGAACTTCCTTTCCAGAAAGCAATCTTTAACAAAGAACTTCCATATACTATCGGCGGCGGCATCGGCCAGTCCCGTATCTGTATGTTCTTCCTCAGAAAAGCACACATCGGTGAAGTACATGCTTCCCTGTGGCCGGAAGAAGTAATGAAAGAAGCAGCAGCAAAAGGAGTACAGCTTCTGTAAAAAAGCCGTAAACCTGGAATACTCAGAAATCACAGACACACAGATGTGTAAATACACAATGTATATCTGAGTGCCTTATCAGACAAATGTAACGGGGCGAATACAAAAGTGAATATTTTATTTTTTTTAACACCTAAAAGTGATGTAGCATATATATTTGAAAATGAGACTCTTCGTCAGACTCTTGAGAAAATGGAACACAGGAAATTTTCCTGCATTCCGCTTCTGAGTCTGGACGGGAAATATAAAGGAAGTATTTCCGAGGGTGATCTTCTCTGGGGAATGAAAACCTTAAATGTTCCCGGACTGAAAGAAGCAGAGAGCATTTCCATTATGGCAATCCCGCGAAGAGCAACATATAAGGCAGTTCACGCAGATTCTGACATGGAGGATCTGCTGGACAAGGCAATCAACCAGAATTATGTTCCGGTTGTAGATGATCAGGGATACTTTATCGGCATCATCACCCGTAAAGAGATCATCAAATACTGCTACAAAGAACTGAAGAAATATATAAAAGCTTCAGATTCATAAAAAGAGCTGCCGCATTGCAATTTTTCAATTGCTAATGCGGCAGTTCTTTTTATATTCTTTATAACGCCTCAGCAGACCTCAACAAAATTCCTGTTTTTCCTTTTTCTGTGCCAGAAGCTTTCCGAACAATGCTGCCAACACCTGCTGAAACAGAGTTCCGATCATTACCGGAAACATAACTTCACCCGGAAAATATGCAGCTGCGATCACCGCTCCTGCGCTGATATTGCGCATCCCGGTTCCATACATCATGGAAACCGCCGTACTGCGATCCTTTCGGAAGATATACGCCACAAACCAGCCGAGTGCATATCCGGAAGCAGCCAGGACAAGGATTGCCAGTGCAACCTTCACCCTCTGCATATTCATATCCCGGATATATGGTGCTACTTTGGAAGAATTGGACGTTACTACAAATATCAGTGCCAGCTTTGAAAAAGGCGCCAGCTTTCCCGGCCATGTTTCCATTACTTTTCCATCTGTGATCTGATTTAATACCATCGCAACAACAGCAGGAAGCGCAACCATAAATATCAGTTCCCGCATCATCCTGGCAGGATCTATGGTCACCGCAGAGCCCAGCAGGATCTTCAGCGTAGCCGGGATCAGAAAAGGTGCCAGTACCGTATCCAGCACTACCAGAGACAACGACAGAGGACTGTTTCCATCATAAATCGTCACCCACATCAGACTTACCACTGCAGTGGGAACTGCAAACTCCAGTACCATTCCGGTGATCAGCTCCATGTTATTTCCAAAGAAAAGATGACCTGCCCCGCAGGCTGCTGTCGGAATTACCACATGGACCAGAAGCATGATAATAAGCAGTGAGCCCGGATGTCGGAATACATTTGCCACATCTTTAAATCTTGACTTCAACGCCCCGGCAAATGTCATAAATGCAAATACGGCCGGCACATAAGGCAGACCGCATTTGGCAATATCAGGAAAGCACACCCCTAGCAACAGACAGGTCGGTGTCACCAGGGCCATCCATTTTTCTATGAAACTGTTAAATTTTCTCAGCATCTTATAAAACCTTTGAAAGGAAGTCTTTCAGTCTAGGATTCTTCGGATTCGCGAAAAATTCTTTCGGAGTATTCTCTTCCTGTATCTTACCGTCATCAATAAAAAGAACTCTTGTTGCCACTTCTCTTGCAAATCCCATCTCATGAGTAACTACAACCATGGTCATACCTGACTGCGCAAGTTCTTTCATCAATTCCAGAACCTCACCTACCATCTCAGGGTCAAGTGCGGAAGTTGGCTCATCAAAAAGCATCACATCCGGATTCATGGCAAGAGAACGTGCAATGGCAATACGCTGTTTCTGCCCGCCCGAAAGCATATCCGGATATGCATTGGCTTTGTCCGGAAGACCTACACGTGCCAGAAGCTCATCCGCTTTCTTTGAAGCTTCATCCTTTGTCATCAGCTTCAGTTCTACAGGTGCCAACATAATATTCTGTTTTACCGTTTTATGCGGAAAAAGATTAAACTGCTGGAATACCATTCCAATCTTCTGACGGTGTCTGTTAATGTCAACCTTCGGATCTGTAATATCAGTTCCTTCAAAGAGGATCTGTCCGCCTGTCGGAACCTCCAGAAGATTCAGTGATCTCAGGAAAGTAGATTTACCGGAACCGGAAGGACCAATGACGGCTACTACTTCTCCCTGACAGATATCTGTTGTTATTCCATCGATAACCTGATTTGTACCAAAAGCTTTCTTCAGATTCTTTACCTGGATCAGTACATTCTTATCGCTCACTGGTTCTTAATCTCCTTTCCAGTTTATTCATCCCCCATGTAAGGATTCCAACGATCACAAGGTAAATCGCTGCTGCTGCCATCAGAGGCCAGAACGCATTGTATGTACGGCTCTGGATCAGCATAGCTCCTTTTGTCAGGTCCATCATACCGATATAACCGATGATGGATGTCTCTTTAATCAGCACGATAAATTCATTTACCAGCGCAGGAAGTACATTCTTAAATGCCTGCGGGATAATAATCAGTCGCATGGTCTGGCTGAAATTCAGACCAAGGCTTCGTCCTGCCTCTGTCTGTCCCTGGTCAATGGACATGATACCGGAACGGACAATCTCAGCTACATAGGCACCTGAGTTGATACCAAAGGCAAGTCCGCCTACAATGATCTTGTTAATGCTTACAGCACCAAAAATTACAAAATTCATGATCAACAGCTGGATCATGGTTGGTGTTCCACGAATTACAGTCAGATAAACTCTGCAGATCGCATTGAGGATCTTAAAGGAGCCTGACTTATCGTGCGCAGAACGGATGATTGCTACAAGGAAACCGATGATCAGACCTACAATTACCGCAAATACTGTGATAATAAGAGTTGTTTTCAGACCATCCAGAAGCCAGAGATAGCGGTCATCTTTAATAAAGTTCAGATAAAAATCTTCTTTTACATTCGCTAATATCATAGGATTATTCATAAAAACCTCTGTTCCGAAAAGAGAGCTGTTGGCAAATCGTCAACAGCTCTGTTATTTGTTATTTTAATACTTATTTCTTTACAATAATTACCTGGCTTGCATCTGCATAGGTATCTGTAAAGTCAACGCTTGATTTACGGTCTTCTGTTACAGTCATACCAGCTGCACCGAAGTCTGCTTTGCCGGACTGTACTGCCGGAAGGATGGAATCGAATTCCATATCTTCAATTTTCAGTTCATATCCAAGCT
>OHWG01001493.1_pt1 | contig 11480 bp, 8 predicted proteins | sample 1579621 | NCBI WGS metagenome assembly OHWG01 (sample SAMEA3882544, study PRJEB24775) | human gut metagenome | biome: human-associated habitat; feature: intestine environment; material: feces | place: Netherlands | collected 2009/2010
TTCGGATCTGTGATCTGAAAGAATACGACAGTATCAATCTGCATGGTTACGTTATCCTTTGTGATAACCGGCTGCGGTGGAAAATCCACTACCTGTTCCTTCAGATTTACCTTTCTGGCTACTCGTTCAATAAACGGAACCTTGAAGTGAATTCCTGTACTCCAGGTCGCCTGATAAGCTCCCAGACGCTCCAGGATTACTGCATATGCCTGTGGTACAATGCGGACGCAGGATGCAAGGACCCATACCGCAATAACGATAATAACTATCAGAAAAACCACGCCCATAACTAATCCTCCTTATTCTGTTTTACGATAAGTTTCACACCTCGGATCTCTTCGATCGTTACAACGGTGCCTTCGCCGATTTTTTCGTCATCAGCAGAACGTGCAGTCCATTCAATGTCATTGATACGAACCTGGCCTGTCTGCGCCAGATTGTCAATCTCCTGAATCACAACTGCTTTCTTTCCAATCAGACTGTTTGCATTGGTCTGTATGGTTTCTTTGTTGAAGTACTTCATTGCCAGTGGTCTGGTAAAGATGAGAAGTACCAATGAAACACACAGAAACAGCAATATCTGTACAGTGAGGTTCGCTCCTGCATAACATGCAATAGCAGCGACCAGTGCGCCGCCGGCAAACCAGATGGTGGTCAGTCCTGCCGTAATTGCCTCTACAACAAGCAATAACGCAAGAATCCCAAGCCAGATCAAAGGCTGCATGAAACTCCTCCTTTCGTCTGCTATCGTCTCTGACGAGCAGCTTCATACATGAGAATTCCGGATGCCATGGCAGCATTCAGAGATTCTACTTTTCCACACATAGGAATCCGTATCAGACAATCAGCACTGTCTGCCGCTTCATCTGTCAGTCCTTTTCCCTCATTGCCGATCAGGAAAGCAGTTCCTCCTGTGTAGGATTCCTGATCATAAGAGTTCTTACCATGCAGATGCGCCGCAAATGTGCGGATATTTCTGTCTTTCAGTTCCTGTGCTAATGATACCACACTTTCCACATATAGGAAAGGCATTCTGTAGACAGAACCCATGGTTGATCGTATAACCTTCGGGTTTGTGATATCCACGCAGGTCTTTGTCAGAAGAACTCCGCTTACTCCGGCACCCTCTCCTGTACGGAGAATAGTTCCCGCATTTCCCGGATCCTGCAGATCTTCCAGAATCATAACCAGCGGATTTTCCCCGCCGAGAATATCTTCCATTATATAGGAAGGTTTCTTAAGCACTGTCATAATTCCCTGCGGCGTCTGCGTATCGCTCATCTGTCGAAAAACAGAATCTGTTACTATTTCATATGGAAGTTTCTCCACCTGAGCCATCAGTTCTGCATCACCGCTGAGAGCTTCTGATACATACACCTTCGAAATCCAATCCCTAGGTGCTTCGCCGAACATTTTTCTTCCTTCTGCAACAAAAAGCCCTTGTTCTCTGCGGGCTTTTGTTTTCTGGTTCAGCTGTATGATATTTTTTACCTGTCCGTTATTTACACTGGTGATCATATCTTATCCTCAATTTTCCGAAACCTTATTCAGGTCACTGTTTGCTCCTGCTGCAACAACTGTGCAGTCTGCCGGAAACACTTCATCCGGCGCCACATTCATATTCATCTTATCGCCATGCTTCAGACCGATCAGATTGATGTTATACTTTTCCCTGACCTTCAGCTCCCGAAGTGTTTTTCCTATCCATTCCCGCGGAATCTTAAATTCTGCCATACTGAAATCAGAAGAAAGCTCAAACATATCGACAAATCCACTGGAGAGAAGATTTCTTGCAACTCTGATACCCATGGAATGTTCAGGATAAATCACCTTATCTGCCCCTATTTTCTCCAGTATCCTGCCATGAAGAGAATTCATTGCCTTCGCCATGACAAAAGGAACTCCAAGTTCTTTCACCTGCATCGTTGCTGTAATACTGGCCTCCATATTCTCGGCTACTGCGATGACCGCAACATCTACGTTCTGAACTCCAAACGATTCCAGAATTCCCGGATCACGCACATCTGCCTTGACAGCATAGGAAACTTTCTCTGCGATATCCTGCACATTATCATCTTTATCGTCAATGGCAAGTACATCGCAGTTCGCCTCTGCCAGAGTAAGGGCTACCGTCATCCCGAACTGCCCAAGACCGATCACTGCATAAGATTTGTTCTTCATTTTCTTCCTCATTTCTCTTTCTGAACATGTATTCGTTATCCTCTGCGAATATCCGCCTGACTGCCGAACCGTTACTATCCAATCATAATATCTTCTTCTGCCAGATGTGAATCTGCCGGCATTTTCTGTACACGTACAGTCACTGCAGTTCCCAGAGTCAGCGGACCGATTCTTCCCAGATACATAGTCAGGATCACGATCCATTTGCCTGCTGTATTCAGGCAGGGTGTCAGCCCTCTGCTAAGTCCTACCGTTGCAACCGCAGATGTAATTTCATAAACAACATCTTCTATAGGTGCTTCCGGCATGGCTGCACACAACAGCATACTCATGAGAATAAGTACTGTAAGTACCATACCTGTCACTACGATTGCAGAACGTATATAGCTGTCTCTGATTCTCCTGTGGTGTACTTCCACATCCCGTTTTCCCTGAAGATTGGATTTCAGACTCAGCAGAAGGACCGCAACTGTTGTTGTCTTAATTCCACCTGCTGTTCCCATAGGGGAACCGCCGATCAACATCAATACCAGGCACAGCATATAAGTTGCATTGGAAAATCTCTCCTGGCTTACAGTGAAAAATCCAGCTGTTCTTGTGGTAACTGACTGGAACAAAGATGCCATCCACTTCGTTCCCGGCGAATATGTCCCAATACTTTCCGGATTTCCATGATCAAACAGAAAGATCAGTACTGTACCGCCCACAACAAGTATCAGCGTCATCATCAACACGATCTTACTGTGAAGACGGAGATTTTTAAATATACGTCCCACAGGAAGTTTCCCTCTGATGACTCGTTTGATCTTATCCCAGATATCCCACCAGACCACAAATCCAAGTCCTGACATAATGATCAGTCCTACACTTGTAAAGTTTACGATCGGATCAGCAACATACTGAGCCAGGCTGTCCTCTCCCAGCAGATCAATACCAGCATTACAGAATGCAGATACTGCCGTAAAAACAGAGTATCCCAGACCTTTTGCCAGACCGAACTGCGGAATAAATCGAACTGCATAACACACTGCACCGATTCCTTCTGCTCCAAACACACAGATCAGAACTTTCTTCACCAGCCTGACCATCCCACCCATTCTATCCATATTATAGGACTCCTGGATAACACGCCGGTTCCTCAGCGATATTTTCTTTCTCAGACTTATAAAAATAATACTGCCCAGGGAAATCAGTCCCACACCTCCGATCTGGATCAGGACAAGAATAATAATCTTGCCTGCCAGAGTCCAGTGAGTTGCCGTAACAACTGTCACAAGCCCTGTTACACATATACTTGTGGTTGCGGTAAACATGGCATCTGTAAAAGATGTGTGGTATCCGGGTGCCGTACAAAACGGCAGCCACAGAAGTAATCCCCCTAAGATAATCACTCCCGCAAAACCGAGGGTAATTATCTGAGCAGTATTTAATTTATGCAGTCTGTTATATAACTGCATCTTTTTATTCATTTGTTATTTGTTGTTTTTATCATAGTTATGAGAAAGTGACTGGCATACTTCCCACTGATAGTCAGAGATACCCTTCTGCATAGCAAGTGCTTCATTGATATCGAAGTCTACGAATTCACCGTGACGATATCCGACAACGCGGCATGTCTTGCCTGCAATAAGAAGGTCTACAGCCAGAGCACCCATCATAGATGCATATACACGGTCTTTACATGTCGGGCTTCCACCACGCTGCATGTGTCCAAGGATTGTAGCACGTGTTTCGATACCTGTGGCAGCTTCGATACGTTTTGCCATTGCTTCAGAATGACCGATACCTTCTGCATTGATGATGATGTGATGCTTTTTGCCTTTCTTACGACTCTCGATAATGTTATTGATCAGCTTCTGCTCATCATAGTCATATTTTTCAGGAACCAGAACGTCCTCAGCACCGTTGGCAATACCGCACCACAGAGCAATATATCCTGCACCACGTCCCATAACCTCGATGATACTGCATCTCTCATGAGAAGTGGAAGTATCACGTACTTTATCAATTGCTTCCATTGCTGTGTTTACAGCTGTATCAAATCCGATGGTATATTCTGTACATGCAATGTCAAGGTCGATTGTTCCGGGAAGACCGATTGTATTGATTCCGAGATTCGCAAGCTTCTGAGCACCTGCGAAGGATCCGTCACCACCGATGACAACAAGTCCGTCAATTCCATGTTTTCTGCAGATCTCTGCTCCACGTTTCTGGCCTTCTTCTGTACGGAATTCTGCACAACGTGCTGTATAAAGGATTGTACCTCCACGTTCGATTGTATCAGATACATCTTTTGCGCTCATGTCAATAATCTCTTCGTTTAACAGACCATTATATCCTTTCAGAATACCTTTTACATTTAATCCATTGCTTAAACCTCTTCTGACAACTGCACGAATTGCAGCATTCATTCCAGGTGCGTCACCACCGCTGGTAAGGACACCAATGGTTTTTATCTTGTTTTCTGCCATCTTTTCTTCCTCCATCTTCTGAATCTATCTCATTTTTACTATACACATATTCGGGTATAGTTTAGCGCATTTCTATAAGTTTTTCAATCCTCTTTCTACAACTTTAACATTGGTTTTACCATATTTTTCGTACATATAGTTCAGCCATGAGTCCTGAATTTGTGCATGATATCCAACCGGAAGCTTCTTTATGGCCTTTACGTCTTTCAGGTAGATCACAACAGCACTGTCACCCGGTGAACGTCTGAGGTCTGCAAGCAGTTCCTGAGATTGCTGTGTGTAGCTTTCTTTATTGTCAAACTGTATCCAGATTTCCCTTGGCATATTGTCAAAGGGACGGATTTTTTCAAGGATCAGTTTACTAGCGCGATCGTCCTCTGCAGATACTCTGCCCTGAATAAATACTCTGCCTTCTTCATTCAGGAACTGCTGACTTTTCTCATAATCTCTGGGGAACACAACTACCTCCACTGTTCCTACCAGATCCTCCACTGTGAGGAATGCCATAACCTTATTATTCTTTGTATATTTGATGGTTTTATCCGTAATCATTCCACCGATAATTACTTTCTGACCATCCATGACTTTCGGAAGATTTGTTTCTTCATCCTGCTGAAAATCAGAGGTTTTCGCAGAAATGGTTTTCTCCATCATTCCCCGGTAATTTTCCAGAGGATGACCACTGAGGTAGATTCCCAGAACTTCCTTCTCATATCCCAGAAGTTCCTCTTTTCCGAATTCCTCCACATCGGGCATACGGATTTCAAATTCTTTTTTGTCCTCCTCGCTTACCAGATCAAAAAGGCTCATCTGGCCTGCCAGTGAATTCTTCTTATCCTGACTGATACTGTCTGAAATCTTCTGATAAACCAGCATTTTCTGGCGGCGGTTACCATCCAGGCAATCCAGTGCACCTGCTTTGATAAAGTTTTCTACTGCTCGCTTATTCATCTGCGGAGAGTTTCGTTCCATAAAATCCTTCAGGGAACGATATTGTCCGTTCTCTTCCCTCTCTTTTACCAGACTTTCAATAACCGGACGTCCCACACTCTTTATAGCGGACAGACCATATCGGATCGCACCGTTATCTACAGAGAATCCGTACATTCCACAGTTCACATCCGGCGGCAGAATCTTAATCCCCATCTGTCTGCAGACCAGAATATATTCTGCAACCTTATTGGGAAAATCAATAACCGATGTCATTAATGCGGCCATAAATTCCACAGGATAGTAATATTTCAGATATGCAGTCTGATAGGAAACAACTGCATAGGCTGCTGCATGGGACTTATTAAAAGCATATTTGGCGAAATCAATCATTTCATCATAGATTTTATTTGCCGTTGCCTCATCAATTCCATTTGCAATACAGCCTGGAACTCCCTCTGCTTCATTTCCGTAAACAAAGTTCTGGCGCTCCTTTTCCATGACAGAGGCCTTCTTTTTGGACATTGCACGGCGCACCAGGTCGCTTCGGCCCAGAGTATATCCCGCCAGGTCACGGACGATCTGCATTACCTGCTCCTGGTATACGATACAGCCGTAGGTGGGTTTCAGGATCGGCTCCAGCTGAGGACAGGCATAGGTCACATCCTCCGGATGGTTTTTCCCCTGGATGTACTTCGGGATAAAATCCATAGGGCCCGGACGATACAGAGAAATACCGGCCACTACATCCTCCAGATTCTGGGGACGCAGTTCCTTCATGAAGCTCTTCATCCCGGCACTTTCCAGCTGGAACACACCTTCCGTTCTGCCGGTGCCGATGGAAGCCAGTACTTTCGGGTCATTATAATCTATGGCATCCACATCAATGTGTCTGCCGGTGGTATTCTCTATGAATTTTACAGCATCATGGATCACGGTCAGGGTACGCAATCCCAGAAAGTCCATTTTCAACAGGCCCAGTTCTTCCAGCGTCGTCATGGTGAACTGGGTAACGATGGAACCGTCAGAGCCTCTGGACAGCGGCACGAATTCGTCTGCGGATTTCTGACAGATCACGACACCGGCCGCATGCATAGAGGTATGTCTGGGCAGTCCCTCCAGTCGCTTACACATATCGATCAGGTGGTGGACCTGTTCGTCCTCCTGATAGAGCTTGCGGAATTCCGGATTCATCTCCAGTGCTCTGCTCAGTGTAATGTTCAGTTCGTTCGGCACCATTTTGGCAATAGAATCCACGAACGCATAGGGCAGGTCCATGACACGGCCCACATCGCGGATGACACCTTTCGCCGCCAGAGTACCGAAGGTGACGATCTGTACCACCTTGTCATTGCCGTATTTTCTGCCCACATAATCGATGACCTCCTGTCTCCGTTCAAAGCAGAAATCCACGTCAATATCAGGCATAGAGACACGTTCCGGATTCAGGAATCGTTCAAACAGCAGATTGTAATGAATCGGATCGATGTTGGTGATCTTCAGGCAATATGCCACGATACTTCCCGCCGCGGAGCCTCGTCCCGGCCCCACGGGGATCCCGTGCTCCTTCGCATAATTGATGAAATCCCACACGATCAGGAAGTAGTCCACATATCCCATTCTCTGAATAACGCCAAGTTCGTAATCAAGGCGCTCCCTGAGCGTCTGTCCGGTCTCTCCGGCGGGCTGATCACCGTCGCCGTAGCGTTCTGCCAGTCCGTCATCGCAGAGCTTATTTAAGTAGCTCCAGGAATCGTACCCCTCCGGCACATCGTATTTCGGCAGCTTCGTCACGCCGAATTCAATCTCCACATTACATCGGTCTGCGATCCTCTGGGTATTCTCCACTGCCTCCCAGGCATAGGGGAACAGTCCCTTCATTTCCTCTTCGCTCTTGACATAATACTGTCCGCCCTCGTAGCGCATACGATCCTCGTCCGCCAGCTTTTTGCCCGTCTGCAGGCACAGCAGAATGTCATGAGGGATCGCATCCTCCGCATAGGTATAGTGCACATCGTTGGTGGTCACCAAGGGAATATCCAGCTCCCTGCTCATCTGGACCAGTTCCATATTGACCGTGCGCTGTTCCGGGATGCCGTGATCCTGTAATTCCAGAAAATAGTTGCCCTTACCGAAACATGCCTCGTATTTGCGGGCCGCCATTCTCGCCTCTTCCTTCATGCCCTTTAAAATAAATCGGGGCACTTCACCTGCCAGACACGCAGACAGTGCAATGATACCCTCGTGAAACTCCTGCAATACTTCCATATCCACACGGGGTTTATAATAGTAGCCTTCCGTGAATCCACGGCTGACGATCTTCATCAGGTTCGCATAACCGGTATTGTTCTCCGCTAACAGCACCAGATGGTGATAACGGTCCTCTCCGCCGGTCAATTCCTTGTCAAACCGGGAATTGGGAGCCACATACACCTCACAGCCCAGGATCGGCTTAATTCCTGCTTCCCTTGCCGCACGATAAAAATCGATCACACCGTACATAACACCGTGATCGGTGATCGCTGCGCTGTTCATGCCCAATTCCTTGACTCTGGCTACATATTCTTTAATCTTATTGGATCCGTCCAGCAGAGAGTATTCTGTATGGACATGAAGATGGGTAAACGCCATTTTGCTGTTCCCTTTCTAGTGCAGTTCTTTTGCTTTTTTCACGCATTCCTCATAGGTCGGCCCTACCTGTTCTCTGTGATAGCCCGGAGCAAGCATCGCCGCAAAATACAGATTCTCCAGTGTCTCTTCCTGTGCCGCTGTGGGATGGGAAGGCACCACTACACGGGTGCTCCATACTAACATACAGCCGGTATACTCCACCATGAAAAATATGGGCTCCATATTTTTCTCCATACGGCTGTTCAGTGTCAGTTTATCTTCGCCGGAGATCTCTTCCAGTTTCTTGATATGGGAAGGCTGCGGTTCCTCTACACTGCCGTCCGGCAGGATCACGCACTCGCAGGGCTCCATATCTTCCCTATGTGCATTCATATATTCCATGACAGTCATTCCCACACCTCCTTTGTTCTATCTGTCAGTCTGTTATTCTTCCGTCCGGATCGCCCAGCGCATTTTCGTGGAACGGGCTCTGCCGTTCTGCGCGCATTCTTCTGCCGAGGGTCGCACTACATCTTTGGAATAGTCTGCATAAATTCCGTCCCGGCAGCCTTCTTTCAGTGCTCGTTTTACCAGTTTGTCTTCACCGGAATGGAACGTGAGAATCGCGACTCTTCCTCCGGGTTTCAATGCTCCCTGCAGCTTTTCCATGAACTCATACAATACTTCAAATTCACGGTTCACATCAATACGCAGAGCCTGGAACGTTCTCTGACAAGTCTTCTTGATCGTATCTTTTTTCTCCTTTTCCGGGAGAAAATCCAGGGTCTTCTCGATCACTTCTCTCAGCTTCGTCGTGGTATCGATCCGGTGTCCCTTGCGGATCTCATCGGTGATTGCCTTCGCCAACTCCTCGCAGTAGGGCTCGTCGGAATTCTCATAGAGCATTCCCGCCAGTTCTTCCCTGCTGATCGTATCTAAGCGTTCGGCCGCACTGATACCCTGTGTCTGATTCAGTCGCAGGTCCAGGGGTCCGTCCACCTTAAAAGAAAATCCTCTCTCTGGATTATCGATCTGCATAGAAGATACTCCCAGATCCGCCAGGATAAAATCAAATCCACCGGCTTCTTTTGCAATCTCATCTATGGTACAGAAATTCTGCAATTTAATTGTCAGGATATCCTCTCCGTATCCGGCATCCGCCAGACGTTTCCTCGTCTTGGCAGACTCTTCCGGATCTACATCTGTGGCATAGATATGACCACGGCCCTGTAACTGTTCCAGCATAGCTTTTGTATGTCCACCGTACCCCAGCGTCGCGTCAAATCCGGTCTCTCCCGGCTGGATCTTCAGAAAATCCAGGATCTCCTGTACCATAATGGATCTATGCATACCTGCGGGCGTATTGCCCTTGCTGATGACATGGGCAATGGTATCTCCGTATTTTTCCGGCTGTAATTCTTTATATTTTTCCTCGTATTTTTTCGGATATTTTCCCTTATACCGCACACGGCGCTTATGGGGTGTCTGTTCCTGCTCCATTCCCATGATTACCTCATTCCAAATTAGTATAATGTGGGCGTCAAAAGCGCAGGTATCCTGCTCGATACCCACGCTTCCTTTTTTGCTTCCTTTTCTCTTAATGAAAGATGTCTTTTATTTTAAATGATGTCTTTTATTATAGTGCGCTCTTGATCGCTGCCATCAATTCATCATAAGTCTCATATGCCGGCAGCTCCGGATGATCCTTTTTGATCTGCTCAGTACTCTTGAACAGGAAGCCTGCCTTGCTGGCCTGGATCATACCCAGATCGTTATGGCTGTCGCCGCTGGCGATGGTCTGGAAGCCGATGGACTGCAGTGCCTTGACCGTAGTATATTTGGAATTCTCCACACGCATCTTAAATCCGGTAATCTCTCCGTTCTCAGCTACTTCCAGAGAATTACAGAAAATGGTCGGATAACCTAATTTTTTCATCAGAGGACCGGCAAACTGTGAAAAGGTATCGCTGATAATGATGACCTGGGTAATAGAGCGCAGCTCGTCTAAGAATTCCTTCGCGCCCGGGATCGGGTCGATCTTCGCGATCGTATCCTGAATTTCCTTCAGTCCCAGACCATGCTCCTTCAGTATCCCAATTCTCCATTTCATTAATTTATCGTAATCCGGCTCGTCTCTGGTGGTTCTCTTCAGCTCCGGGATCCCACTGGCCTCCGCAAATGCGATCCAGATCTCCGGTACCAGTACTCCTTCCAGATCCAGGCATACAATATTCATATCCATCCTTGTGTCCTCCCAGTAAATTCAAATGTATTTGCGAAAAGTATACCCTATTTTACTGCTTCGTGCAACCATTTACTTTCTTGTTGTAACGTGTTGTATATGTTGTAGTATGTTCTTATGATGCAATGGTGAAGATGACATTCTCTGAGCATTTTTTGAAATTTGCTTGTAATTTTTACTTTTTCTTCCTTATTTTTGTGACATTTTTACTGTTTACTTTGTTCTATATGTGCTATAATAACCATAGTGTGAAAAGAACTTCCGACAAGCTCTCATCTACACCAAACCAACGTAGAGATAGAGGAGGCAATTGTTATGTTGACATTAAAAGCTGAGAAAAGAAATCCTGAGGAAAAGGCAAAGAAATTAAGAAGAGACGGTTTTATCACCGGTGTTCTGTACGGCAAAGAAATGAAGGAAAACGTATCCTTGAAATTCACAGAGAAGGATGCAGCTGCTTTCATTAAAAACGCGAAAGAAGGCACGCAGGCTTATCTGGAACTGGACGGAAAAAATGTAGATGTTCTGGTGAAGAATATTGATTTTGATCCTCTGACGAAGAAATATATGGCTCTGGACTTCCAGGCTCTGGTAGCCGGCGAAGTCGTATCTGCTACCGTTCCTATTGTATATCTGAATGAGGACAAGGTACAGGGTATCTTTGAAGCAGAGTTGTCCGAAGTACATTACAAGGCTGATCCCGCACATCTGTTGGAGCCCATTGAGATCGATCTTGCAACACTGCCCCAGACGACCAAGACCATGTATGTAAAAGACCTGAAGCTAGAGGAGAAGGGCGTCCATGTCACAACCTCCGGTGAACAGCAGCTGTTCCATATCGGTGCATACGGACAGGAAGAGACTGACGAAACCGAAACCGAAGCCGCTGACGAGACGAAATAACCCACTGTAGTAATCATTGATCGTTCCTTAAATACCGCCCGGAGAGTTTTGTGATATACTCCTTTCCGGGTGGTATTTTTGGCTTTGCTAACTTGAGAGTTAGTAAAGAAATGCTATCAAATCCCCGTAGCCCTTGGCAGGGT
>OHWG01001506.1_pt1 | contig 11394 bp, 9 predicted proteins | sample 1579621 | NCBI WGS metagenome assembly OHWG01 (sample SAMEA3882544, study PRJEB24775) | human gut metagenome | biome: human-associated habitat; feature: intestine environment; material: feces | place: Netherlands | collected 2009/2010
CAGGTACGGAAGAAGAACCGGCGAACTGAGCGTCACCGTGCATACGGCCCATCGTGTCGGTCATACCATAAGAAGCAGGACCAGCGGCCATGTTGTCCGGGTGCAAAGTACGGCCCGTACCACCACCAGAAGCAACAGAGAAATACGGGTGACCGTTCTCCATACATTCTTTCTTATAAGTACCGGCTACCGGGTGTTGGAAACGAGTCGGGTTCGTAGAGTTACCCGTGATAGATACGTCAACACCTTCCTTACGCATGATAGCCACACCCTCGCGAACGTCGTCAGCGCCGTAGCACTTAACTTTCGCACGAAGACCGTTAGAGTAAGCTTTCTCCTCGATAACGTTCACCTCACCTGTCATGTAGTCGAACTGAGTCTGTACATACGTGAAACCGTTGATACGAGAGATGATCTTAGCGGCATCCTTACCTAAACCGTTCAAGATAACACGCAAAGGCTCTTTACGAACCTTGTTTGCCATCTCGGCGATCTTGATAGCACCCTCAGCTGCGGCGAAAGACTCGTGGCCAGCCAAGAAAGCGAAACACTTAGTCTCCTCGCGAAGCAAACGAGCGGCCAAGTTACCGTGGCCGATACCCACCTTACGGTCGTCAGCAACAGAACCAGCGATACAGAATGCCTGCAAACCGATACCGATAGCCTCGGCAGCCTCGGCAGCGTTCGTACAACCTTTCTTGATAGCGATAGCGGCACCTACTACGTAAGCCCAGCAAGCGTTCTCGAAACAAATCGGTTGAGTTTCCTTACACATTGTATAAGGGTCGATACCCTTAGCATCGCAGATAGCCTTTGCGTCTTCGATACCGTTGATACCATATTCGTTTAATACCGCGTTGATATGATCAATACGACGGTCATAACTTTCAAATAAAGCCATATTATTTTTTTACTTTTTAAAATTCTTATTTACTAGGAATAAAGATATCAGAAAGTTGAAAACCAATACACCGCCACAACAAGCCACGTAAAACGCCAACCACGGTTTCTCCGGCTTCATCACGAAATACGTGATAAGCGTAGCCACAGCCGTGATAACGCTCAGCCCGATGAGGACACGTGTAAATGTTTTCTTATTCATTACGAGGATCGATATATTTTACAGCTTCTTTGAAACGACCGTAAGAGCCTTTCGCCTTTTCCAGTGCCTCGTTAGCGTCCATACCCTTCTTAACCATATCCATGAATTTACCCAAGTGGATGAATTCATAACCGATTACTTCGTCATCAGCGTCTAATGCCATGCGTGTGCAATATCCCTCGGCCATCTCCAAGTAGCGGGGACCTTTAGCCAATGTACCGAACATCGTACCCACTTGGCTACGCAAACCTTTACCAAGGTCTTCCAAGCCAGCGCCTACAGGCAGACCTCCCTCAGAGAAAGCGGACTGTGTACGACCGTAAACGATCTGCAAGAACAACTCGCGCATAGCGGTGTTGATAGCGTCACAAACAAGGTCTGTGTTCAATGCTTCCAAAAGGGTTTTACCCGGAAGGATCTCAGAAGCCATAGCCGCTGAGTGAGTCATACCGGAACAACCGATTGTCTCTACAAGAGCCTCTTGGATGATTCCTTCTTTAACGTTTAATGTCAGCTTACATCCACCTTGTTTCGGCGCGCACCAACCGATACCGTGAGTCAAACCAGAGATATCAGTGATCTGAGTTGCTCTAACCCACTTTCCTTCTTCAGGAATCGGAGCGCACTGGTGGTTAGCTCCCTTCTTTACAACACACATGTGTTGAACTTCATGTGAATAAATCATAATCGCTAATTTATTATATTAAAGTGTAATAAAACCTTATGCTAATTTTATAGTAATATCGCTTTCTCTAAAGATCGCACAAAGATAAATTTTTTAATCCAGCCATGCAAGAGGCGGGAAAGGTTTAAGGCTCGATGATATTAAAATAAGCGTCCGGAGCCTCAAAAGTGGAGAATAGCTCTTTTAGGCTTTCAAGTTTCCCGGTTACCGATAACTTATGGTTTTGCAGATTTGCCGCTATACTCTCCGGCTGCATGAGGCTTGCGTAGATGACTTGTTTGTCTCCTTCCAAAGTTACGGTAGGGGCCGGATGGAGCCGGCCGATGCGGTTCGATAAAGCGCCGTTCTTTAAGATCAAGGTGGCCTGTTCGTTTGTGTCGGTTAAGATAATATTTATTATTAAGTCTTTATCGGCCGCTTTTTCTCCATTTATTTGGATAGCGAGCAAATCGAATAGCATTTCGGGACTTAGGTTCTGGGACATACGTGCCCGGTTTGAGTTGGCCTTACCTTTACCAGCGATGCCTTCGGTCAGTTCCATAGCTCCGGTCAGGTAGAAATTACGCCACGGACCGCTTTCCGCTTGGTAGCCCAATTGAGCGTACGTGTCCGCAAGTAATTGGCGGGCGGGTTTATGCTTTGGATTAGCGAAAACGAGATGGTTCAGCAAAGTAGCTGTCCAACGGTATTCTCCTTGATTGTATGCCTCTCGTGCCTTTTTCATTATCTCGTCCTCTCCTCCGATAGCCTCTACGTATTTTTTACCTTCTTCTACCGGCGGGAGTGGGTTCAGATGGGCGGGGATGCCGTCGAACCAGCCGAAATACATTTGATATTGGGCTTTTACATTATGGCTAACGGTTCCATAATATCCCCGGTTGGCGAACTCGTTGGCGATAGAGCTTGGTAATTTAATCATCTCTGCTATTTCTCGAGGTGTATATCCTTGATTGGCGAGGTGAAGTGTCTGGTCGTGTAAGTAGCGATATAGATCCCGCTGCTTTTCCCAGTAAGCGACGATGTTCTTATTGCCCCAAGTCGGCCAATGGTGGGTAGAGAAGGATACCTCTACCTGATCGCCGCACTCCGTGATCGCCCGGTCGATATATTTGCTCCATAATTGGCCGTTCCGGACCTTCGCCCCTCGTAAGGTCAGCAGGTTGTGCAGGGTACGGTTGATTTCCTCGGCTACGCAGAAAGCTTTCATCCCAGGGAAGTACATCATGATTTCCGAGGGAGCCTCGGCGCCGGGTACGGACATGAATACGATCTCGACACCATCAATTCGTAAAGTCTCGCCCTCCTCGGATATCTCACGGGTAGGAGGGACCAAGCCCGTAGTTCCTGCCGCGGTAGTTTGTCCTAAACCAGTACCTATATTTCCTTTCTCATTTTTAGGTAGACTGCGGCCATACATATAGGTCGCTCTTCGCCCCATGGCTACACCCGCCATCAGGTTCTCGCTGACGGCATCTTCAAAGAAACCCTTGGGGCCAATGATCTCGATCGTTTCGGGCTTATTGGGGGCGTTCTCCAATATAGCGTCTATTCCCGCGAAATGGTCCACATGAGGATGCGTATAGATAACCGCCTTGACCGGAAGATCTTCTACATGTTTCTTCAGAAGATTATAACCTGCTAGGGCCGTCTCTTTCGAGAGCAATAAATCTATGACGATCCAACCGTTATCGCTACGGATAAACGTCATATTCGCGAGGTCGAATCCTCGTATCTGGTATATTTTACCGGGTAATACCTCAAATAAGCCGTGTATGCGGTTGAGTTGCCCTTGTCGCCAAAGACTAGGGTTGGCGGATGCCGGAGCCTCTTGACGCAGGAAATCCCAGACAGTTAATCCATACACCTCTTTTCCTGTCTCGTCGATAATGGAAGGTTCGTCTATCGTGGCGATAAAGCCACGGGTAGCGTCTTCAAAATCTTGTTTGTTATCAAATGGGAGTGATTTCACCACTTGTTCGTTAGCCTCTTTCGTAAACATTGAAGGTTCCGTGTTTTGCGCATATACGAACAAGTGACTGGTAGAGATAAATAAAAGTAAGAACTGTTTTCTAATCTTCATGTTTTTGTGGTTTAAGCGGTTCGCCGTTCAGTAAGATATCGTAGGTAATCGGGCCTATCTTTTTCATCATAAGTCCTACGCCACAGTATTTTTCCTGTGAAAGGCGAATCGCTTTCTCTATTTTGGCGGCGTCCCCGATGTTCCCGTCGATATGGTATGTAGCGTGGAATGCGGTATATACCATCGGGATCGTATCCGAAGTCTCTGCGGTTACGTCGATAGAGATTTTGTCGAAACGTACTCTCATTTTAAGGAAAAGGGAGATTACGTCCATTGCGCTGCATCCGGCCAAGGCGACCAGCATTAAAGCCTTGGGACGGGGGCCTTCATTATTACCCCCGTTCTCGGCTGTTGTGTCGATCGTAACCTTATGGCCGTCCAGCAAGGTCTCGAAAGTCGAGTCCTTCGTCCAGTTTAACGTGATTTGGGCGGACATATCGTGTTATTGTTATTATTATTTCAATATTTCTTGAAGTTTAGCGTCGATCTCCTCGCCATGTAGGTTCTTGGCGATGATCGTTCCGTCCTTATCCACCAATACGGTGTGAGGGATGCTGTTTACCCCGTATAGTTGAGCACCGGAGTTTTTCCAGCCTTGCAAGTCGGAGAGTTGGGGCCATGTGATATTCAGGTCCTTTACGCCTTTCGCCCATGCGTCAGCCTTGCTATCCAAGGAGATACCGACGATCTCGAAACCTTTGTTCTTATATTTCTTGTAAGCGGCTACCAAATTCGGCATATCCCGGCGGCAAGGAGGGCACCAACTTGCCCAGAAATCGATCAATACGATGTTCTTGCCATTGCCTACGAACTCGGATAGCTTGTGCGTCTTACCGTTCGGGTCGGCCATCTCGAAGTCCACGAACTTCTTGCCTACGGCTACGGTTTTCAGTACATCTAGGTGAGCCATGAGCTTATCGATGTTCGGAACGGCCTTGAAAGCGGAGTCCGCCTTGGCGATGATCTCGTTCTGGGCCGCCTCGTCCAAGCTATAACGGAAATCGTATAATAACTTGGCGGCGGATTGCTTGGTCGTATTATTCAATATGTAAGTCTTGACGGCATCGGTTACCTTTTGGTCGATCTCGTCATATTTCTTCTCGGCGGCGCTTACGACTTCCTTATCCTCTGATTTCATGTCGGCGGAAAGCTTCTCCAGATTCGCACGCAAAGTCTTCATTTGTGCTTGCAGGGCTTTCAATCCGTCATTCTCCGGTGTTCCAGAAACGGCGGAAGCTGCCTCATCAAGAATAGCCTGTAATTTACCATTTTCCAATACGAATATGCTTGTGAAAGGGGCGTTCTCGCCGGAAGCGGCACGTTTGGGTTCCACGACATCCTCGGCGAAGGCAAGCTTGCGTAAGGCGGGGGCGTTCTGTGTTCCCTTGAACGTGAACGTGCCGTTCTGCACCAATGCGCTATCCATTGGGGCGGCGTCTTGTACGCCATATTCATACAGGTAAACGTATTTTCCGTTTAGATCGGTGTTCGCTACGGTACCGTTGATCTCGTAACCCGGTTTTTCGCTGCATGCGGCTAGGAGCAGGGCTGATGCGGCAAGAATAAGATACTTTTTCATTTTGTATTCGTGTATTAAGTAATGTATATGAGATATAAACTTCGCAAATATACGAAGTCTTTTGTGATAATCGGGCGCAAACCGATGAATAGTTTGCACCCGATTTGGATATATATAGATGATGTTAAAAGGGGCGTATCTTATGGGTTGTATTTTGCGAATTGGAAATAACAAGATTGCAAATAAGGGAGTTGTGCGCATATTTGGTTGTATGTTCCTCCTATCTGCCAAGTTCCTTGGAAATCGAATCCGGAATATAAAGTCTTTTCGCTTTCGTCTCCTTTACGGCTATCTGGCAGGGTTGCGGTTGCTGCGAAATCTTTTCCCGTATCCTTTACTAAATAGCTCGACTTCATGTTTTTATCGGTAAGATACCCGGCAAGGGCATTCCCATAGTCCACTTTTGCGGCGTTTATGACGAAGTGGCAATTTGCGTCTTTTCCCATATTTCCGACAATACCTCCCCTGTAATCTCTCCTTCCCCAGGATGTTGAGTGCTTTTGCCCTGTGACAGTTCCTTGGTTATAACAATCTGTTATGTTCCAATTGCCTGCTTTCGTATGTTCGATGCTACCGATAAGACCACCTATACCGCCATTTTCTTTTTCAGAGTCTCTGGAGAGATCTATATTTCCCCAGTTACAACAACAATTAACCCATGGAATACTACAGTTTGCGTATCCTAAAATTCCACCTGCGCCCCAATAGTCTTTACTTGCTGTGACATGTCCGTGATTTACGGAGTTATGGATCTGCACATTCATCGAAGAGTAGCCAACGATACCACCTATGGCATCGTTTTTATCCCATCTTCCTTTTTTACCGCTGATATCTCCGTAATTTGCAGAGTGATAAATTTTAAGTACGCTTGTTCCCGAAATGTACCCAATAATACCACCTATTCTATAATTAGCGGTTAAATTTTTGAGATTTACGACTTTTCTCAATGTAATGTTTGAGGAACAGTCTGCATGTCCGATTATACCTCCTATACCATCTCCGACATCATTAATGGATGTATAATTCACCAAATTCTCGTAGTTGCACGCTTTGTTGTTGGATAAATATCCGATGATTCCACCCAACGAATAGACTTCGCTATAACTTCCGTTGTTAAATACGCCACAATTGGCTGCGCAGTTGTAGACGGTTGTGTTATTTACGCTTCCGGCGATTCCACCGACGTATCGATTGCCACATAAAGAAGGAGTGACATAGAAGCCATCTATACTTGAATTATCTACGCTTCCCGCTATACCACCTATGTATTGGGCACTAGAACTCTTGTCGTCAGAATTGATTTTACCTGCGAAGAATGACATATCGTCCTTATTGGTAATCACATCGGTATCGCTGAAGTTTGGCTTATAGTCTCCTTTGAGATTCGTTGATACAATTATTCCGGAGAAACCTCCTAATCCACTGTTTCCTCTAATAGACATTAAAGGGCTTAATTGTACTTTTTGTGTATTTACATTAATTGTTCCACCGTTTTCCAATGAACCGGCGAAACCTCCCGCATACTGATTGGCCTTTATGTTTGCGATGTTTAAATTTATTTTGGCGGAATTGTTAAATTCTATCTTTGTTTGTTGCGCTTGGCCTAAAACACCCCCCGCATATTTGCCAGAAGAAGTGATAGGGGATGTGATTGTGGATTCCCCGATTAATTTTAAAATGATATTACCTTGTTTTGCGGATGATAAACCGATTAGTCCTCCTATCTTACTTTCTCCTTTAATAGGTTGATCTCCTTGAGATCCCGTAGATTTGTTATAAGTGTCTATGCTTAGCGTGAAAGAACTCGTTGAAGATGCATACAGCTTCCCAATCAATCCTCCCACTTCATCGTGTCCATCAATAGGCAGATTAATCGTGATATTATTTAAAGAGGAAGAATTGGTCATATAGAATTCTCCTATCAATCCTCCGGTACGATTATTTCCTGTGATGATCTTCATATTCGGATCATCGGTGGTGTGTGTCAATTTAATGTTATTGGCGGATATTGTACCATACAATTTACCGATTAAACCTCCTGTATTATCTTTTCCGGTTAATATGCCGAAGGGAGAGGATGTTGTTATATTATTGATATCCATTTGTACGCTTTCGGCCCATCCAACCAATCCTCCGACATAAGACCCGTTATCAACGAAGGTTACATAGAATTTAGTATCATTGATCGTGAGGTGGCCTTGTTTGTTGCCTGCTTTTTCCGCATAGCCAATCAGCCCTCCGATTTTATCTTTTCCCATATTAATCGTACCACGTACCTCCACGTTCTCTATACGTACCTCCCCTTGTGCTACTCCTGCAAGAAGACCGCATTTGGAGCCTGGACTTTGGATATTCGCACCCATAAGGGTAAGGTTACGGATGATGGCTCCGTCAAGGAGCGTGGAAAATAGGCCAACTGATTCTTCCGTGGAACTTCCAGTGAACGCCATACCCTGTATTTGTTTCGAGTTTCCATCGTATATGCCGGCAAAGGGGGCGCATTTATAACCATTTCCTTGGTAAAGACAGTCGGTGACAGGCGCTAAAATATCGGCTACCTGTTTAAAATATTGGTTTTTACCATGGCTACTGTCATACATAAGGAGCTGCTGTACCATATATGCGAAGTCCTCGGTGGACGTGATCAAATAGGGATGATCTACTGTGCCTTCTCCTTGCAATTGGTCATATTTATGTACAGTGGCAAGTACAGCGCTTACCATTTGCTCTTGGAACGTAAGGCGATAACCTTGAGGGTATAATTTTCTTCCATTTCGCTCCGTATCCACATTATATAATCCCCGTCGGCGATTTCTTGATTGTTCGGGATATAGATTTCGCAAGTGAGATTTCCCGAAAGGAATCTTAAGTTTCCCTCGAAATCGAGAGTGCTATTGTCACTCAATGACGTGAGTTGTAGGTATATGATTCCGTCCTTATTGATGATTTCACTATTCTCTTGGGGCAAAGTAAAGGAGCTGACCGAATGGTCGCCGTTTTCTTTCAAGGAAGAACCGATGCTGTTTCTCCGCATATCGTCATCTGAACAACTTCCGGCCAGCGATAAGATGAACAGGTATAGAAGTAAGTGCCAGATAGGCTTATTAATCGTTTTCATATTTGCTTGTTTTTATAATTGGGGTTCTTTGTATTGCATCTCAGATTGATAAGGAACCGGGAAGTAGCCCAGTCCTGTGTAGGGAATCTTCCAAAGTCTTTGGAAATCCCAGCCTTGGAATGTGGAAGTGGTCGATAATTGTGGCAGGGTTAAGCCGGTGGCGCCATGGATATTTCTATTTTCGATCGTATTTTCTAGGCAATAGTTATCTTCAAATCGGCTTAGTGCATTACCCGTATAGGCGAAATTTTTCCACTGGCTACCGATATTCAGGCATTTTTTTACGACAGCTTGCTTTTCCGGACTTCCTACCGTAGCTCCTCCTATTTTATTGCCATCGCTTCCGTTTAGGCAATCCGATATCAGGCAACCTTCATCAAAATGTCCGATGAGTCCTCCGTTGTAATCGCCGTACGGGCCTGTTTTCGCCCTAATGTTTCCGAAGCTGACACATTGGCTGATTACCACAGCATTTTCTTGGAAATCGTCCGCTATAGCTGTTATGGAGTTTGCGTATCCGACCACACTGACGACCACACCGGCTGCGGCGATTATCGTGCTGACACCACCTGTGGCAACGAATCCGGCGACAAAAGCGGCTGTGCTGGCTATAAAACATACCCCGTCTGCCAAGGTATGGATGATCTTTTCTGTTTTCTTGATATCCAGTATTTGATTATAGCGAAGATTTCTTTTGTAATTCATTGCGTCACGGAAATCCTCATGGTTTTTGCCGGTCTCATACCAAGCAATCACTTTTTTCCTGTATTCGTTCATGAATTGATCGATCATTCGCCCATATTGAAGATTGGGTGTGCTAAACTGAAGAGCTGATAATTTATTTCGCAGTATATTATCCATATCTGTTTCCAGTTTTTCCATCCCCTTGGTGACTAATCCACTAAGCGAAGTTGTGTAGTCCTTTCGTTGCATTGGACGGAAAAGGTCGGCCATTTCTTTTCCCAATGAATAGGCACTGATACTTTCCATTACTGCGTCGTGTGACGTGATTAGATTGTTAAGGATCGTCGTTCCCGCATCAGCGATACCGACAACGGTATTAAAAACTGAAAGGCCAAGCTCGATAGTGGCGAATATGGCGGAGCGTTTCTCGGCCTCTGTCCATTCCCTTGAATCGCCGACTTCTCCGATTAATCCGGCGATATACCCATTTCCTTCTACATCTGCTAAGTTAGCGCAATAGTTCATGGATAGGCAACCTCCTGCGATACCGGCCATCCCTCCGATATATGTACTCCCCGAGATCTTGCCCATATTCACATTTAACGCCAATGATCCGCTTTGTATTTGTCCGGTCATGCCGCCACTGAACCGTGAGGCAGATACAGTTCCGAAATTGATTGTGTTGGTGATACTGGATAATGGGGTAGCCCCGATTATGCCACCGGCATAGTAGCCATCTGCTGTTACCTTTCCTTCATTGTAAGATTTGTAAGTTCCTAATTGTGCTTCACCGCATAGTCCGCCTACATTCTCTTTTCCGTTGACTCTGCCCTTATTAGAGCAACATCCTATAAATGTATTATTATATGTTGCCGGATTAAGAATGACTAAAGTACTTCCTATGATCCCTCCAACACCTCTCTGGCCATTTACGCTCCCCTCGTTCCGGCAGGTTATGATTGAGCTGATTCCGCTTCCGCCGACGATACCTCCGGTACCCATGAAACCAGATAATCGATCAGGTTTGTGTGAGTGTGTGCCGCCTTTTACCTGCGATTTGTTCGTGCAGAGATAGACGTATAAGGAATCAGCGTAGCCGACAATTCCTCCTGCGTTCATGTAATATGCCTCTACCTTGCCTTTTTCGTTACTGGAGTTGGTGATTTGTGTTGTCGAAAGTACGTTGGCCCCGCCAAGAATACCGCCTACGGCTATAGCTCCTTGTACGGTATTATCGTCTACTTTGCATGAATCGATCCATAATTTAGTGTTTGGATCTACGGAACCTACAATTCCACCGATTCCCATACCGTCCCCTTGACTTTGGATGGTCGATGATTTTACCGTGCATCCCTTGATAAAGGTTGGATCTTGTCCACTTCCCGATGTGACGATCGCTCCAGCTATGGCGGATACGGCACAATAGCCGGTGATGTCTGCGTTTTGGATTGTCAGGTCCATGATGACAGCCTTGTTTACGTATCCGAACAAGCTGGCGGCAATCTTGTTTGGATCTTTGAGGGTCATGTTCTTTATCGAGTATCCGTTCCCGTAATAATATCCGGTAAATGGATAAGTTGCGGATTGCCCGATCTGGTACCAATTTCCCTCCCAGCCGCATTTGTCGTTATAGCCGGTCATGTCAATATTGTTTTGTTGGGAATAACAAGTGGAAGAGGACACATATCGGTTGGATATCCCGGTTCTGATCTTATTCAAGTCATCATTTGATCCGATCAGATAAGGATCATCGGGGGTACCGGCTCCGTAAAGTTTCATATTGGAGTTATAGGTGCTTTCTATCCGGATACCATCCGGGGTTATGTTTATCTGGCAACATAATCCGAATTGGCGTTTCAGTCCGTCGATTTCCGGACAATCCGATTTCACGGTATATTCCATATAGAGTAATTGGTATTTACCCTCTTTCAGTCCCTTTTCCATGATGAAATGGGATATTCCAGAAATCCGTTGGTGCTTAGCCTTTCGTTCGATAATACTTCCGTCTGGTACCTTGATATAGAAAGCTAGTTCTCCATACGTGAAGTCCTCGGTTTCATTTGAAAACTTGATTTGATCATGAACCCCTTCATACGTATCGTTTGTATTTGGGGGTAATTCCGGTGTTATTTTATCTCAGTTGTTC
>OHWG01001518.1_pt1 | contig 11291 bp, 10 predicted proteins | sample 1579621 | NCBI WGS metagenome assembly OHWG01 (sample SAMEA3882544, study PRJEB24775) | human gut metagenome | biome: human-associated habitat; feature: intestine environment; material: feces | place: Netherlands | collected 2009/2010
CTCTGGCTCTGTCTTAGGCAATATTGATAAAGCATCAATCTATCGACTTGCTTTTGTTATGATTATGATTGGCCTTTTGATATTTAATTTATTGAATTTGTTATTATGTGCTATTCAGAAAATCAATGATCAGTGTATATTGGTAAATAAAAAAGAACGTTTGATAACTAAAATAAATATAATATTATTCTCTTTTTTGCTTATTGATATTGTTATGTGGTGTTTTTATTGGTATCGTGTATTACATCCAAATTCATGGATGTAATTTTCAGGAGAATATGAAAAATACTGCAAATTGCTGAAGAACTAGGTATTTCTGTTTTCACGGAACTACATAAACTTCAAACACAACTACATACCTTAAATGTATAGTAAATAGGACAAATCCCACTAGACTATTATTTAGTTTGGTGGGATTTTTTTATTAAAATCAATCTAAAAAGCTTGACAAAAACACCGAAAAAGATGTATAATAAATATATAGAAAGGAGGTGAAAGAATGAAATGGAAAAAATAGAAAAAGCCCTTCAGATAGCGGCTAACGTAATTACCATTCTAGCAGGAGTGGTTACAATAATCGCTTTCTTGAAAGGCTAAGGAAAAACGGGGGCGAGGCAATCGCCTTTCCCCTTTCTTCCATTTCATTATAGCATATGGTTTGGACGATTGCACTACTTATTTTAACTGCAATGGCATATATCCGAGTATATTTTCATCGTGATTGGCTATCCATTGCAGCTGCTCTTATTGTCACATTGGCTACATGCATTCGATTATGGGGGTGATATTTCATGAATTCATTGGAAGATATTATGACGGCTAAGGAAGCGGCAGAACGGTGGGGAGTTGCGCCTATCACAATCCGACAGGCGTGCTCTGGTTACAAGAAGTCGCCACCAAGATTCACGGAAGCGGAAGCGAGAAAATCAGGCGGCACTTGGCTTGTCACTCGCGCGGCTATGGAACGGTTGTATGGTCCGGAACCACACAACGTTGATTAAATAGAGGATTGTACTGCATATATATAATGTATTTTATGTAGGCAGGATAATAACAAATCTATTTGCTATCGGTTAGACGATAAAACGGTGGCTACATTTTAAGAAATAAAAAGTGGTATAAATGGCTATTTTACGCCATTTTCCTGCTATTTTCCCATTATGTATACCACAACGCAGAACTTCCGGAAGAAGAATAAAGAAAAAAGGGCTGCCGCTTGCACGGCAGCCCTTTTTTCGTGGTTCGTTTGGCGTTTGCCGTTTGACGTGATGGTTTAAACTTTGTAGGGGCCTCCATAGCCGGAGGCCCGCGTGAATCCTGTGGATAGCCTCATTCTGTATTTGCGTGGATTTTCGACAAACGATGAACGACCTACGACGAACGATTTTTTTCAAATGTTGTAATAACAACAGATTCCCTCCACTATCCATGGTATACTACGTTCAGAAGTTGAGAGAAAGCTCACTCAGAGATAAGATAAAAGTTGTCCACATACTTTAGGAGGTAGTTACTATGTTGAAATCCGTTCTGAATAAATTTGCTGCTAATGAAAAAGTTACGTCTGACATGATCATGGGCGATATCATCCGCCTTCACCCGGAAGTCGTCGATACCCTCATCGGTCAGGGCATGCACTGCCTGGGCTGCCCGTCTTCCCAGCAGGAAAGCCTGGCAAACGCCTGCTTCGTCCATGGCCTCGACCCGGAAATTGTCACCAAAGCCGTCAACGTCGCTATCGAAGCAAACAAACAGTAAGGGGAGGATATCATTATGAGCGCATTTTTAGGACCTATCCATTTTTGGTTATACAATAAAATCCAGTTCCAGGAAAGCCTGATTGACGAACTCATCCGCTATGCATCCAGCCAGGGCTGGTCCGATGGCGATCTGGCCGATAAATACGGCAGCAAAGACCGCCGCAAACTGGATGAAGTCATCGACGAATCGAACATCCACGGCTGGCTCCAGTCGCGCATCCACGACGCCGAAGGCCGCTATGCTGCCTTGGTACTCGACGTCGCCGGCAATCAGGAAGACCGCCTGACGGCGCTGAAAAAAGCGGCCTATGATTTCGGTACCAGCCAGCACCTGAGCGCCGCTACGGCACCGGAAGCCTTCCACCGCCTGGACGACCTGCTCCTGGACGGCATGCCCTGTGACCAGGTCAACCGCGTCCGCGAAAGCGATGACAATCGCATTGCCTGGGACCGCACCATGGACTTGCACAGTGAATTTTGGCAGGGCCACGGCGACTGCTACTATGCCCTGCGCCAAGCCTTAGTCGACGGCCTGCTGGCTGCCACGGATTACGCCTTCACCAGCCCGGCTGAAGGCCAGTATGAAATCGTAAAGAAATCTGCCTAAACGAAAGAGAGGGACCCTTATGTATTGCACGGAAGTCATGGTCAAACAACATGCCAATATTTCACGGATGCTGAAAGTCATCAAAGAATCATGCTGCGCCATCTTGGAAGGCGCTGAAATCGACCAGCAGGAATTTGCGGAAATCCTCGATTTCATCCGCCGTTACGCTGACGGCCATCATCACCGCCGGGAAGAACTCGTCCTCTTTCCGGAAATGGTCGACCACCTGGAAGAAGTGGCTTCGATTATCATCAAACACGGCATGCTCGTCGAACACGACCTCATCCGTGCCCACGTCCGTGCCCTCGACGAAGCCCTCAAACTCTACGCTCAGGAACCGAAGACCGAATATAAACTCCAAATCCTGACGGAAGCCATGGCCTATGCCAACCGCTTGCAGCAGCACGTAGAAAAAGAAAATAACGTCGTCTACCCCTTAGCCGACCGCGGCCTGTCGGACGACATCAAAGCCAAGATTGACCAGACCGTCAAAGACATGGAACAAGAAGAAGGCCCAGAATTTGCCCAAGGCTATATGGACCTCTTGGACCGCCTGGAAAAGAAATACCGTATCGCTTAGTGGCGGCAGAAGAAAGCAGCTGTAGGGGCGCCCATGTGGGGCGCCCGCCCCGTCGAGGTGAGAATCCCGCATTTCGTGAAAAGCAGAAAAGAGCAGAGAAAGACAGTAGGTGCCTAATGGCGCCGCAGTTCGTAGTTCGCAGTCGGCCGTCCGCAGTCCGGAAGAAAGTCTCCCCTAATTTTTCTAAAAACTACAAACTAAAGACTACAAACTACAAGGGCTCGTCGCTTAATGCGGCAGCCCTTTTTTGGCACGATGACAGAATCTGTCTACGGGCGTGTGTATAATCTACAGTAGCTTAAAGATTTGAGTGCATTTCGAAAGGTGGAATCTTCATGAAAAAACTTTGTACTGTTTTCTTTACCTTGCTGCTGCTGGCCTTTGCTTCTGTGGCTTCGGCAAATTATCCGTACTACCTGAACGACAATTCGGACTATATCCGCGTGGACGGCCATATGGGCACGGCCTGGTACGTGGACAAGACGTCGCTGGTCAACCAGATGTATGCCCCGCCGTACTACAAGCTGGCCATCAATGTCGTCACGGCCCAGAGTGCTACGGGTGACGAAAACGATTTCTACAACGGCGGCGAAGGCGAAATCGTCGGCGTCAAGACCTACTACTTCTACTACAACATGGATTCAGACCGCATGTGTGTCCTCGACAACAACGGCGATTGGCGCTACCTGGACCCGCAAGGCAGCTGGGCCGCCACCGGCGTCGCCCTGCCGGCAGGCCAGATGGCCTTCGAATTAGCCTACGGCCGCAGCTTCTATTGATTTAGCAAACATCGTAGTTCGTTCATCGATGGGCTCGCTGGCGCATCGCCTCGGACTCAGATGGCGCTGCGCGCCTTTAAACTCAAAGTGACAATGACGCTTTGGGATGCCCTCAGCGCATAGCGGGTCGCCCACACGGCGACCCCTACAACAATGGTGCTGCGCGCCTTTAAACTCAAAGTGACAATGACGCTTTGGGATGCCCTCAGCGCATAGCGGGTCGCCCACACGGCGACCCCTACAACGATGGCGCTGTGTGCCTTTGTAATCAAACTGACAATGCGTCCTCGGGTGGCCCCTGCGGCGCATAGCGGACACCCCTACAAGGTCGCCTTGTGGCGACTATTAAATAATCATGTGGCTAAGCCCGTCGCGTAGGGGGCGCCATAACCGGCGCCCCGCGCGAAGCCTGTGCATAGCCTAATTCATGACGAATGGCACACGGTCGTTAAAATTCAAAGCCCCAGACTTATGAAAAAGAATGGCATGAGTCTGGGGCTTTTCTATACACTGATTTACTTTCTGTTTGTGTAATCTTAGAAATAGACAGGATATATCTTTTCCGTTTGTTATGATGTAACAGGAGGTGATAATTTGAAAGTGGGAAAGGTTTCGCGGGTACTGGGACTGTATTCGCAGCTGCTGGACGGTCAGACTATCAAGAAGGCAGCGGCTGCCCAACAGTATGGCGTGAATGAGCGCAGCATCCAACGGGATATTGAAGACATCCGGGCTTTTTGACATGATGGCATGACCGTTGGCAACGGGACGCCGTGCGACATTGTCTATGATTACGTCGACAAAGGATACCGCATGGAGTATGTTGATAACGTAACTACGGAAAAAACATCGAAATGTGGCTGCGGAGCCGGGAAAACCACGTCAAAGAGGCTAAAATCGTTGAAATGTAATCATCTGAAATTTGAGTTGATTTTCAGAGATTTATAATGTAAGGAGCTAGGCATGAGGTATAATTCTCGTGTTATGGCTCCTTTTGATTTCCCTAAATACTTGCTATAATGTTATTATAATATATAAGAATCGGGTGATTTCATGCAGCTATTTTCTACAGTTTTAAAAATTGACGGCAAGATGATGAAAGAGGATTTTATACGTCTGGTGATTGAATGGAACCAGACTAGTCCGTATCCGGAAAACGTGATTCCAAATCTATCCTGGAACGGGGAATACAGTGTGCGCTGCGGGACGGATACGCTTTGGCTGGAGATTGAAGAGCTGAAGAAGCAGCAGATTGTGGCTGTGCGCTATGAAAAGCATGATGCTGACGGCGTTATCTGGGATACGGATTACATCATGAATTTTAAGGAAATGAAGATGGCTATCCGCCTGGACCGAAGCTATCTGGAAGAAGCCTTGAAAGTCGATTCTGCCTTTTCGACGCCTCATTTCATCACCATGCTCATTCAGAAGAAGTATTTGAAGAAAGATAACGGCCTGGACGTGCTGCGGACGCCGCTTTTTGTAAATAAAGAAAACGCAGCCGTCGTAACAGCTTTCCTTCATGGCAAGAACTGTTATCGCCTGCCATTGGTACTCATTGCCAAGACGGCAGACGACATAAATCCTGTCGATGTCAGGCGGTTGGCAGGGCGCCTTAAAGGGGCGGCCCATGTCCTTGTTTGGCAAGACAGCCGATTCCGTGAAACCCTGCGGGAAGCCTGCCCGAAACTGCATTTCCCGCCGGGCTGCATCGATATTTATTTCCCTAATCAGGCCGTAGGGCAGCGGCGCTATCTGTATCGGCAGGGGCAGGAAAAGCGCCTTCTGGAGAAAGTCATCGCGACGGTGATCCAGTACGCCAATGCCCAGCTGATCGACCCGCTCTATACCTGGGCTGGTGTCAACAGTGCCATCTATCAGGAACGCTATCTGAGTTCCCAGGCGGAATACGAAGCTACCGAGAAAGAACGGCGTGACGCGCTGCATCAGCTGCTTACCCTCCAGAGCCAGCGCAAGACTGCGGCCAAGAACATACGGGAACAGGCCCTGTCCGATGCCAAGCGAGAAGCGGATAAGATACTGGACAGCTTTGATGACGATATGAAGAAATTGCAGGAGGAAAATGCACAGCTGTGCAGTCAGGTCGAACGCCTGGAATATGAAAACCAGGGGCTGCGGGCGAAAATCGATTCCAATACCAAGGTCCCTGTACTGTCGATGGGAACGGAAGACGATTTCTATCCCGGTGAAATCAAAGACCTGCTCTTAGAGACACTGTCAGAGAAATTGGAATCTTTGCCCAAGCACACGCGCCGCTATGACGTCGTCAAGGACATCATCGATTCGAACAATTACCAGAAAATCAGTGAACAGCGGGCGGCGAAAGTCAAGGCCCTGCTCAGCAGCTACCGGGGCATGACGCCGAAGGTCGCCAAGGGACTGAAGGAAGTCGGCTTTGAAATTACCCACGACGGCGGCCATTACAAGACGATATACTATGGTGACGACCGTTACATCGTCGTCCACGCGGCCACACCAAGCGACGGCAGAGCTGGGAAAAACAATGCCGCCGACACGATTAAGAAAGTGTTTTAAGGAAGTAGGTGAGGCTATGTGGAAGATGCCAATCGGTATTGATGATTTTGGGAAAATACGGAATGAACACTATTACTTTGTCGATAAGACGGACTTCATCCGCCAGCTCATCGATGCGCACAGTGCTGTGTCCTTGATCACGCGGCCGCGGCGCTTCGGCAAGACTTTGACGATGAGTATGCTGGAGTATTTCTTTTCCATTGAAAAAGAAGAACAGAGCCGCCATCTCTTTGATGGGCTATCCATCGAAAAAGCCGGCAGTGAGTATGTGGCCCGGCGCGGCCAGCATCCGGTGATTTTTTTAAGCTTGAAGGATATCAGGAATCCGTCATGGTCATCATGGGAACGAATGCTGTCCTTCATGCGTCTCTATTTTTCACAGGTCTTTGCCAAGTATCGGTACTTGTGTCAAAATGAAACTGTCGATGAGAACTGGAAACGCCTTTTTCAGCATGTCGTTGACGGCGTGGCCACGGAAGATGAATTGGCTTTGTCGCTAAGTAACTTAATGGCCATGATGCAGCAGTACTATGGCAAAAAGGTCATCCTCCTCATCGATGAATACGATGCGCCTATCCAACAGGCTTGGGAAAGCGGTTATTACACAGACTGCATCGGCTTCATGCGTCAATTCCTGAGCAGTGCCCTGAAGACCAATGATACGCTGGACTTCGCCGTTTTAACCGGTGTCATGCGTATTTCAAAAGAAAGTATCTTCAGCGGTCTGAACAATTTGAAGGTCTGCTCTGTGTTAGATGAAGAGTATGCGGATATTTTTGGCTTTACTACAGACGATGTTGTTCATATGGCAGAAGATTTACAGCATGAACGCGAGCTGCCGGAAATAGAGGCTTGGTATGATGGCTATCGTTTTGGCGGTATTGAAATTTATAATCCCTGGTCGGTCATCAATTTCTTTGACCAGGGCCACAGCGGCGACTATTGGATCAATACGTCAGGGAATTCGATTTTGTATCGCTTGCTGCAGTACCGTTCTGTTCAACAGGAACGGGATTTGTATGCCTTGTTGAAAGGAAAACGTGTGCAGGCCATCATCCGGGAAAGCCTCGTTTATGATGATTTGAACAGGGACAAAGATGCTTTGTATTCTATGTTGGTGACGACGGGTTATTTGACGGTCGTCGAAAAAAGGCAGATGCCGGGCGGGCCTTTCTGCCGTCTGCAGATTCCGAATAAAGAAATCCGCGATGCCTACCAATTCGAGATTTTACAGCGTATGAAAGAGGCAATGGCTGTTTCTGATCTCTATGCCATGCTGGATGCGCTGCTGTGCGGCGATGCAGAAACTTTTTCCGACGATTTGCAGCGCTATATTGCCCAATTCGTCAGCACGTATGATGCGGCCAATAAAGAAAGTTTCTATCACGGTTTGCTGTTGGGAATGACCGCCCTCGTCCTCAGAGACTACACTGTCGAATCAAATAGAGAAAGCGGCTACGGCCGTTTCGACCTGGCCATCTTCCCGAAAGAAATAGGCAAGGCCGGCGTCATCATGGAATTTAAAGTGGCTGCCAGCGAAAACGAAATGGAAGAGAAAGCCCAAGAAGCGCTGCAGCAAATCGAAGACCGGGAATACGTCGCGGAATTCCAGAAACGCGGCGTCAAAGAAATCTGGAAATATGGCATTGCTTTTTGCGGCAAGAAGATTGCCGTTTGTCGTTCATCGTAGTTCGTTCGTTAACCTCAGATTGCGGATTCAGAAGCGGCGTTCCGCCGCAACAGACTCAGGAATATATGACGAACGTGTACGTACCGTTCGTCATATATTCCGGCTATTCACAAGATTTACGGCGGACGCGCCCTCTACAGCGGTCCGTTTCAGCATCCGTCTTGCCATTCCTTACAGTCATGACCAGACGGGCTGAAAAGGCACGTGCACGCCCCTGCGATATTGCATACAGGCAATGGGAAATGAATGTGGCCGCAGTGAATCAAAAATATATGGCCTGTGGCCTTGTGTGTATGGGATGAATTGTAGGGGCTCGCACGTGGCGAGCCCGCTAGAGAGATTCAACCACAGCCCATCCGCGTATAATGACAGGCTTCTACGAACGACGAGTCACTTTTTTTACAAAAAACGTATAAGAAAATTTTGTATTATAATATATGTTATTTTTCATATAAATATATTTAAAAAATATTAATGATGTTAATATAAATGATGAATTAGTCAGCCGGTGAACCCTGTTGTATGGCTTTATTTCGTATTTTTATATGATATAATGAAGTAACAGTTTTGTCACAATGACAAAGGCTTTCATATGTATAAAATACATATAAATACTTGGAAGGGAGTTGCTTTATTATGAATCGAACATATAAAGTCATTTGGAACAAAGCGAAGCGATGCTACGTCGTCGTCTCGGAAATTACCAGGAATCATCATAAGTCGTCTAGTCACAGTGAACTTGTGAGCACAAATGTACATCGGGGGGGGTCGCCAGTCTGCTGACTTTCGGTGGATTGGCCTATTCGCCGGTGTTGGCGGTAGATAATACCGCTGGAACAGGCAAGGGCGTTGCTATTGGGAATGGTAGCAGTGCGCCAAAAGATGAAAATGTAGCCATCGGTAAGGGAGCCGAAATTTCCTATTCTAACGGAGCTAGCAATGCTACGGGAGATATCGTTGTCGGCAATGGGGCCAACATCAACAACTATGCCAGTCAGGGTGGCAGTATTGCTATTGGCAAAAATGCCAAGATAGAAAACATGGCTGGCGGCGGGGAAGCTAGTTTTGCCTTTGGACAGACTACATATAGCGGTGGCTGGTGGTCTTCGTCCAGGATTCCAGCTGACCCGACCAAAGTAATCGGTAGTATTGCTATTGGCGATAATACCTTTGCCCGCACGGGTAGCACGATGATCGGTTCTCACAATTATAAAGGCGACTTGGGTGATACGACGGTCGACAGTGCTTCTACCCGGACCGATGCGCTCAATGTCTATGCGACGACCATCGGCGCCAATAGTTTCAGTAACGGCGCTTTCACGACAAGTACCGGCGTGTACAATATCATTTCCAGTGAGTATAACGGAGGTCGTGCGGCCAATCCGGTAAAAAACTTAGGGGCAACGATTAATGGCGCTTTGAATAGTATTGAATCCAAAACCGCAGATTCTTATTATTCTGGCATAGCTAATACTGTCAGTGGGATTGCAAATCGCACGTTCAATGCTAACGGTTCTCTTATTTATGGTGCTGGGAATGAAATTACGAATTCGTTTACTGATTTAAGCGGTGTACCTGAGGATAGCGGTGCTTCTGCCAAAGAATTTGCCGAAAAATTAAGAACCACCATTAAAGAATCGGAGAGCGGCGGTTCAGCACTGGCCATTGGCGGTGGCAACACCATTGACCGTTCTATCCGTTCACAGGTTATGGGCGTCAATAATACGCTGACCGGAAATTCATACTATAGCGAATATAGTAGTCAATATAATATGATTGATGGCTATAATAATACAGCTTCTAATGTCAATCATGCTTATGTTATTGGTGCCAATAATACCATTCAGGGTAAAAAATTTTCTGATGCGACCAAAGATGGTGTATTAAGTAAGGAAGATTGCGATAAGGCTAAGAAGGACGATAATCTGATTGTCATCGGCGATAACCATACCTTGGCAAATGATGTTACCAATGATATCATCCTTGGTACTACCGATAAGGCATTGACGACCAGTGTTTCCAATGTCGTCATGATTGGCCACAATGCCGATGCACAGAAAGAAGGCGGCGTAGCTCTCGGTGCCGATTCTGTAGCTTCCGTTGATAAGAATGAAGTCGGTTATGATCCGTCGGGAAATGACCACAGCGGAGATACGACTGGCGTTTGGAAGGCGAAAGCTGCTGCTGTTTCCGTTGGCGATTCTTCTAAGAACCTTACTCGTCAGATTACTAACGTCGCAGCCGGTAAGGAAGATACCGATGCGGTTAACGTAGCTCAGCTGAAAAGTGCCCAGATTCATTATTATAGTATGAATCCCAAAAGTGGTGCTGTTACAGGTACTGATAGTAATTATAACAATAATGGAGCTACAGGGGATGATGCTATTGCCATCGGCCCCCTTGCTTCGGCAAAAGGAATACATTCATTAGCGTTGGGATATGGTGCTCAAACAACCCATTCCGATGTTTTAGATGAAAAGAAGAATATGGATGATAATACGGCGGTTGGTTATAACAGTCAGTCTGGCTATCGTTCGACCGCCCTGGGCTATAATAGCAAGGCAACAGGGCGATATGCTGTTACACTGGGTACCGATGCGCTGGCTGATAAAGACAATAGTACAGCCGTTGGCATGAATGCACAGGCTGAAGGAAAGCAGGCAACCGCCTTGGGGTCGCTCGCCAGGGCTAGTGGGGAATCTGCTACTGCTGTAGGTGAAGGTGCAGAAGCTTTGGCCAATTACTCGTCAGCTGTTGGCTTAGGAGCGAAAGTAGATGAAGGGGCGACTAAGGGAACAGCATTGGGATATCAGGCAAAAGTTTTGACCGGTGAAAATAGCATGGCCTTAGGCGCAGGTAGTCAGATCAGTGGAGCAAACAGTATTGCTATAGGTATGAATGCACAGGTTTCCGGTGCAAAATCTGTTGCCATTGGGCAAGGTGCAAAGGTTTCAGTAGAAAATTCCGTTGCCTTGGGCCAAGGTTCGGAAGCTTCGGGAAACTTGAATGATTACAATGTCATGTCTCTTACGATTCCGTATCTTAACACACAATACAGTGTAAAAGGCGGGTATCCAACCGGAATTGTTAGTGTAGGTAATGATAAAGTGGTGCGGACTATTACGAATGTAGCTGCCGGACGTGTTACGTCCGATAGTACGGATGCCGTCAATGGGAGCGAACTTTACGCCGTAGCTGAAGAGGCTGCAAGGCATGCGACTGTTAAAGCGGCTGAAAACGGTCATATTACAGTGAAGGAAGGCAGAAACCAGGGGCAAGGTATCGAATATACGATTGGCCTAAATACGGACGGATTGGCTAA
>OHWG01001537.1_pt1 | contig 11169 bp, 9 predicted proteins | sample 1579621 | NCBI WGS metagenome assembly OHWG01 (sample SAMEA3882544, study PRJEB24775) | human gut metagenome | biome: human-associated habitat; feature: intestine environment; material: feces | place: Netherlands | collected 2009/2010
CACCTGCCGCAGAAAGTCGCTGCACTGCGCAAACTGACCGTACAGCTGCCCGTCGAGGTCGTTGCGGTCGGTCAGCACGACAATCGTCGGCGAGGCCATCGCCCGCTGCAACCGCTTGGCGAAGAAGACCATCGACAGGGACTTGCCGCTGCCCTGCGTGTGCCAGAAGACCCCGCCGCGGCCGTCCGTCTCGGCGGCGCGGAGCGTCGAATCGACGGCCTTGCGCACGGCGTAGAACTGGTGGTAGGCGCTCAATATCTTGACCTCCTTCCCGTCCTTCTCCGAGCAGCAGATGAAGCCTCCGAGCAGCTCGATGAAGCGGCTCTTCTCGAACATCCCGCGGAAGAGGACGTCGAAATTGGCGAAGTGCGCGTCCTCCAGCCTGCCGTCCACGGTCTTCCACTCCATGAATCGGTCCTCGCCGGCGGTGATGGTCCCGGCCTTGGTCGTAGCCAGGTCGCTCATCACGCAGAAGGCGTTGTAGACGAACAGCGAGGGAATCTCCTGCATGTAGTTGCGCAGCTGGGCGTAGGCCTCCGAGACGTCGGTTGCCTCGCGCGAGGGGGATTTCAGCTCGACGACCACCAGCGGCAACCCGTTGACGAAGACGACGATGTCGGCCCTTCGCACCGAACGCTCCTCGACCGTCCACTGGTTCGCGACCGTGAACCGGTTGCGCATCGGGAGGTCGTAATCCACCAGCCGCACCAGAGCCGAGCGCTGCTCTTTGCCGTCGAAGTAGTTGACCGCCACGCCGTTCTGGAGCATGTCGGTGAACCGGGCGTTTTTGCGGGCGAGCGAACCGCTTTCGATGTTTCGGATGCGTGCGATTGCCTCGTCGATGGCGGCGCGGGGGAGCGAGGGGTTTATGCGGACGAGTGCATCTTCGAGAATCTCCACGCAGAGGGGCTCTGCGAAGTCCCTCACGACATCGGGGCCGTAGAGATATTCGTAACCGAGCAGGTCTCGGAAGATTTCGAGGATGGCGTTTTCGAAATTGGCTTCTGTGAAGGGCATAAATTCACTTTTTTTATAAAGTTACGAGAAAATCGTGAATCCTAACGATATGGCTGACAATATGATGGCTACAATGGAGGTTATCAGGGTTATTCGGTAGTTTCTTTTTTGAATAGCTATCTCTTTTTCCTTGTCCTGTTCCTGTTTGATTCGGATGAAATATTCCCGTTCCTGCTGCAGAATGGTTGAGATTGCATTGATACCCTCTTGAAAACATCGTTCCCAACCGGCCTCGACTTCTTGTTGCCCATAGATGCGATACGCAAAATATCCGGAAAAGCGGCTTTCGAACGATACGTTTGCTATTGCTCGCAACGTGCTTTCTCGACCTCCAATCTTTTGCAAGGTTTTTATGACATCCTCTTTCAAACGATCCCCAGGGTTCCCGATATAATTTCTGATCGGGCTATTATTATATGATGGGGCACTATTGATTTTGGCCTTTATATCTGCAATTTTTGCATCCAATATGGCAATGGCTTCGGCGGGTGTCATGCGAGCGGTTTTGTAAGGATGAGTTATTCGATTGCTATTTCTCCGGCCATCAATTTGGGCAGCAGGGTGTCGCGCAGGGTGGATAGGGTTTCTTGTTCTGTTGTAAGGCTCTTAATCTCAGAGTCTATGTTTTCAGCTATTCTTTCGAACTCGTTAATCACGGATTCTTTTGGAATAATTATAGGCAATCCTTCAATCTCCTTCCTATTGATACAACCAAAAACAGTTCCTTCGCCATTGTATTGCTCTAATAAAGGTTTTAGAGATTGCAGAAGATATAGGATAAAGGAATTATATCCTTGTTTTGATTTAATAGCTGCAAGCCCTCGACCAATACAACATTTATTTTTTGCAATGTTTATATCTCCTACCGGTGCGCGAACGCTTAATAATACGCTATTTATCTCCGCTATGCGTGTAGGTTCTGTCGTGTATAATCTGATAGATGGGAATCTATTGCCAAATTCTGCCCGACCTTGATAAAAAATAATACCGTCCCCTTCTTCATTGTAACTGCTACCTTTGGGAGATTGTCCCATTGTAATATCTGCTACCTCTGATAAAGTTCCTACTTTCCAGCCTTGGGGGATTTTGCCTAATTCGGAATCGACAAAGGGGCCGTCGCGGAAGGGTTCGAAATCCACAAACCACGACCGGAAGAGGGCCTGCGCCTGCGCCTCCAAATTCGCGTTGATCCGCCGATTCAATTCGATTTTATCATCCAACGACCCCAAAATCCCCGCAATCCGCCGCTGCTCATCAAGGTCTTCCGGAAGATATACTTCAATATTTTTCATGGTTGCACCGGACACCTCCTTGAATGTTGTTCCGCTGCCCATTGCCTCAATGTTATCCTTGTTGTATCTCAACAAATAATACAAGAATAGGCTGTCTACCTTTTCCGGATTGGGAATAATGCTTTTAAATCCTTGATTCGTTGCAATAGGATTTTTTGCAATGGCAACATAACCAATTGGGGCGCGAGAAGAAAACAAAACGCTTCCTGCCGGTAATAATTGAGCCGAACAACTGTTTAATCCGGACTTGGTTATATTGCGTTCTCCTCGTTCAATGTAACGTTCGTGAAAGTCGGATAAATCCTTGGGTGTAAGCCACGGTATATCTCCGTTGTAATAAGCATCTACGGTTGTAGATGGTGTTGCTCCTCCAACAACAGAACCTATCTCGGATAACTTATATTTTTTCCACGTGTGAATCATTCATTCTCAGTTTTGTAGGACTCAAGTTCAATTTCGTTAGAATTAGCATCGTATGTACAATCAATAATGTAGATTGTCTCATTAATTGTGCATTGAATATTTAACTTAAAATAGTCATCATCTTCGCATTTAGATACATCTATTATTTGAAAAGCAGTGACAGACTTATCGAATTTGTTACCTGTCATTGAAACAATAGTATCTTTTAAATATGTATCAGTCTCTATTTTGTTCTTAATTGCGCTTTCATTACTGATATATGATTTATCAAGGAGGAATTTTTCTAAATTTTGAATTGATTTACATATATGTATGCTTTTAGTATCATCAAAATCGGGATCTTGAGATACGAGTATTGTTATGCAATTATTCTGCAGCCCATATCTGATTATTGATTCTAATATTAAGGCATCTTTTAAACCAGCATCTGTGTAGGTTTTGGTTTGCGCATGGGTTGTTTTAAATGGCGGCTTTTTGTCTATACATTTATCAATTAATGATTTGAAAAAGCCTATATCGTTGGGGTAATCTACTATTGTGCATTTGTTTACACGAAGAAAATCATTTTGTAATGTCTTTATATGTTCAATATATTGTTCCTCGTTTTCTTGCTTAAATTCGTATATGATGTCAAAGGTTGCTCCAAAAGATTTTCGATAAGCTGTTTCTTGCTGTTTGAAGTCATTAAATCTTTCTCGATAATTTTCTATTAAATGATTTGTAAATTCCCTCCAAGAAATTGAAGTTATGCAGAAATCAATTAAGTGCTCGATTTTGTTTTTGCGTATATAATTAATTACGTCATAAAACAGCTTATTGGGGATGATATTATGATGGAAAAGGAATTCTTGCTTTTTTTCAGAAAAACGAGCTTCCAAAATATTTGTATCGAAAAAAATAGCAATACGTTTCATAATATCTACAACTTGTACCCAATCTTTTCCAACTGCCGGCGGATCTCCGCCTCCAGATCGTGCGACCGCGCGAAAAGCTCCGAAAGCTCGCCCGTCAGCCGCTCCATCTTCGCCGCGAAGGGTTCCGAATCCTCCGCCTGCGCCGCGATACCCACATACCGTCCCGGCGTCAGAATAAAGTCCTGCGCCGCAATCTCCTCGGTCGTCGCCACGGCGCAGAAGCCCTGCTCCGCCTTCAGGCGTCCCTCGGCATAGGACCAATAGGTGTCGGCGATGCGCTGGATGTCGCCCCGGCGGGCCGGATCCTCCGACTCGCAGTCGGTCAGCTCGCGCAGCTTGCGCGTGACCATCGTCCCGAGGTTGCGTGCGTCGATGAAGAGCGTATGGCCCGGCTGCGTCTTGGCCTTGTTGAAGAACCAGATCGAGACGGGAATCTGCGTCGTATAGAACAACTGCGGAGGCATGGCCACGATGCAGTCCACCAGGTCGGCCTCGACCAATCGCCGCCGGATGTCGCCCTCGCCGCCGCTCTGGCTCGACAGCGAGCCGTTGGCCAGCACGACGCCCGCACGCCCCGTCGGGGCCAGATGGTGGATGATGTGCTCGATCCACGCGAAGTTGGCGTTGCCGTTGGGCGGGGTTCCATACTTCCAGCGCACGTCGTCGGCGAGTTTGTCGGCGCCCCAGTCGCTGAGGTTGAAGGGCGGATTGGCCAGCACGAAGTCGGCCTTGAGCGTCGGATGGCAGTCGTGGAAGAAGGTGTCGGCGTTGTACTGCCCCAGGTCGGCCTCGATGCCCCGGATGGCGAGGTTCATCTGCGCCATCTTCCACGTCGTGGGGTTCGAATCCTGGCCGTAGACCGAGATGTTGTTGATGTTGCCGGCGTGGCTCTCGATGAAGCGCGCCGACTGCACGAACATCCCGCCCGAACCGCAGCAGGGGTCATAGACACGCCCCCGGAAGGGTTGCAGCACCTGCACGAGGGTCTTGACCACGCACGCCGGGGTGTAGAATTCGCCGGCCAGCTTGCCCTCGGCCTCGGCGAAGCGCGAGAGGCAGTATTCGTAGGTGCGGCCGAGGATGTCCTTCGAGTCGCCGTGCTGGTGCATGCGGATGTTGGTGAAGAGGTCGACGACCTCGCCCAGACGCCGTTTGTCGAGCTCGGGCCGTGCGAAGTTCTTGGGCAGGATATCCTTCAAGCGGCGGTTTTCACGTTCGATGGCCCGCATGGCGTTGTCGATGGCGGTGCCGATTTCGGGGGTGTGGGCCTGCGCGGCGATGGTCTCCCAGCGCGCTTCGGCGGGGACGTAGAAGATGTTCTCGGCGGTGTATTCGTCCTTGTCCTCCTCGAAGCCCTCGCCCTCGTCGACGAGCTGGCGGTATTTGGTCTCGAACTTGTCGGAAATGTATTTCAGGAAGATCAGCCCCAGCACGACGGACTTGTATTCCGACGCGTCGATATTGCCGCGCATCTTGTCCGCCGCGCGCCAAATCTCCTTCTCGAAGCCGATATCGGCCGTATTCATGGTTGCCATATGTAATTGGAAAAGAATATTTCAAGTAAAGATAGCGGTTTTTCGGGAAAGTCCGTGCAATTTTTCATACAAAAACGGTGCGGCGGCGGGGCGTTACCGCTTGATGGTATGTCGTCGGATGGCGGGACGTTCGGGGCGGACGGGGTAGCCCAGGCGGGTCATGAGCTCTACGTACCGTTGGCGGAACCAGGCGTGCGCGGCACGACAGGGGTGTCCAGAGGGGCTTGACCCTTTGGCCTATTGGGGCTTTTTCAGCGTCGGCGGGCCGATGCGTCGGAAAAAGCCCTAATAGGCTATTGCTTTTTCCTCGGGGGAAAAGCCGCGGTCGCGAAGCGGCCGATGGGTGGGCGACGGTTCCGGTGTCATTCCGGATGACGTTACAACTTGCGGCCGCGACGACGCGGCGTGCGGGAAACCTTTGCAGTGGGTCGGAGTGATTCATTCAGATCCTTGTGGGTGCGGTAGCTTTCCGCCCGGTCGATGACGGTCGCACCGGGCAGGGCGCTTCGCAGTCGTTCGAGGGTGAGGCGTCCCGCCTCGTCGTTGTCGAGGAAGGCGAGGATCGTGGCGTGGCGTGTGAGAAACGGAAGGGCGCGGGGTAGGTTCACCACGGAGTTGAGCACGGCGGTGTCGGCGGTCGGTGTCGGCTCGTGCTGCAGCGTCAGGTAGGAGAGCAGGTCGAAGAAGCCCTCGAAGAGCAGCGCCGTGTCGCCGTGCCGGTCGAAGGTCGTGATGGATTTCGGGGTGCTGCTTCCCTTGAACTGCGGACTGCGCAGCTCCCAGCCTCCGGCATCGTTGCGGAAGCCGATGGCGAAGAAGCGCCGCTCGCCGACGGCGTAGTGAACCTCGCGGCACAGCGCTCCGGCCACGGCGAGGTCGATGCCGCGCTCGCGCAGATAACCGGTCAGCGCCGGGTGTCGAATCTCCCCGACGCTGAGAATCCGTAGCGGGGAGTCTTCGCGCGGCAAGGCGGTCGGGAGGGGCTGGAAGGGGACTTCGTCTGCGGCCCCTTTGCGGAGGCGTCGGATGGCTTCTGCCAGGCCGCACCATTCGAGGCGCATGACCAGCTGGAGGAGCGTGCCCCCTTCGCCCAGCCCGAAGTCGTACCAAAGCCCCTTGTCGTAGCGGACGCTGAAGCTGGGGGTACGCTCTTCGCGCAGCGGCGAGAGGAACATGCCGTGGGTGGCGGTTTCGTGGTGGGGCTGCAGCCTTCGGCGGAGGAGATACTCCCGGATGCCGATGCAATCAGAGGTCGTCTTCATGGCTATCGGCTTTTGATGGGGACAATCCGGTGCAGTGCCGCCTTGACGTCGCTGTCGCGGAAGAGCACGCGCCCGCCGATCTTGTGGGCGCGGATCCGCCCGCGGTTCACCCAGTCGTTGAGCGTTACGAGCGAGATGCGCAGGCGGCGGGCCGTCTCGCGGCGGGTCAGATAGTTCGGTGTCTCGGTGGAGGGTTCGGGGTGGAGCTGCCGCAACTCGTCGCGCAGCGATTTGCGAATCATCTCCGAGAGCTGGTCGGCGGTCATGCCGCTCAGAAAGATTTCCTTGGTCATAACGATTCGAATTTGGTTGATGACGCAAAGAAAGGCTTTCCGGACCCCTCCCGAAAACGGCGAATGACGTTACAAAACAGCGCCAACCGATGCCAACCGGTGCCACACCAAGGACATGCCGCCGCCTGTTTCCGGACTTTGGCATTCATTTGCTTGGGTTGGCACTGTCGTGTAATCGGATTCCACCCGATGCAAAATAGGCCTTCTAATCATTTGGTTTCTTCCAAATGATTGTTTTTACCATTTTATATTCTTGTCTAATCTCTGCCATTGTTTTTCCATCTATTTTCCGGAATGCAGTGCAAGTGCGTGCATCTGATGGGTCTCGATATTTATCAGTCCCGAGTTTTTTGTATAAGCAGCAAAAAATTGGACGTTTATCGATTCTTATGTCGAACAGATCGTCGAATAATATGTCTCGGGGCCTATAATAGCGGCAGAGGTTGCATACTTTGAGGTTAGGATCCAAATCGTATAGTTCTACGATTCCATAATCATATAGAGAATATTCTGGGAGAAAGTCGGGATGAAAGTCGGAGGTTAACTCGAAGATAGCTTTGTTTCTATGACATGAGAATGTCTGACAGTCCGTATTTCCACAATACATTTTATAGCTTTCAAAAACTGAAAACTTCACCAATTGCTTGGGATGTTGAGGTGGACCGGTAAAGTCTCCTTTCGGTTTGAAATTATATAATCTGATAAGATCTCCGTCTTCTGTGATGATGGGGCTATTGATGATTGATTTTATGTCATCTTCCGAGTTGATCTTTAGTTCTATGATTTTATTTCCTGAGTCAATCTTTTGATGTTTGCAAGGATGTGAAACATATATTTCGATAAAGACCGGTGTATACTTTTTAATGGAATTTGAAAGGAGAATGTCTGCGCGAAAATTATCGTAGAAGGCTTCAACTTCAAATGTGTTATAGAATTTTTTTAAATCATAATTTTTGTATCCAGTCCAGTTGCAAGATTCATCAAATGAATCTTCGTACCATATGCAGGTCTCTTTATTTTTACAAGTGAAAGGAACTTTAATTTCGACTCCGAAAGGTTGTTCACTTCTGAGTTTTTGTAGGATTAAAAGTTTTGCCAATGAATGTAAGTAACTTTCATAGCTGCAGTTAGGAGAAAGAGCCTTGTGCGCAAAGTGCCATTGCCGTATTTTCCCCTGCTTTGCAATCATTTGACGATGGCAAAAAAGACAAAAAAATTCGTCATTGCTTGGATTAGCATCTTTTATGTGTCTAATGTTTCCGGAAGAATCCAATGCATAGTGTTGATCTTTGTTTGACGAATTATTCATTGGAAAATGTTATTAGTACCTCCCGAACGGCATTGGCCGCAAAGAAGGTGTCGCCGCTGCTTGAGATCTGAACGCGGCACGGCTCCAGCCATCCGTTCGTAATCCACCGGTCGAGTGTCGGACGTGCGACACCCAGGGCCTCGGCCAGCTCCTTTTTGTTGAAGAGCCGGCTGCCGTTTGCCATCAGATAGCGCTCGCCCTTGTGCACGCCCAGCCAGTAGTCGAAGCGGCGGAGGATTGCGTCGGCATCCTTCAGCTTCGGCTCATACCGTTCGTAAGCCCAGACGTGCAGGCTCGACGGATCGAATCCGGCAAACTCCGGCCGCTGTTGCAGCTCCCGGACGAGCGTTTCGAAGCACTCCAGTTCGGAGGCCCGGATCGTTATTTTTCGGCGGCGCGGCATTGAAAAGTCCTTAATTTTCTATTTGAAAATGAATTTAAGTGCTTTTTGTTGCTTGATTATCAACGTGTTGTTGTTTTAATAACAATTAAAAAGCACTTGAAAAGCACTTGAAAAGCACTTGAATGGTATTTGAACGGCATTTGAACGATACTTGAACGGTATTTGAACGGCACTTAATTAATGAACCAGTCTGAATTGGGGCCTTTTGATTTATTTGAGATCTTCTCCAGTTTCCTCAACTTGATCAGCATATTTGTGATTTTGTCCTTTTTTTGCTTTTCATTAAGCAGGTCCGGCAATAGAGGCCAAAGCAATTCATCGATCTCTTTTCGGGATAAGGATTTATGGTCACGCAATGCAGTCAGAAGAAACTCTTCGCAACGCTTATTCCCAAGACCTTTGTGCCCGGAATATTCGATCTTCTGCCCGACTTTCTGTGCAATATGTTTTGCAATATATACCTTGGGTTTTCGTCCTTCGATCAGATGCTTGTTTCTCAGACGCGTGATTTCCTCGTCAGATAATGTCTTTCCCAATTGCAGGCGGTTCAGCAGTTCGATGTCAAGGAGGCTCAGATCGGTATGCTGTGCCAATATATTCGCGTAATTCATATCGAGAATCTTGCCTGTAATGGTTACTTCGACCCGATTGTTGGATAAATCGTAGTCCGGCAAGGGGAACAGTCTTTGTCTCTGGTAATAGTACATCTTGCGAATACCGCTGCCGATTGTATCGACCATTTTCAGTCCGACCATTGCTGTTGCCAGAAATTGATTCCTGTATTGTTCCTCCGGAGCATCGCTGATGAGTACCCGTTCGATATTGCCGGGAATGAAAGATCCTTTGTTCGAAAAGACCAGTTTGTCGTCGTACTCCACTACGTTGATCTGTCCTCCCAGTGTATAATCCTGATGGGCTATCGCGTTGTTTAATGCCTCGCGAATTACATAGGGTTCATAGGTGTCGATCTCTTCAGGAAATAAGGTCTTGTGTTCGGGGTTGATGTACCGGTATTTCAGATTGCGTATTTTGTTGTAAATCCTGTCAACGGCCAATACGAACGGACAGGATACGATCATGTAATCCCGTTCGATGTTGTCTTGTCCACGCAGAATCCATTTGATTTTGGCTACTGCGGGAGAAATCAAATACTCGCTTTCTTCTTTACCAAGCAGGACGATGGCTGTATTGGTGATCTTACCGCGAATCGTAATTTTTGCCTTGTTCAGGAATGTGGTGTCGTCCCATAATGCGATTTCGTCCGTCTTTTCCTCATGGGCTTTTGTGTATAACTCTCTCGCCTTGGCAATGGCTGCTGGATCCAGGTCTTCCAAAGAGGCATTTTCGATGATTTCCGCGCTCCAATCCTTCAATTTGACTTGGTTGCGTATGCGTTCAATTTTCTCGATAGCCAGTCCCTGTAAAGATTCTCCATCGCGTCCATAGTAATGATCTTGAAAAGCGATTGGGATTCCCTGTGGAGCAGGCGGGATTTGGAACATTACAACTCTTTTCCCGTTTCTGTACAGTAGCTCATATATCTCGACGAAGGTATGGCGTCCAGTGGTTTGATCTGCAATTTTTTTCTTTATTGCATCGAGAGCCGGGCGAGAGTTTTTATACTGACTTCCGACTACCTCATGAGATTTGTTCTCTATGCCGAATATTAACCAAGCGCAATCCTTCTCTTTCAGGTTGGCTTCATTGCTTAAGGCCGAAAAGTATTGTCCGAGGTCTCGATCATCGAAATTCCGTTCTGCTCTTTTGAATTCAACGACCTCGGTCTCTGCCGGAAGACTTAATAAAGAGTCGAGTATGGATGTCAGTTTTTCGGCTGTCATAAACTTAAGTTTTTGTAAAATTACAAATAATTCTCGATAATCAGCAGTTGCGGTCGTTTGTGCGAAAATTCATGTGGGCTTTTGTTACCGCCGTAAATTTTACGGCGGTAACATTTCGTCTTACTTCCCGCTGAAATAGGGGTGGCTCATCAGTTCCATGGCTGTCTGCTCCTCGGTGATCTTGATGTACTTCATGAACTCCCGTTCGGTCTTGTGCCCCGTGATCTTCATGATGGCGATGGTCGGGATCCCCGCCAGATACATGTTCGTTGCGCCGCTGCGGCGTGCCGTGTGGGTCTTCACCAGCTCGCACTTCTCGACCAGCCGGCTCTTCTTTTCGCCATTCTCGATGTAGGAGACCTCGACCTTCTCCGTGATGCCCGCCTCGCGCGCAATCTCCTTGATGAGGTGGTTCACCTTCTGCTCGTAGGTTCTCGGCAGCCGGTTGTCGTACTTCTCCAGGATGGCCTGCAGCTCGGGCCGGACCGGAATGACAACGTGGTTGCCGGTCTTCTGCTGCTTGAGGTCGATGACCTGCTGCCCGTTCTCCAGCGTGCGGATGTTGCCTTCGTTGATGGTCGAGTAGTCGCTGAAGCGCTGCGCCGTGTAGCACCCCACCAGAAAGATGTCGCGGGCAACATCCTTGTGCCGGTTTTTCGAGAGGTCGAGCGCGGCGATAGCCCGGATCTCCGACTCCGTCAGGTAGATGTTCTCCACGTCGGTTGTCAGCACGCGGAACTTGCGGCTCTCGATCGCCCCGTTGTCGTGCAGGCCCTCCTCGCGGGCTGCGCGCATGATGATCTTCAGCTCCTTGACGTGGCGGCCGATCGTATTGACGGAGTAATTCTTGGCGGTGAACCAGGCGACGAAGTCGTCGTAG
>OHWG01001539.1_pt1 | contig 11152 bp, 8 predicted proteins | sample 1579621 | NCBI WGS metagenome assembly OHWG01 (sample SAMEA3882544, study PRJEB24775) | human gut metagenome | biome: human-associated habitat; feature: intestine environment; material: feces | place: Netherlands | collected 2009/2010
ACGATGGTCGCGGCGCCGGGCGTGCCGGGCGGGGCGATCATGGCGGCGCTGGGGCTGCTCGAGAGCATGCTGGGCTTCGACGAGGCGCTCCTCGGGCTGATGATCGCCACCTATATCGCCATGGACAGCTTCGGCACGGCGACCAACGTCACGGGCGACGGCGCCGTGGCGGTCATCGTCGATGCCGTCGACCGCCGACGGCGGTGAGTTTGTGTTCCTTGCGTCGGGCGCAAGAGGCAAAATAGGTATAAATGCGTATCCGCACGGAATAAAAAACGGCTAATTTTGACCGATTAATCCACATTATTTATACTTTTGCGCGTCCGAAACGGAATACGGAAAACACAAACACATAAAACTCGATAAGAAATGGTTGATATTTTTGAACGCCTCGAGAAAAATGCGGGCGGACCGATCGGTCAGTACATGTCGTATGCCCACGGCTATTTCGCCTTCCCGAAACTCGAGGGCGAGATCGGCCCCCACATGCTCTTCCGGGGCAAGATGATGCTCAACTGGAGTCTGAACAACTACCTCGGCCTGGCCAACCACCCCGAGGTCCGCAAGGCCGATGCCGAGGGTGCCGCCAAGTTCGGCATGGCCGCCCCGATGGGCGCCCGCATGATGAGCGGTCAGACCAAATACCACGAGCAGCTCGAGCGCGAGCTGGCCGCCTTCGTCGGCAAGGAGGATGCCTTCCTGCTCAACTTCGGCTACCAGGGCATGATCTCGATCATCGACTGCCTGCTCACGCCGCGTGACGTCGTCGTCTACGATGCCGAGGCCCACGCCTGCATCATCGACGGCCTGCGCCTGCACAAGGGCAAGCGCTTCGTCTACGGCCACAACGACATGGAGTCGCTGCGCCTGCAGCTGCAGCACGCCACGACGCTGGCCGAGGAGCAGCACGGCGGCGTGCTGGTCATCACCGAAGGCGTCTTCGGCATGAAGGGCGACCTGGGCAAGCTCGACGAGATCGTGGCCATGAAGAAGGACTTCAACTTCCGCCTGCTGGTCGACGATGCCCACGGCTTCGGTACGATGGGTGAGGGCGGCCGCGGTACGGCGTCGCACTTCGGTGTGGTCGACGGCGTGGACGTGCTCTTCAACACCTTCGCCAAGTCGATGGCCGGTATCGGCGCTTTCGTGAGCGGTCCCCGCTGGCTCATCAACCTGCTGCGCTACAACATGCGTTCGCAGCTCTACGCCAAGTCGCTGCCGATGCCGATGGTGATCGGCGCCATGAAGCGTCTGGAGCTGATCCGCAACCACCCCGAATACCAGCAGAAACTCTGGGAGATCGTGCGTGCGCTCCAGAGCGGCCTGCGTGAGAACGGCTTCAACATCGGTGTGACGAACTCGCCCGTGACCCCCGTCTTCATGAAGGGCGGCATTCCCGAGGCCACGAACCTGATCGTCGACCTGCGCGAGAACCACGGTGTCTTCTGCTCGATCGTCGTTTACCCGGTAATCCCGAAGGGCGAGATCATCCTGCGCGTCATCCCGACGGCGGCCCACACGCTCGAGGATGTCAACTTCACGCTCGAGGCCTTCAAGTCGGTGCGCGACAAGCTCGAAAGCGGCTACTACGCTTCGCTGCCCATCCCGGTCCGTGCCGACGAGGATTTCAAGGTGCGCTGATCGGGTCGCCGGACCGCAGCGGCGCGCGACAGTTTCCGCCCGGGAGGGCTTTGCCCCGATGGCGGAAAGGCCGCGGCCGCGAAGGGCGCGATTCCGCAAACAAACGGCACTCCGGTTTTTCCGGAGTGCCGTTTTTGTTCCGGTCGACCTTTTGTGTCGGCCGGCCTTTTTTTCGGTTTGGGAGGTCGGATGAAACTTTTCTGTTCGGAAAACGTATTATTTTCATCGAAAATTTTGCAGGAACGAATTTTCATTCTATATTTGCAGTCCCGAAGCGCAGGTTTCGGAGACGCAATGCGGAAATAGCTCAGTTGGTAGAGCGCAACCTTGCCAAGGTTGAGGTCGCGGGTCCGAGTCCCGTTTTCCGCTCCAACAACAAAGGGAGAACCGATTCGGTTCTCCCTTTGTTGTTGATGCAGACATGCCCGGGGCTTGTCCGCGCGACCTCAAGGCGCCCCTTTCAGGGGCCGGGGGTGTCAACAACGGATCACGGCCGTCACTCGCGCTATGCGCGAGTCCCGTTTTCCGCTTCAGAAAAAAGGGAAGAATCTTGCGACTCTTCCCTTTTTGTTTTGTCTGTATGGTACAGGGGCTTGTGCCGTTTCCGGGTTTCGGATGCCGATTCAGGCAAGGTGTAGCCGATTGTATTGCCGACCGGCCGGCGACTTATCGTAAAAATGGCTCCGTTTTGTGATTTCTCGCGGCAATGTGCTAACTTGCCTTACGGAAACCGCTTGTCGGAATCCGAACTTTAACCCAAAATATTGCAGGATATGAAGATCGTACACTGGTTGTGCGCCTTGTGCCTGGTGGCTGTGGCGGTCCCGTCGGCGGCGCAGGTGCGTATCGTAAGGCATGGAAAGGCCGTGGCGCGGATTGTCGCCGATCCGGCCGATTCGGTGGACATGCGGGCGGCGGCGCTGTTGCAGGAGCTCGTCGGACGCATCAGCTGCCCGTCGTGGCGCCGGGAAAGCCCCGTCGCGGCGACATTGTCCTCGGCGCCGGGGATGTCCGTGGATTGACCGAGGACGGCTTCCGGCTGAAGACCCGCGACGGGCGGCTGATGATCTCCGACGGAGGCGGCAAGGGGACCATTTACGGCGTGGTGACCCTGCTGGAGCAGTACCTCGGCGTCGCCTGCTACGGAAACAACGCCTGGCGGCTGACCCGGAGCCGCGACGTGACGATCCCCGCACTGGACCACGCCGAGAATCCGGCATTCCGCTATCGGCAGAGCCAGTGCTATGCGATGGCCGAACCCTTCTACCGCGACTGGTTCCGCTTTGAGGAGCCGCAGGAGACCTTCGCCGGCGGCTACTGGGTCCACACCTTCGACCGCATCCTGCCGTCGGAAGTCTACGGTCGGAGCCACCCCGAATACTACGCCTTCATCAACGGCGAGCGGCGTCCGGGCAAGGCGAGCCAGTGGTGTCTGACCAATCCCGAGCTCTTCGAGGTGGTCTGCACGAAGATCGACTCGATCTTCCGGGCCAACCCCGGGATGCACACGATCTCGGTGAGCCAGAACGACGGCAACTTCACCAACTGCACCTGCCCCGCGTGTCGGGCGCTCGACGAGCGCGAGGGCGGGCCGTCTGGCAGCCTCATCCACTTCCTGAACCGGCTGGCCGACCGCTTCCCCGACAAGGAGTTTTCGACGCTGGCCTACCTCTACACGATGCACCCGCCCAAACATGTCAAGCCGCGGCCCAACGTCAACATCATGCTCTGCGACATCGACTGCAAGCGCGAGGTGCCCCTGACGGACAACGCCTCGGGCCGCGACTTTGTGCGGGCGCTGGAGGGGTGGTCGGCCATCAGCGACAACCTCTTCGTCTGGGACTACGGCATCAATTTCGACAACATGCTCTCGCCCTTCCCCAACTTCCCGATCCTGCAGAAGAACATCCAACTCTTCCGCCGCAACCACGTGACGATGCACTTCTCGCAGATCGGCGGCGAGCGGGGCAGCTGCTTCCCCGAGATGCGGGCCTACATGGTGAGCAAGCTGATGTGGAATCCCGATCTGGACAGCGACTCGCTCATGCGCTCCTTCATGCGCGGCTATTACGGTGCGGCGGCGCCCCATATCTACCAGTACGAGAAGCTGCTCGAAGGGGGCCTGCTGGCCAGCGGCAAGGAGCTCTGGATCTACGATTCGCCGGTGACCCACAAGGAGGGCATGCTCAATGGCAACTGCCGCCGGCGCTACAACGAACTCTTTGACCTGGCCGAGGCGGCCGTGGCCGACGATTCGGTGCTGCTCGACCGCGTGCGCCTCTCGCGCCTGCCGCTCCAGTACTCCGAGCTGGAGATCGACCGTGCCGAAGGGGTGCCGGACCCCGCCGCCACGGCGGCCCGGCTTGCGCTTTTCGAGGAGCGCTGCCGTCATTTCGCTGTTCCGATCATCAACGAGCGGCGCAATACGCCCGAGGAGTACTGCCGGCTCTACCGTGAGCGCTACATGCCTGACGAGACGCGGCGGCCCGATCTGGCGCGCGGTGCCCGGGTGGTGTGGATCGAGGCTCCGTCGCCCAGATACGTGCAGCTGGGTGAGACGGCGCTGACGGACGGACTCTTCGGCGGCACGACCTATGTCGAGAGCTGGGTCGGCTGGGAGGGCCGCGACGGCAGCTTCCTCATCGACCTCGGGGAGGAGAAGGAGGTGTCGGAGGTCGAGTGCGACTTTCTGCACCAGCTTGGGGCATGGATTCTGCTGCCCGAGCGGGTCTCCTGCTCGCTCTCGTGCGACAACGCCGCCTACGAGCCCTTCGGCGAGCAGGCTTTTGCCGAGGACCGCTCCCCGCAGGTCAAGTTCGTGCAGGCAACCTTCCGGCGCGACAAACCCGTTCGGGCGCGGTACGTGCGCATTGACATCGTCGGAACGAAGAACTGCCCGTCGTGGCACTACGGCGTCGGACACCCCTCGTGGTTCTTCCTCGACGAGGTGAGCGTGCGGTGACGTGGTGATACGGTGACGTGGGGGATGACGTGGTAGTGCGGCGCCGGCAGCCAGGTTGGCTGAAAAGGGGTCGATTCTGCGGAATCGGCCCCTTTTGCCCGGTCTGGATGTCCTGTCAGGCGTTCCTCCGGTCGCGGGCTGTCGTTTTTTTGCACTCCTAACGTGTTGAAGCAGCGGCGGGTATACTTGCGTGTCATTTTTTCGGACGGTGAAAAAGGACGGAAATCCATTCTGAATGATTATCTTTCAAGGGTGATTCGGCATGCGGCGGTGCCGGCCCGGGACGAAAAGGGGGTGCTCACGGCCGCTTTGTGGCGTGGGCCCCGGTGATCAGGCCGCCTCGCCGCGCACTCCGAATGACGTTTGCCTTGTGAAGAATCAGAATGAAACCATGAGACCCATTCAAACCATTGCGTGCGCGCTGTCGCTGTTCCTGTGCGGATGTTCGGCCGGAAGTGCCTTCCGGGAGGTGGAAATCGGAGAGCCCTACGGCCGCAAGGTCGACTCCGTGCTGTCGCTCATGACGCTGGAGGAGAAGATCGGCCAGCTCAATCAGTATACGGGCAACGGCCAGGCGACGGGCCCCGTCATCGACGACACGACCAAAATCGTCCAAATCGAAAAGGGGCTGGTGGGCTCCATGCTCAACATCCGGGGGGCGGAGCGGACCCGCAGGCTTCAGGAGCACGCCATGAAGTCGCGGCTGCGCATTCCGCTGCTGTTCGGGCTCGACGTCATCCACGGCATGCAGACCGTCTTTCCCGTGCCGCTGGCCGAGGCGTCGAGCTTCGATCTCGACCTCATGCGGCGCACGGCTGCCGGTGCGGCGCGCGAAGCGGCGGCCCAGGGGGTGCACTGGACCTTCGCCCCGATGGTGGACATCAGCCGCGACGCCCGGTGGGGACGGGTCGTGGAGGGGGCCGGCGAGGACCCCTGGTACGGATCGCTCGTCGCCCGGGCCCGGGTCGAGGGGTTTCAGGGCCGCTCGCTGGCGGATGTCACGACGGTGATGGCCTGTGCCAAGCATTTCGCCGCCTACGGAGCCTGCATTGCGGGCAAGGATTACAACACGACGGACCTCTCGCTCCTGACGCTGCACGATACCTACCTGCCGCCCTTCCGGGCTGCCGTCGAGAGCGGCGTTGGCTCCGTCATGAACGGATTCAACGACCTGAACGGCATTCCGGCCACGGGCAACGCATACCTCCAGCGCACGCTGCTCAAGGGCGGATGGGGATTCGACGGGCTGACCGTCTCGGATTGGGGCTCGATCGGCGAGATGGTGCCGCACGGCTATGCGGCCGATCTGCGCGATGCCGCCCGGGCCGCCATCACGGCCGGCTGCGATGTGGACATGGAGTCGCGGGCCTACGTCTCCCGGCTGCGCGAGCTGGTCGCGGACGGCGAGGTCGCCGAGGCCTGCATCGACGATGCCGTGCGGCGCATCCTGCTGAAAAAGTTTCAGCTCGGCCTTTTCGACGATCCGTTCCGCTACTGCGATCCGGAGCGGGAGGCCCGGACTGTTCTCTGCGATTCGTTGAGGAGCCTTGCACGGGAGGCCGCCGTGCGGTCGATCGTCCTGTTGAAGAACGACGGCGAAACCCTCCCGCTGGACCGTTTCACGGGGACCGTTGCGCTGATCGGGGCCCTGGCCGACTCGCGCATCGACATGCGCGGCATCTGGGCCTCCGACGGGGCGGTGGAGGAGGTGGTGACCGTCCGGGAGGGGCTCGAGGCCCGGTACGGACGAGCGAAGGTCCTCTATGCCGAGGGGTACGATCTGGAGACCAACCGGCTGCATCTGACGCCCGCGCTGGCAGCCGCCCGCCGGGCCGACGTGGTGGTGGTCGCCGTGGGGGAGCGTTATTTCCAGAGCGGCGAGGCCCGGTCGAAGGCCGACATCGCCATCCCGCGGCAGCATGAGGAGCTGGTCCGCGCCCTGAAAGGGTGCGGCAAACGGGTCATCACCCTGCTTATGGGCGGGCGTCCGATGATTTTCGACGGGGCGGCCGCCCATTCCGACGCCGTGCTGCTCACCTGGTGGCTCGGGACGGAGGCCGGGAACGCCATTGCGGACGTGCTCTCCGGGGAGTACAATCCCTCCGGGAAGCTGCCGATGACCTTCCCGGCACACGTCGGACAGATTCCCATTTACTACAACTACAAAAGCACCGGCCGCCCCGAGAGCAAGGCGGGAGGCTATACCTGCTCCTACCAGGACATCGACTTTGAACCGGCCTATCCGTTCGGCTTCGGATTGAGCTATACGACCTTTGAGATCGGCACGCCGACCCGGTGACGGTCCGCGTTACGGTCAAGAATACCGGTCACCGCACGGGTCGGGAGACCGTCCAGCTCTACATCCGGGATCACGTGGGTTCCGTGACCCGTCCCGTGCGGGAGCTGCGCGGGTTCCGTCAGGTGCTCCTCCGGCCCGGCGAACAGACCGAGGTCGCCTTCACCCTGGGGGCGGCGGAGCTGGGATTCTGGAACGCCGATCTGCGCTACGTCGTCGAACCGGGCGTCTTCAGCGTGATGTGCGGCCCCGATTCAAAAAACGTGAAGACAGCGGAGTTCGAGTTGCGGTAGTCGGTCCGCGTGCCCGCTTGCGGGATACCCGGGCTGTGAGCGGTCTCCCCGTGATGCCGTTTTGGAGAATCCTTGCACATCTTTGGGGATAATCCGGTAAGCGGCGAATAGTGGAAAATCGCGATTTTTGCCCGAAAAAGATGACAATTATGGAGCAACAGAACAACGGAACTCCGACGCCGCCCCGAAGCAATCCCTATGCAGGCCTGTTGTGGGTCGTGCTGATCGTCCTGTTCCTCAACGGGTTGATCTTCCCGAACTTTTCGGGCCGCCGGATCATCGAGACCGACTACGGAACCTTTATCGGCAAGGTGGACAGCGGGTTGGTCGAACGGGTCATGATCGAGGACGGCCTGATCTATTTCAGCGCCAAGGGCGAGGACGACAAGACGCAGACCTTTCAGACCGGTGAGATCGGCGATCCCGAGCTGGTCGACCGTCTGCTGAAGGCCGAGAGCCCCAATTCCGACGGACGGATCGCCTTCAACCGGAGCGTGCCCCGCCAGAACTCCCCCGTGCTCAATTTCGTGCTGATGTGGGTGCTGCCCGGTCTGGCCTTCTACCTTATCTGGCGGCAGATCGGCCGGAGCATGCAGGCCCGCATGCAGGGCGGCGGCAACTTCCTCTCGTTCGGCAGCAGCGGCGCCCGGATCTATGCCGAGTCGGACGTGAAGACCACGTTTGCCGACGTGGCCGGGCAGGATGAGGCGAAGGAGACGCTGACCGAGATCGTCGATTTCCTGCACGATCCCTCCCGCTATGCCGAGATCGGAGCCACGCTGCCGAAGGGTGCCCTGCTGGTGGGCCCCCCGGGAACCGGTAAGACGCTCATCGCACGGGCCGTGGCCGGGGAGGCGAAGGTGCCGTTTTTCGCCATTTCGGGATCGGAGTTCGTGCAGATGTTCGTCGGCATGGGCGCGGCCAAGGTGCGCGACCTCTTCAAGCAGGCGGGCGAAAAGGCACCCTGCATCATCTTCATCGACGAGATCGATGCCGTCGGCAAGCGGCGCGACGGCGCCTACGGCGGCAACGACGAACGCGAGCAGACGCTCAACCAGCTCCTGACCGAGATGGACGGCTTCGACGGCCGCAAGGGTGTGGTGATCCTGGCTGCGACGAACCGTCCCGAGAGCCTCGACAAGGCGTTGCTGCGCCCGGGGCGCTTCGACCGTCGGATTCAGATGGAGCTGCCCGACCTCGAAGGACGCAAGGCGATTCTCGGCGTGCATCTCAAACACGTGCGGCACGAGGAGGTCGACCTGGGGATCGTGGCGCGCGCGACGGCCGGGTCGTCGGGTGCCGAACTGGCGAACATCGTCAACGAAGCGGCTCTGCGGGCCGTCCGCATGGGGCGCAAGCAGGTCACGACGGCCGATCTGGAGGAGAGCGTGGAGACCGTGATCGCCGGGGCACAGAAGAAGAACAAGCTCGTCTCCGCCTCCGACAAGCAGCTTGTCGCCTGCCACGAGATCGGCCATGCACTGGTTGCCGCGATGCAGAGCCACTCGGCGCCCGTGCACAAGATTACGATCATCCCCCGCACCTCCGGAGCGCTGGGCTATACGATGCAGGTCGAGGACGAGGAGGAGCTGCTGCAGAGCCGCGAGAGCCTTTTCAACCGCATCGTCACCCTGACGGGCGGCCGTTCGGCCGAGGAGCTCGTCTGCGGGACGGTCACGACCGGCGCCTCGAACGACATCGAGCAGGCCACGCGGCTGGCCCGGGCGATGGTTACGCGTTTCGGCATGAGCGAGCGCTACGACATGATGGCGCTCGAGACGGTCAACAATGCCTATCTCGGCGGGGATGCGTCGACGGTCTGCTCCGGCGCGACGGCTGCGGAGGTCGATGCCGAAGTGCTGCGGCTGATCCGCGAGGCGCATGCAAAGGCCCGGGAGATCATCTCGGCGAATCCCGAGATCATGCGCCGCGCCACCGACTACCTGGTGGAGAAGGAGACGATCACGGGCGACGAGTTCATGAAGATCGTCCGCGAGTGCTCCGGGAAGCAGTGACCCGCACCCTTCACCGGCGGCGTGTTGCGTGCGGCACGCGTCCGGCCGGGACGGTTCCCGCCGTGGCCTGCCGGCCGTCATTCCGGGTGTGCGCATTGTCCGGCACGGGTTCTTCCGGCTGCGGCATGTTCGGGGGTCAAAAGGGGTAAAAAAACGAAATATTGCATATTTTTGTGCCGTGTGCGGCAATACAATGTCTCCGTCGCGGAATTACCTTTGCGGTGAAGTGATTAAAAACGGAAAAGCCATGTTACGGAAATCGGATCGGAGTGGAAATCTCTTCAGGTATTGGTGGGTTTCGCTTGTCGTCGGAGTATTGGGTATTGCGACCGGAGTTGCATGTGTTGTCGTCCCGGCGGATTCGCTGGCGGTATTGACGGTCTTCTTTATCTCGGTGCTGGTTGTCGGCGGTATTTTCAACATCGCGTGGGCCGTGGCGAACCGCAACTGGAACGATACGTGGGGCTGGAGCCTGGCCCGGGGACTGATCGAGTTGCTGCTTGGCGTGTGGCTGATGCTGCTGCCCCTGCCGCTGGTTACGACGCTGCTGATCTATGTCGTCGGCTTCTGGATGCTGTTTCAGTCCGTGCTCGGTATTTGCGAATCGTGCGCGCTGGCGCCGTTCCGCGGAACGGGATGGGGCTGGCTGCTTGCCTGCAATATCCTGAGCCTGATCTGTTCGTTTGTTTTTCTGGCTGCGCCTCTTTACGGAGGAATCTTTATCCTTGCCTGCGTCGGTACGGCCTTTATCTTTTACGGAATTTTCCGGATTGTGCTGGCGTTTGTCTGGCGTCGGATCAACAGGGAGCTCCGCCGGTCGGGCGGAGACGGATTCGTCGACGCGGAGGTGGTCGAATAACGGCATCCGGTGTGCGGAGGCCGGGGGTCCGGACCCCGGCCCACACACCGTTTTTTCATTCTCTTTTCCTTATAATCCGGTTGTCGGAGCACCCGTGCGTTCCGGCAGCCGGTTTTTCGTGTCCGGTCCGTTTCCGTCGCGGATGGGAACAATAAAAAACCGCGTCAGACTTTTGTCTGACTCGGTTTTCAGTGCCCAGGACAAGACTCGAACTTGCACGAACGCAATTGTTCACTACCCCCTCAAAGTAGCGTGTCTACCAATTTCACCACCTGGGCCTCTATGGCCGATTTGTAATTCGGGTGTGCAAATATAGATACTATTTTGTGATTCGCAAAATTTTTCTGCCAAAATCCCGAAAAAATAGCTCCGAAACAGCGACGGGACCCCGCAAAGGGTCCCGTCGTATCGGTCGGAAAGGCCGTTTGGCCCGCCTGGCTGCCCTCCGCCCGCATTGGGCGGGGCGGCGTGTCAGCGGAGCGTCATCTCCCGGATGAGCTCCCCGGCATCGCCGACGCGGTCGATGACGAACAGCACGTAGCGGATGTCCACGGCGATGTTGCGGCAGATCGTCGGGTCGAAGGCAATGTCGCTCATCGTCGAGCGCCACGTGCGGTCGAAGTTCAGGCCGATGAGCTCGCCGCGGGCGTTCAGCACCGGCGATCCGGAGTTGCCGCCCGTCGTGTGGTTCGTCGCCAGGAAGCAGACCGGCACCGTGCGGCGGCCGTCGATCTCGACGCCCCAGCGTCCGTAATCCTTCGTCGCGTAGAGGTCGCGCAGCCGCTGCGGAATGTCGTAGTCGTAGATTTCGGGGTTGTCCTTGGCGATGATGCCGTCGAGCGTCGTCTGCGGTTTGTGGTATTCGCCGTCGGCGTACTCGTATCCGGCCACGGAGCCGTAGGCCACGCGGAGCGTCAGGTTGGCGTCGGGATAGAAGGCCCGCTCGCGGTCCCATTCGCGCAGCCCTTTTATATAAGTAGTATAAAGTTCGTTGAGGATTTTGCTGTTGAGGTTGCGCAGCGACTTGGTTCCCAGCATCCACGAGATATGGTCGAGCATGCGTTTGGTCTCCTCGAGCAGTCTGAC
>OHWG01001550.1_pt1 | contig 11079 bp, 8 predicted proteins | sample 1579621 | NCBI WGS metagenome assembly OHWG01 (sample SAMEA3882544, study PRJEB24775) | human gut metagenome | biome: human-associated habitat; feature: intestine environment; material: feces | place: Netherlands | collected 2009/2010
ACAAGTTCTACAACGTCAACCAATGCTCCTGTAAACATTGATGATTGTCCGACTGATTTGACAGAATCAGAAAAGGTTGGAGAATATACAATTACTCCTGATGAAAATGGTAATTGGTCTCTGACTATCGGCGATCTGGAAAAATCAGACGGAAAAAATGATTACGTTTACTACATTAAGGAAAAGCCTGTCAACGGATGGGATACAAGCTATAAGGCGAATGGTCAGATAATCAGTGATGAGGATATGTCACCGATTACCTTGATCAATACAAAGGTTACAGAGTCCTTAGACATTACGGTTAAGAAAAAATGGAATGATGGAAACGGTAATGGTCGACCGGATAGCTTGACATTGCAGCTACAGCAAAAGCTTGGTGAGAATGGTGATTGGAACAATTATGATTATCCAACTCCGTCTCCTGATCCTGAATGGACATATTCTTACGTTGATCTACCTTCTGAAAATGATTCCGGAGAAAAATATTATTACAGAGTTGTGGAAGTCGTTCCTGATGGATATGTTCTGACTTCTGAAGTTAATAATGACGGAATTTCTATTGACAGTGAGGATAAGACCGTTGAATTAACTAATACCATTACTCTTAGTATGAAAATCAAAAAGGAATGGGCAGACGGTCAAAATCACGAAGCAGATTCAGTTACGGTTAATATTCATCGGTCAACGAATCCGAGTGATGCGCCAATAGTGACTACCATTTCTGCTGATACTCAAACTACCAGCACTACTAAAAATACAACTACGACAACTACTGTTAAAACTGTACCATCAACAACAACATCTACGTCAATGTCAACTACGACTTCTGTAATTACAACTACTATTACTACCACAACAACTAACGGCGGTGGAGGAGATGTAGTTACCGGCAGTTCTATTACTGTTGATGATAGTCAACAAGATGTAACTATAGACGTAGACAATAAAAACATAAGCAGCATAACGCTTGATTTTGATACTTCTGAAATGCCAAATGATTCACAGCTTCATATGTATTTGGGCGGATGGAATGCCCAGATATATATTATTTTCCGAGATGGTAAGTTTACATCGTCGTCTCCAAATAAAATCAAAAATGTAACTATAGACGGAAATGTAGTTGTGGTTGAGTTTGAGGATGGTGTAAATGCTAATTGCGGTTGGAATAGCAATAAAAATAATAAGATAACACTTCATAAGAATAACGGAACAATATATATTGATAGTTATACAATTACTTACGCTTCTTCTAACACATATTCACTTCGCAGATCTGCTTCTTTCTATAGCGGCAGAGCAAATGACGCTTTAGTCGGCGAAGCTGAATGGACTGGAAATACAACCTCAATTACGCTGAAATTCACTGATAATTGGGAAAAACTTATTACAAACCTCCCTGCCTATGATGAAGATGGAAATCCTTACTACTATTGGGTAGAGGAAGATGAAAAGAGTGCGGCTGGCTTTGAAGTCTCCTATAAATATGATGACGGCGATAATGATACAGATTTCTGCATCAACGCAATAAATCCGGGAGATAATCCAACTGCAACAATCAGAAACAAAGTTGTTAATACTTCTGTTACCATGCCTTCTACCGGCGGAAAAGGAACATCATGGTATTATATCACGGGCACAGTAATTTTGCTGAGTTCGTCCGCTGCTTACTATCTTATCAAACGGCGATGGAAATTTGCCGAAAAATAAACAAACGCTAGTGGGATCTGCGGCATGAGTACATATCGTGCTCACCGCAGTACCACAAAAAAATAAAATTATATGATCGGAGATTTATTATGAAAAAATTCAAGAAACTCAATGCTGTTATCACAGCAACTTTAATGGCAGCCGCTCTTTCTGTTCCAATGGCTTCTTCACTTTCTGTATCAGCAGCTGCTGGTGATAATTCAATCACAGTTAAGGCCGGTAATGACAAGATGACACATAGTGATGTAGCAGCATATCAGGTATTTGCAGGTACATATAACGATGCAGACTCAAACTTGACTATTACCGGTTGGGGTGACGGCATCAATGTAACTGCTTTCATTACAGCTATTAAAGCTGATGCAACAATCGGAAGTTCATTTGCTGGTGAGATAACAAATGATGCAGCAGGTGCACAGGCAGTAGCTGACATTGTTGGCAAATGGACTGACAATTCAGATGAAGCAAATGCATTTGCTAAATTGGCAGTTGCAAACGCTGCAACAAAGTCCGGTACATATAGTGAAGGTGTAATCAGCGGCATTGCTGACGGTTACTATGTAATGGCTGACGAGTCAGCAGCTACTGCTACAGATCCAACAGGCTCTGCTTTTACTCTTGGTCTTTTACAGGTAGTTGGCGGAGAGAATGTAGAAGTAACTACTAAAATTGATTATCCTACTGTTGTAAAGAAAGTTCAGGAAGATGATATTACAACAGATGACGGTTATGGTGCAGGCTTCAATGACGTAGCTGACTGGGACGCTAATACAGATGTTCCATTTAAAATCATTGCTACAATGCCTTCAAATATTGATGAGTATGATCACTATTACATGAACTTTACAGATACGCTGGATGATACATTTGGAAATCCTGAGAATATCGTAGTTACTGCCGGTACTAAAACTTTAGTTAAAGACACTGATTACACAATTGCAGCTAATGGTAACGATATGAATATTGTTATCATGGATCTCAAGGGTGTTGATGGTCTCACAGTTGATGATAAAACAACTGTAACTGTTACATATACAGCTAAGTTAAATGTTAGTGGAGCTAACTTAGCAATAATAGGCCATGACGGTCAGGAAAATAAGGTAAAGCTTGAATATTCAAACAATCCTAACAAAACAGGTGACGGTTCATCTAAACCTGATGATACAGGTGAAACTCCTGAAGATAAGGTAATTGTTTTTACTTACGAACTTGATATTACTAAGATTGATGGAGCTACAAAAGCAGCAATTGAAAATGCAGAATTTAAACTTGGTAATGATAAAGATCAATGGGCAACAGTTAATGAAGCCGGTTACTTTACAGGCTGGGTTGATGACGAAGCATCTGCAACTGTACTGAAATCTGATGCCAATGGCATTTTCAAGGTTATCGGTCTTGATGACGGCAACTACAAATTAAAGGAGCTTAATTGGTCAGAAGAATATAACATTCCTGATACTGCATTTAATGCAGTGATTGATGCTAATACATTGTTTACACAGGATGATTATGCTAATGCTTCGGCTGCTTTAATAGAATTAACAGGTAGCGTTAATGGTAAGGACGATACTGGCGCAAATGCAGATGATGGTATAGTAGCAGGAACCATCGAAAATAACAAGGGAACAACGTTACCATCAACTGGCGGTATTGGTACAACTCTCTTCTATGTAGGCGGTGGATGCGTAGTTGCTCTTGCAGGTGTAGCTCTCATTACAAAGAAGCGTATGAACAATCGTGAAGATTAATTTTAAGAAGTAAAATTTTGTTATAGCCTTAAATTCCTGCCGGTGAAGTTTTTTGCCGGCAGGCATTAGGGAGGGTTCCATGAGAAGAAAAAAGGCAAATGTGATTTCTACAATTGTATTAATAATAATCTTACTGGTGGGGCTCTCCGTAATGCTTTATCCGATAATCAGTAATTGGTGGAATTCCAAGGTTCAGACTCGTGCAATCGCAAATTATAATCGAGTCGTTGCTGAATTGGATGACAATGAAACCGAACGTATAATTGCCGAGGCACATGATTATAATAACCAACTGGCACAGTTACAAGCTCCATTTTCACAGTACAATAAAATTTCCGGTTATGAAAATATTCTTGATATTTCGGATTCCGGAATTATGGGGTATATTTCAATTCCGGCTATTAAGGCAGAGTTCCCGATATATCATGGTACAGATGAAGAGGTTCTTAACATCGCTGCCGGACATTTACAGGGTTCTTCATTTCCTGTAGGAGGAAGCGATACTCATGCAGTTATTTCGGCACATAGAGGATTGCCTTCTGCTAAGCTTTTCAGTGATCTGGACAAAATGGTGGTTGGAGATACATTTACTGTTACTGTATTGGATGAAGTTCTGACTTATGAAGTGGAAGAAATTTTTATTGTTAAGCCTAATGAAATGGAAAAACTTGCTATTATTCCAGGGGGAGATTATATAACGCTTATGACATGTACTCCCTATGGTATTAATACTCACAGATTACTGCTTCGTTCTCACAGAATAGATACAGTTTATAGTCAGAATTTTAAACTTACTTCCGATGCAGTTCAGGTAGATCCTATGCTTGTTGTTCCGGTTATTGCTGCACCATTGATTATCATTTTATTGATTTTCTGGATTTTCGGCGGAAAATTAAAAAAGAAAAAATCTATTATAAATAGAAATACATTATATAGGCTTCCAAGTCAAAAGGAGGAGGGTGATTAATATATGCATATGAAAATTTGCAGGAATTTTGGAGCTGCGTTATGTTTTGTTGGGGTAATATTATGGTTGATGGCAGGATTAATGCTGAGTGTTTCAGCAGATTCAGCCGCTAACAGTTTGACACTTATTTGTAAAACTGAAAAGGTAACCCTCACTGGTATGCATTGGGACTTATATCGAGTCGGTTCACGTAAGGGAGGCAATTTTGTTCTTGAGGGGGATTTTGCTAAGTATCCTGTTTCATTAGAGGATATGTCCTCGTCAGCTGTTACTGAGGCGGCGAAAACTTTGGAAAATTATGCAGTCCTTGATAAAATATCGGCTTTGGATCAGGGTGAAACCGGAAAAGACGGTTTATTAAGATTTGATAATCTGAATTCGGGATTGTATATGGTGTGCGGTAAAAATATTCAAGTTGGGGATACAATTTATATGCCGTCAGCAATTTTGATTGAAATTATGAAATCTGAAGATGGTAAAAATGTTGATTTGGACGCTTATCCAAAGTTATCAACAAAGACCGCTTCAGGAGAAAATTCAAAATATGCTGTAAAAAAGATTTGGGAAAATGATGAAAACGCTCTTGAAAATAGGACGGCTTCAATTAGTGTTGAAATTTATGGTGATGAAAAGTTATATGAAACTGTGACTCTTGATGAGTCTAATGATTGGACTTATCTGTGGATGGCAGAATCAGACATTGATTGGCGTGTAAAGGAAGTTAAAGTTCCTGAAAATTATACGGTGGTTTATAGTTCAAATGAAAAACAGTTTGCGATTGTGAATACTTACAGTGAGAAAACACCTAATCAAACTACTGTTTCAACTACAGTAGCTTCTGGTGGGTCTACAAGACCGACAGTTATAACTACAAATCCTTCAAACGGTTATTCGAATGTTACAAGTAACACTAATACAAAGCTTCCGCAAACCGGACAGCTTTGGTGGCCGGTTCCTGTTATGGCATGTGGAGGAGTGATATTCATAACTGTAGGAGCACGTTTAAAATCAGGAAACAAGAGGGATAACTAATGAAAAAAATGCATGGACGCTTGTGCATTATGATTGGGGCAGCGTTGCTTTTAGCGGCGTTGTCCCTTGTTTTGTACAATTTAAATAAAGACAGTCAAGGCGGAAAAGCATCTCAGGAGCTTCTTGCAGAATTAAAATTAGAAATGCCGCAAATTTCTAGTGATGACGGAAACTTATCAAATAATGATTTATTCAAAGAGTATGAAGATGATGAACCTGATCAGGATAACTTTATAGAGGTAAATGGAAGGATCTATGCAGGAGTAATTTATATTCCGTCCCTTCAATTGGAGCTTCCTGTACTCAGTGAATGGAGCTATGATAATTTGGATATTTCTCCATGTCGCTACTCAGGATCAGCTTTTAAAGGAAATCTTATAATTGCAGCGCACAATTATCGTTCCCATTTTGGCAGACTACAAGAGCTTGGAAGTGGAGATACTATTATTTTTACAGATGGTAAAGGAATTGTATATGAGTATGAAACTGTTCAGACTGAAACTGTCGATGGCAGAGACGTTGAAGCAATGGAGCTTGGTTCAGAGAATAATTGGGACTTGACATTATTTACATGTACTCTTAGTGGTCAAAGCCGAGTGACAGTGAGGGCAGTGCAGACAAATAATTGAAGAGGTACATATCAAATATAAAAACTGTCAACATAAAAGGTATGTTGACAGTTTGTTTTTAATATGAATTAGCCCGCAGAAGTATTATTACTTTTGCGGTTATTTGTTTTTGTCTTTTTTTGGCATTCAAGGCGTTATTTTGGCATTCAGGGTAAAAGTATTGATTTTTATATAATTATTTTGTATAATAAAAATACAAAAATAATTTATAGGATTATGATTATAAAAATGATAAATATTTTTTAGCTAATAGGGTAATCGGCTTATTTGCTGAATATTCTAGGGATTTTATTTACGAGTTATATTTAGAATGCTGATTATTAACTACGCATTATTCCCCAAAAAGCTAGATTTATGTTCGAATTATGTAAGGTATCTTGTGTTTCAGGATATGGTTTTTGAATTTTGGAATAGTATATATAATGATTTAGTAATAATGAATGCGATTAATGAAATCTTAAGTAGGTAGGTGTATTATGGAGAATTTTTTAACTAAACGCTATTATTTAAATTCAAATAATATGATGGATGATATTGTAGATTCTCTTGGAGATTGTTTAGTGCAAGCTGCATATCTGGTTTTAAAGAGTAAATATGGTTTGCGGCGGGATGATTATAAAGCATTTTTAAACGAAACTACAGTAAAATTGATTGTTGATTCAAATAATGATTTGATTTCTTTTGAAACAGTTGAAAACATGTTTGATAGGGAAGTTTTCTCTATTAATAGCAATTCGCAAACGAATCAAAATACAGTAGAAACGGTGTCGAGTGTTTTGAAAACAGGGGACATTCCGGCTATTGCAACGATTATAGAGAGATTTCCTTTTTCTGCTTTCTATGATATTAATTATAAATTAAATATAAGACGAACAGGACATGTTTTTATTATCGTTGGTGAGGATGAGGAGAATTTCTTTTATGTTGATAATCCTAGTGTAATATCATATAAGCAATATGTTGCTTATGAAAAAAATAGAGGGATCGGAATTATTTCAAAGAAGTTTTTTTATGAGGCAACTAAAGATTATTGCGATGTACTTACATTTAAGTTTAATAAGAATGTTATTGATTATTATACTAAGCATCCACAAGAAGCACTGATTAATTCAAAAGATAACTATTTTAAGAATGAAGTTTATTATGGTAACTTTATTGAATATTTTGGACGGAATGCTCTGATAAAATTGATTGAATTGTTTGAAACGGAAAAACTGCGCTTTGATGCCCTGGCTCCATCAGAAGACAGAGATATGATTACATATTTCAATTGGAAGTTGTGGAATATAAAAGGTCGAAGAAATTTACAAAGATATTATTTGGAGCAAAATAATAATAACAATGCGTTAAAATTAATAAAATCATTAAAAGAATCAATAAAGCATTGGGATTTACTATATAAGATTTTATATAAAGATTACTTACAAGGTGCGGTTATTATGGGGAAAAAATATATTCCGGTTATTGAAAATGTTATTGCCGTTGAAGATGAACTACATGAAGCATTGGTGAAATATTTGAGTTTGGAAAGCTAAGGAGTTTTTGATAACAATTGAGAAGGGGAAGTGTCCTTGAAAATTATTAAAATTGAATTGACAAAAAACATAGATAAAAAAGAGTTTATTAAAAATATAGGTTTTGTTTCTGAGGTAATATTAGATTTTAGTGTAAAGAACAGTACTTTAATTGTAAAAGTTTCAGATAATGCAGATGAAAACCAAGTTGAGCATGATTTGAAATTATATGCAGAAAAGTTTATATTGCCGGATAAAGATAAAATAATTTATCATTATAATGATAGTACCAGGCATTATAATGATGTTTTTAATAAATACAAACAGTGTTTTCATGACTTTGGTTGCGGTAATATCGCATTAAGTGGAGCAGCAGAATTTTTATTTAGATTTTTTGACGAAAAATTTGAACGTATTGCAATGGAGCATAATGCACACTGTAAGGTATATCCAACGTTGCTTCCGGTAGATGCATATAAGAAAACGGGATATTTAAAGCATTCTCCGCAATATGCAATGTTTTGTTGCAGCACGTTTGAAGATATGAGTAATCTTGAAAATTTGGATAAAAATATTGATGCTTATAACTGGTCATCAGTGTTGAAAGATCCTATACATGCGTTATCGCCGTCAGCTTGTTTTCATACATATTTAGAATATGAAAATATGACTTTAGATACAAATTCAGTAGTTACTTTTAATCAGAATGTATTTCGAAATGAAGGAAGATTCAATTATTCAGAGATTGGTAGATTAATGGGTTATCATGTAAGAGAAATTGTTATGATTGGTTCTGCTGATTTTGTTTCGAATATAAGAAAAAGAATTTTAGATACAGTGATTATTTTGCTGAAACAATGGAAAATGTGTGCGAAAGTTTGTGTTGCATTTGATCCATTTATAATACCTAAAATGCAAAAATTTAAAAAGATTCAGAAATCAGAAGAATTGAAGTATGAAATTAGATTGAATTGTTCTAATGAACATGAAATCTCTGTGGCTTCGTTTAATTTACATGGATCAGCTTTTACGTCACCTTTTAATATCAAAATTGCAAATATAGATAATACAGTTACAGGTTGTATTGGATTTGGATTAGAAAGATGGGTAATAGCGTTTATAAGTCAATTTGGTATAGATATAAATAATTGGCCTGATGAGATTAAAAATGCTTATAAAAAGGAGCAAAAAGATGAATAATAGTATATATGATATAGTTGCAAAAAATGTAAAACAAATTTTTGATGAAGAAAACATATCTGTTATTGTTACGTATGAAACCAAATTGGATAGAACTTCAGGTATAGATTCACTAAATTTATTAAAATTAACTTTGCGTATAGAGGAAGATTTAGGTATAAATCTAGATGATTATTTAAATCTTATTCATTCTGCCGGTACTGTAAGTGAATTGGTTTCCGTTATTGAAAAAGCAATAGAAGATTGATGTGCTCCTATTGCAGCAGCTATTAAAAGTGTTTTAACTCTAATTATAACGCCGCAAAGTTCGCTTTGATTTGGAACATTTCCGATGCTTCTCTGGGTAGTGAAGCCTCTGAAATGTTCCTTTCAGAGGCTAACGCTTTTTTTGATGCTGTCGCAACCGTATAGCTCCATTTAAGGGGAAGTAAATTCAAATATACATCTATGTTCTCTCTGTCGTTAATCACCATCTTGTCAAGTAGCTGTGTGTAAAATTCATCTTCGTACTCAATGCCGCCGATAAGCTCATCCACGGCGTTTTTAATGTCCTCCATCAGTTCCTTTTGCTTCGCAATTACAACTTGCTGTTTTTCCATGCTTTCCACCATAGATTTCAAGCTGTCGATTTCAGCATCGTATTTTGCCCTAAGAGCCGTAAATTCGTCACGGTCAATATCGCCGCTTGTGTAAAGGTCAATCAAATCAGTACGTTTTTTCTGTGTCGCTTCAATTTTATCTTCCAAAGTATTCGTATCTGCGCCTGTCATATCCAGTGAAATCACCTTGTTAATCGTCTTAATCAAGTTATCCGCTATTTTCTGGCGGTCAATGGTGAGCTGTTTGCAGACAAGATACATAATATGGATGGCTTCTTCGTTGCGGATGCTTGTTCCAGAGCAGCCCACTTGGTTCCCTGCCTTGTCGATGTGGGGGCTTCCGTGCTTTGCACTCTCAAAACAACGCCATGCCTTATACTGGCTTCCGTCCTTTCTGGTCTTGTATCGGGCAACATAGCTTGCCCCGCATCTGCCGCATTTGATTTTCCCAGAAAACGGATAGCGGTTACTATGTTTTGCCTTGCCCTCCTGCGAAAGCGATTTTGCATCCAAAATGCGGTTTGCCTTATCGAAAAGCTCACGGGAGATAATCGGCTCGTGGTGGTCTTTGAGGATGACAAATTCCTCCTGCCCTCGGTTGTATTTCTTTTCATGGGATAAGAAGTCTGGCGTATAGGTTTTCTTCTGCACTAAGTCGCCGCAGTATTTTTCATTGCGTATCACTCGTAAAATGACGGTATTGCTCCATTCTTTCACTCGCATGGGATTTATGCCCTCCTCCCGAAGTTCACGGGCGATAACATGAGTGCCTTTGCCCTCGTCCACGAACTTGCGGAAGATAAGACGGACGATTTTCGCCCCATCTTCATTGATAGTCATTTTACCGTCTTTTACATCATAGCCGAGCATACTGCGTCCAAACACAACGCCTTGCTCCATCTGGCGTTTCTGTCCCCATTTCACACGCTCGGAAGTCTTGCGGCTTTCCTCCTGTGCGATAGAGGACATAATGGCAAGGCGAAGCTCTGCATCGCCGTCCAAGGTGTTGATGTTGTCGTTTAGAAAGATAACGCCCACTCCGTGCTTTTTGAGGTCACGGGTGTAAAATATGCTGTCAAGGGTATTTCTCGCAAAACGAGAAATCTCTTTGGTGATAATCAAATCAAAATCACCGTTTTTGGCACATGCAATCATGCGGTTAAATTCTTTTCGCTTTTTTGTGTTCGTTCCAGAGATGCCCTCATCGGCAAATATGGCGTAAAGCTCCCAATCGGGGTTACGTTCGATATACTGGCGGAAATACCGCTGCTGGCTTTCAAATGAATTTGCCTGGTCGTCATTGTCCGTGGAGACACGGCAGTAAGCGGCAACTTTCTTTTTCATATTCTGTATTTTTCTCTCTTGATTGAGGGTTTCGTATTTGTCTATTGACATAAGAATAGCTCCTTTCCCGACAAAAGCCTTGCCGTATTTTAAGTATAGTTTCATAGAGGTATGTTGTCGAATGTGCAAATTTGGAAATCGTACATTTTTATTCTTGATTGATTAGCGATGGTTCACGAAACATATGTAAAGAGCCAAGCGTTTAGGCTTGGCTGCGGTTGTTCTTTCTGTATTGCTTTTCTATTTCCTCAATACAACGCTCATACTGCGAGTGTGTCAATAGTTCTCTTTTTTTCAGAGAAGCAAGTATTGACTTTTGAAATTGCAGATAAAACGCTG
>OHWG01001552.1_pt1 | contig 11073 bp, 8 predicted proteins | sample 1579621 | NCBI WGS metagenome assembly OHWG01 (sample SAMEA3882544, study PRJEB24775) | human gut metagenome | biome: human-associated habitat; feature: intestine environment; material: feces | place: Netherlands | collected 2009/2010
AAGCCACTATTTATGGATGGCAAATAATAATATTAAATTCTATAGCACATGACGAAGAGCAACCTGGGAAAAACCGTTCTCGAGGTGTAATTGATATTGATACTATGATTAAAATAAAAAACCAAATATATACTATAAAAAAACCAACTATAGTGGTTCTTCATCATCCTGCTTTAGAAATAGGTGGATGGCAGGACTTGAAAATCCTTAAGAATCGAGATAAATTTAGAGAAATAATTGAGTCTTCAGAATATGTACGCATTGTTTTAGCTGGACATATACATGAGTTTACTGACAGAACCTTAAACGGCATTCGATATAGCACAGCTCCGGGACTAGGGTTCGCTTTTAGTAGTAAACTATCAAATTATGAAATACAACATGGTGCAGAAGGTTTTAGTCTGATAACAATAAATAAGAATAAAATCTTAATTAATAAAATAGCATTGAGATAAAAAAATGAAGAAAATATTAGTAACAGGAGGAGCTGGTTTCATTGGCTCAAATTTATGTGAACACTTGTTGAAAATTGGTTATGAAGTTATATGTCTAGACAATTTTTCTACAGGTCACATGAGTAATATACAACATCTATTGAATAATTTCTCTACTCACTTTACTTTAATAGAAGGGGATATTCGGAACTTAGAAACTTGTATCAGAGCATCAAAAGGTGTTGACTCTATACTTCATGAAGCTGCTTTAGGTAGTATACCAAGAAGCATAGATGATCCCATTACAACTAATGATGTAAATATCGGAGGTTTCTTAAATATGCTTGTTGCTGCAAAGGATAATAATGTAAAACGATTTATATTTGCTGCAAGTAGTTCAACTTATGGGGATAGTACTGAGTTACCCAAAGTAGAAGATCGTATTGGCAGACCATTATCTCCATATGCCCTTACGAAATATGTTGATGAATTGTATGCAGAAGTTTTTGCTAAAACTTATGGCATAGAATATATAGGGTTACGCTATTTTAATGTATTTGGTAGAAGACAAGATCCTGATAGTACGTATGCAGCTGTTATACCATTATTCATTAAGCAATATTTAAATCATCAACAACCTAAAATTAACGGTGATGGTCTCTATACTAGAGATTTTACATACATTGACAATGTAATTCATATGAATATGCTAGCATTGAATACAGTTAATCCATCTTCAATTAATCAAATATATAATACTGCTTGTGGTGAGCAGATAACTATTAATAAATTAGCTCATTTAATAAAAACATATTTATCACAATATGATTCGTATGTATCTACTATAGATCCAATTAATGGACCTTATAGATTAGGGGATATACCTCATTCTTTTGCTTGTATTGATAAGGCAAAATTGTTATTGGGATATAAACCATTGATCTCTTTTAAAGAAGGATTAATTAATACTATTGAATGGTATGTAAATAACCATATATAAAAGATTTAAAATGAAAGAGTGTTTAGAAACTATCAATGGCATTATATCTGATTATGTATATGGTAAGATTGATGCGGGAGGTTTAAAAAAGAATCTCTGAAATTTCTCGCTATGTCCATTGTATAGTGGCAATCAACATAGTCTCTATTGTCACTTGTATTAGAATTTAGAATAACTAACCCTAATACAAGTGACAATTTTTTTTGATAATACGAGAGGGAAGTAGAATATTCCATTATCTTCCTCGATGAAAGTGAGTCTCTTCTTCTACGACAGCTTCCATTTCATGTTCCTGCTTTTCAGCAAGAGACTTGACATCAGTTGTGGCGTTATCAGGTAATCCGTAACGGGTGATGTTCTGTATGACTTCTTCGCCTGAGACTTTACGCATCACATCATAGGTTCCTCCAACAGACGGGTTATATACCACGGCATAGTGTTCGTTCTCCACCAACAGGTCATCTCCACGGTATTTTGTAGGAGACAGGTAAGTGTTGGACAGGTCTATGGCATCACCGGCATCGTACTCAATGGCTTCCTTCAATAGTGCCTCATAATCGCCCTTTTCTTGTAGCTTGTCAAGTCTGTCTGTGTCTTCACCCATTTGAAGGTAGGCTACAGAGGCATAGTACACTGGTTCTTGACTTTTGCTTTGGCCAGCTTCTATGTTTTGTTCCTGGTCAATTTTCTGTTGCATGGCATCAATACATTTTGTAATCATACTTGATGCCTTTTTCACATCTGTCAGTGTAGTTTTGATGAATTCCGGAGATTCATTCAAGCTGTCAAGCCAGCTTTTGAGGTAACTGGCACTGTCTTCTTTCAGATGCTTGGTCATACCATAGCGTTGTGCAACGAGGGCTGCACTTAGCTCGGCCACAAGCTCTTCCCGGGCATACTCCTTACTACCAAAGGACGTTGGCTGTAGTCTTCCCAACTGATTCTCTGCTCCTGTGGAATGGGCCATCTCATGCCCCAGGTTGGTATAGAATGACTCACCATCCTTGAACTGCTTTTTCTCAGGAACGACAATCTCATTCTTTGAAATGCTGTAGTAGGCATTGTCTCCGTAGGTAGGCTTGATGGGGCATATCCATTCGTTATCCTTTATCATCCGGTCGATAGGAGCAAAGGAAAAATCCTCACCTTCAGATTGTGGACGTATCTGTTTTCCTTCATCAGCAAGTTTCTTATATAAATCAGGACGAGCTTCCTGAAGATTGGTCTGTAGGCTCGGTACAGAGTGCCTTTCTGCCTTTCGGCAGTAGGTTTCTCCGTACCTGCCCCCGAACCGTACATACATGTCTCCATGTATACGGCTCTCCATTAGTAAACTCACATTATTTTCCATTGAGCTGTATTTTAGCATAACAGGATTCACACACTACAAGCGTCTTACGATGTCTCGACAACATCAACTTGCCCCATGGAGTTTCTCCCTTTACCCCAACAAGAGTGCGTATATGATGCATTACGACGTTAGTGTCAGTTGCACCACACATTTCACAGGTTTGTTGTTTCAACCTTTCTGCGAGGCTTGGTTTGGGAACATACATAGTGCAAGGGGTACGGTCGAGAAAATCGTCCGTTAATGCGCTTTTACGTTTGAATCCCTCTTTATAGAGTGTTCTGAACCGTTCTTTGCCTTTTGCATCCTTATATGGGATGACAAAATTCTTGCCTTTACGGTACTTGTCTCTGATTTGCCCTACATGTCTTCTTAATTTTTGACCAAGAGTCATATAAAGACTATACTCCATAATGTAGCCGAAATCGGCACATGTTGACGAAACATTGTTGGCTATGCAGTAATAGTTGTAGAAGCCTTTGATTTCCAAGTTGAATTGTGCAAGGATGTCTTCGGGTTTCATACCGACCATTTTCTCCCGTGATTTTGGCTTCCATACATCTTTGCCGTTTACGTTCGTAAACTTTACAGCATCGTAGCTAAGAAGCTTCTTTTTCACTGTTTCAGAAGAGAGCATAAGCATGACCTTGCCAACAAATTCTCGTTTTTTGATTCCTTTGCTGTTCCTTTTAAACACATCCAATGTCCTAACGGTGATGTCAAAACCGAGGAATTTAGCGTTCTCTTTTGCGTGAGTTATGAGTGTCTTCTCAGCAGAAAGTTCGAGTTTAAGGTTGTTCATCATATATTCTGTGATGTCTGCCTTGATTCGTTCACAATCTGCTTTTGACCCTATAACTCCAATCAGAAAATCATCTGCGTACCTCACGTATTTCAATCTCCGATAATTTTCATCCATTGGAAGTCTGCATGGCATCTTGTTTTTCTCTTCTTGCATGGCTTTTATTTTCGTCAATAATTCAGCTTTTACAGTTTCATCTGTTTCCGCTTTCCATTTCTTCCTTAGGTTTACTGTTTTCGTGTTGAGACAACAGTATTCTTTGTTATAAGACCTTTCTTTCCCTTTGTCAAATCGTGAAATGTACTTTTTCATGTACTTGTCGAATTTGTCAAGATAGATATTTGCCAAAATTGGGCTGATTATTCCACCTTGAGGAGTTCCCGAATACGTGTTGTTGTACTTCCAGTCTTCGATGTACCCTGCTTTGAGAAACTTTCTGATAAGGCGAAGAAACCTTTCATCTGCAATACGCTCTTGCATAATGCTGACGAGTACATCGTGGTCTATGTTATCGAAGAAGCCTTTTATGTCTCCCTCAATAAACCACTTTGCACCTGTAAAAGTCCTTTGAATGCTTGTCAGAGCTGTGTGGCAGCTCTTATGAGGTCTGAAACCATGAGAGGTGCTTTCAAAGTGCCCCTCATAGATGGCTTCAAGAATCATCCGAACTACCTCTTGCACAAGCTTGTCCTCTACGGATGGTATACCAAGAGGGCGTTTCTTGCCGTTCTTCTTTGGTATATACACCCTTTTAGCAGGATGCGGCTTGTAGGATTCATTCCTAAGTGTTTCGATGAGACGTTCAATTCTTCCAATGCTCATTTGGTCGATAGTCTGACCATCTGTGCCTGGAGTCATATTGCCTGGCTTCGCATATATGCGCTGATAGGCAATGAAGAACATCTCTTTGTTGAACAGAATGCGGTACAGTCGCTCAAACTTATAGTCCGAGACCTTACTGTGCTGGCATAATGTGTTTAATACAATCTCTGGATTTCTCATAACGAATCTCTCGTTTTCTTTTGTTTGTATTAAAGTTACTAACTACTCCCCTTCGCCATGTACAAGGTTTTCCCTTGCTCAGACTACTACGGGAGTTCCGTTACCTTGTCGGATATTCAGAGGCAAATCCTCATAGCTTTTCGGCGTTCCGATTTAGGTAATCTCCGTTTAATCACGTAATAACGTCTGGTAACAGATTGTCGGATGCGACTTTCGTTCTTTTCTCCACTTACTGCGGTCGTGTCATGGCTTGTTCTTGCTACTTGCCCTCGCGCAATGGGCTGTAGTACCATGATGTGGCGTATATAACTGCCTTTCGCCACAACTTCAACTTCTGTCACTGAACTATCATTCAACCAATCAGGCTTCATCCTCATATCTGTCTTTCCCCTTGCAATTCAGTCGTAGCTTGGCAATTAGCTAACTTATCGCTTTACTGACGTGCTGTGTTCCTCTTTGAGTTTCCTCTCCGAGTAAGTCAGTCGGGGATAGGTCTATTGTTTATTTCTAAACTTTGAACACTAACCTAATCTCTTATTATCGAGATATTTATTACGCGACCATTACGGACGCACGTGCCACGTTAAAGACTCGGAATACCTGCATCTTAGGATAAACATTGTATTCCTTCTTCTCGTTATCAGATAGTTTTTTGTAGTCATCATACTTAATCTTCTCACCAGAATCCTTGTGTATGCAGGTGAATGTAGTCAGCATGATTGGGAATGATTTTTCTCCACGAAGTACAGAAACACGAGGTTTCTCCTGATTGTCCTTATCGGATTTGTTGAGCCGTTGTACACACTCAAAAGTGCAGAAGCGCGGAATCTTGTAACCTTCCTTTTCACAATGTATAAGCAACATAATGGCATTCATGCCATTATACTCGCGTCCGGAAAGATTGCAGGGCCATTGTAACGCTTCTTCCGTGAACCATGGCTTTCTCCAATCCTTACGGATACTCTCGATTTTCTCAATCATCATTTCAGCGAAGAGGTCTAATGCTTTATCTTCGCTGTTCGGCCCGTCCGTGTGCTGTTTTTTATATCCGGCCATATCCTTTACTGATTGGAATTAGACGAATCTGCTACATACTGTACAAGTTCTTCCACCTTGCATGAAACATTCAGCTTTCCGTTATATGCCGAAAGGGATATTTCACCTTTGGCATCCACTCGCACGCCCGGCTGTAACCATGCTTCGCGTTCTTTGCCAAAACAGAAAAAACGTACCCATTGGTATTCAAAGCCATCCTCTACTTTCTCCGTACTGAATGCCGAAAACATTGTGTAAGGCTGGTCTTTCTTATCCCTTTTTTCCTCGATATGCTGCCCGACCTTACCTCGAAATACTAATTCGCCCTTGACCGTATCTTTCGCATCTGCCGTAGCTGTACGAATTTCGTTAATAAAAAGATTGAAATAAAGTTTGTCACCACGGTGTTTGAGATACATTGTCCCCGAAACCTCGATGCGGGAACCATTTCGATATTTGGAAACCTCCTTTCCGGCAGTATCTTTGCTGACATCCACCTCAATAGGCATAGTCTTCCCGTCAGTGTCAGGGATCATTACTCGAAGAGGAAAAACCAGGAACGTTTTCCCTTCCTTATTGGTGCGTATCGACGCATCACGTCCGATAACGCCACATACCGTAACATTACATTTTATCATTTCTATTGTCTTTTAATGTGATACATAATCACCCGACAACTGTGTTGCCATGATTTGTTGTTGAACTGCTAAATCATTGCTCTTAATCGGGTGCTCGTATCATTGCCCAGATCAGCCATCCGGCAAGGAACAGTTGAACGCTCACGATAATGAGCGTTGCTACCCAGCCGAAGAGTTGGTAGCAGAGCAGGACATACAAGGCAAGGTAGGATAGTCCGAACAGACATCTGCATAGCTGTATCATCACGCATTTTACCATATCGCCACGCTTCTATCTTTTTAGGTTCTCTGTCTGTCCCTGCTGTTGGGACATCCCTTGTTCAAAATTCTGTGAAGCCGCTTCCGAGAGGATAACCGTATTCAGCATACCGGTTACACGTATCCTTTTGGCTTCTTCTGTGAGAGTATTGTTATTCAGTGTTGCCGACAGACGGCTTAACTCCGCAGTAGTCAACTCACGTGACATGCGCAGTTCTCCATTGTTCACTCGCAGAATAGCCTTTCCATTTTCACTGATTGCCAGTTCGCAGTTTTTCATGCCCGGTAATAATGATTTCAGATTGATGCGTCCACTATCCATTTGTTTGGATATGGCAGTCTTTTGCTCCTCCTCGTTCTTGTTGTCGATTTGTACGGCCAATAGCATAAGGGAACTAAAGGCTGTCATCGCCATCTCTACTATAGGGTCATTGCATCCTGACATTCCCACACCGCTATCCTCTGACGAAAGCAACTTCTTCATCCATCCGTCGGGCGAAAGGTTTTTGCCAGCGGCATTCTCTTCTGTTCCTTTATATCGGGTGAGCAGGCTGTTCCCGTTGTGCAACACTTCCAATTTGATATTACCTTTCTGTGCGATTTCAGTCAGATAAGCCGCAGGGTCGATGTCACGCTTTGTTCCGTCTGCATAGAAGTTTGTCACGCCGAAATGTAGATGTTCGCCCGTTGTACGTGTACCTGTGTTGCCCGATGTGCCGAGCTTCCCACCGGCTTGTACTACATCACCGACCTTTACAGTAACCTCCTTAAGGTGCATATAAGTACATTGTACCTTGCTGCCATCCGTTCGGGTATATTCCACAGTCAGCGATTTTCCACCGGGCGTGTTCTTATTCTGATTCACAGCCACCACCTTCCCGTTGTTCTCAGTAGCCAGTACCGCATCGCCATTGCAACGGATATCAATTCCCTTGTGCATCTGTTGTTTCGTGTTGTCCATCGGATCTTGCCGCATACCGAAAGGCGAGGTAACAAAAAGAAACTCTTCACGCTCTACCGGGAATGAGTACTTCGCACCATACTCTGAATTTTCAGACGTTCGGAGAGGATTATGTTCCGTACCGAACCGCTTACCCTGTGTCTCCATTTCCTGCATCACCAGTTTGTCATACTGCTGTAAGCCATTTTGCTCTATAATCCGTTGCAGACTCTCGGCATATTCTCCGCCTGTGGCATAACCGGCCTGTTCGATATTTTGTGTCCAACCCTTGTAATCGTCGGGCGAAAGTGCAAAACATTGGGCATAGCGGCTGTTTTCTTTTAAAAAACGGGAGTGGTGTTCGTATGAATCACCCACACTGTCATAACTGCAAAACTTCTCATTCGGCTTATCGTCAGTATATATACCATACCTTCCTCCTTCGGCAATCCATGCAGGCGTAGCCTTGATGCCAAAATGATTGTTCTCGTTCTGCGCCAAACGGCTTTGCCCGTTGGAACTTTCCAGTATGCCTTGTGCCAACGTCACGGATGCGGGGATTCCGTACCGGCGCATCTGCTCCATAGCATACTCTGCATATTTCATTGCGTATAGTTGGTTCTTGCTCATTTCTTTACTCCTTATCTATGAAAACCTCTGTGTGTTTCTTGTTCCTCCATGTCACTTATAGCAACCCGTGCCCCGGCACGGACGAGCTTAGACAGATAGCTGTCGAGCTGCTCCGTTGAAAATTCCGTTGAAGCCGTAATGTCCCCTTCTGGATACTCTTTTAGGGTTATGCCCAATATCTTTGCACCCTGTACCGCATCTTCGTTATAGAGCCGATAACCATCTTTCGTGCGAAGCAGTTGCAAGGCATCGGGATGATTCGCTTTAAGTTTGTCCCACAACTGCCGTTCCGGTGAAATACCCTTGTTGTCTGATTCCGTCCGTTCCTGCGCTACCGTTTCTATCGGCCACAACTCTGCTTCTTTCTGTTGTTTCTCTCCGGTGTGTGCCTCCTGCGATTGTCCTTTTTGTAGTACGTCTGCGAATAAGGTAGCTGCCAAATGACGTTTGTAGCTGTCACGCTCTTCCGCTATCCACATCCGCTGCCACTGTTGCGGAGTGACACTTCGGGCAGGCTGTTTCTGCCCATCAATAGTTGCGACGCATTGTATGCCGTCTTGTTTGGTTTTGAAAACCGAAACACGCTGGATACGGTTCAAGTCTATTTCCGGCATTTCGCTGCTGAACAAATCCACCTTCAGGTCAGGTTTGACCTCGGCCAGCGCATAATACTTGTGCGCCAGTTCCATCCGAACCTTACCGATGTTATCCATCGCTTGCTTGAGTGTTGAAAAGAAGCGGTTTATATCTTCTTTATCAGGATAGATGCTATATCCGCTCTTATTTTCGGGTTTGATATAAAGTGCCCATCGTTTCTTATCATCTTGAATCATCTCTACGTGGTCAAATCCGATCTCATTCGCCTGTTTGACCGCTGACGCCACGTCCAGTGTGGAGAGCTTCTCCATTGCCCAATTCTTCAGCCGGGCCAGCATAATCATCTTCTCGGCAAAATAACTGTCATCGGGTCGATAACCTAATGCACCATCCGTATTGTAGAAGCGTACCTGCTCGATTCCATCTTTCTGCAACGCTCGCATGATACGTCCCTTGTTCATTCCCGGTATCTCGTTATCTACCTCTGTAGAAGCCCCTGCTGGAAGAATTACATCTGCGGTTTTTGCCTGTGGATCAATAACAAGCACAATTTTTTTCGTTTCTTTATCCGGATGCTGCCGAATCTCGTTCGACACAAAATAATGTTTGGGCATTTGCTCCTGCATGGTTGAAGTGTCTCGCCGGTTGCGCATGGTGGCGTATTCGATTTTCTCGCCCCGTTCCGCTTTATTGATTACTTCGATGGCATTGTTCACGTCACTTTCGAGAGCGTCCATCAAGTTCGGGTTCTCTTTCAGTTCCCGGCACCAGTATTCCACTGTCTTCAGACTTTCTTCAGACAACCGTGCTGGCAACCCCAGTTCCAACATTTTAATCCCTGAAGCCAGTTCCACTACCAACCGTTCCTGTCTGACAGCATCCTCCGAAGGAGCCACACCGTTCTTCATCACCATACCTTCACGCGCTAACCGTTGTTGGTGTCCGGTAGCACTCACGATTTGCCGCAAGGCTTCCTGTATATAGTCGTGATAATGTCTGAACTCTCTTTGTCGCGGCATATAGACCGCATCCTTATCTGTTTCGTAGTGGGGTACACCGCTTCCATCCAAACGAACAGGCACAAGGTTGTCTCGCATCCTCAGTAGGAAGTCGTTGAATTGAATATGCAACCGTCGGTTGTCAGCTTCCGTATATCCTCTTTCCACTGCACTTCCATACCGCCGCAACGTCGTTTCGTATCGCTCCTTATCCACGTAGGGTAGTGTCGTCTGGTCAATGTTGAACAAAGTGCGAATTTCACGGTTATGTACACCTTTATATAATTTTTGTTCCTCTTCATACAGTTTCATGTAGTCATCACGACTGATAACCTGTTCTGGATTATTGCGGTGAACGTACTTGTTCCAATTATAAAACAAAAATGGAACGCCTTGCTCATTCTCACGCACCGAGGCTCCTTGTGCCTTGGCATCGCTGAATAGCGTGAACTGGTTGGTTTTGCATCCATTTTTATCAGAATGCAGCGTCATGAATAGTGCATTGAATGCGCTGACAGAAACACCCTTTGGATAGAGGCGCGGGTATCCCTTTCCTGATGCGTTGAGCCAGTGTCCACCGGCATTCGAGGCTTCACTCAAAGCCGTAGAAAGCAAGGTGATTTGTTTTTCCTCGGCTTTCTTTTCGATTTGCGATTTTTCTTTCATATCGTTTATTTGATTATAGGATTATTGAATACCCCGTGGGCGCACGATGGTTTCCAGTTTTCCGTCCTCATAATTCCGTGCGGCAGCCTGGCGAAGCTGGTCGTTCTTGGCAAGGACAGCATTTGCCAGCGTGTTCAAAGGCAATGCCCCGGTACGGTAGGCTTCTGCTACAATCGGTGACAACTGGATGGTACACGGTACTCGGTCTATCGTGGCAATCAACGTACTATCTTGCAATACAGGGTTTACTATACGTGGGTTCAGAGTTTCATTTGTATAGCGTCGGTACTGCACATTGTTCTCATTTGTTACGTTCAGTTTTCCCTCTGTTCGTTCTTTCAAGGCTTCGTGTCCTGCCTTATTCAACAAGTTCATACCTCCCAGGCCTATCAGGAGCATTTTCAGCAACGGGTTACGCACAAACATACCCGCCACAATGCTCGCTATCGGTAACATATTGTCTTCCAAATGCAATGATTCTGTCTTGCCTGTGAATATTCCCAGTAGAACATCAGGGAGCATGGCCATTACATAACCGAGATTGCCTGTGATATTACCTATGCCATCCAGTCCCAGCATACCAAGCAGTCCGCCCCAACCGTTTCCGTTTCCCTGTGCTACTTGCGCACTTTGTATCGTTTGTACATGTTGTTCCGCATCATTGGCAGGAACAACAGTTTCATGCTTCTCTTCTTTCATAATTTCATCCTGTTCTGTCCTGACCA
>OHWG01001560.1_pt1 | contig 11021 bp, 7 predicted proteins | sample 1579621 | NCBI WGS metagenome assembly OHWG01 (sample SAMEA3882544, study PRJEB24775) | human gut metagenome | biome: human-associated habitat; feature: intestine environment; material: feces | place: Netherlands | collected 2009/2010
TTACAAAAGCGTCAGGATCATCTCCTGCAAGATAAATATCGTTCTTCAGAGCAACATTATATTCCTTGCCACCGTCTTTATTGAGGCCTTCAGTTACAGTAATATTATCACCATTGGTAACAGTACTGTGTTTGAGTGCTTCTGCTGGCGGATCAGCAGCCATCGCCGGAGCCATGCTTGCACAGGTCATAACACCTGTTGCAATCAGCATTGCCAGCAGCTTTTTGGTAGAGCAGCTTTTACTGCCATGATTTTTTGCGATTTCGGAGACAACAACATATGCGTTGCGCGCCTCACTCCAAATTACTTTGAATACTTTGTTCATCAATAATTCCTCCCACATAAATAATATTATTTACATACGGTACGCGACACCTGCCACGTGTGGAAACAAGTTAAACAACTATTGTATTAATTGTCCTGAGCCGATATTGCTGTTTTCTGCCATCCGCTGTCCTGCAGTAGCACCGGGCAACAAACCTTCGCAAAACAGCTTCAAGTACACTTGAGGCTGTTTGTACTTCGGATAACAATTATAATACACTTTTAATTATAGCACTGCCATTTGCATTAAGCAAGGTGCGAACATATACTAATAGTTTAACTATGTTATTTTTCAGAAAGCACTGTAACCCGCATACAGACTGAGGTTGACGTGTTTTTTGCAGGCTTTTTTTGTAAAAGATTGTCGAAAAAAATATTTTTATTTTAGAATTAGCTTTAACAAACTATCAACCGATATTAATGTTATTATACAAGATATTATGTAACATATTGAACAAATCTTTTCTAAATTTGCCTTTTTCTTCCCAACATTCACCCTCAATACCATTCCTGCAAGAGATTTTTGCAACATGTTGCACTTTTCTCTTATAAACTCGTCTCGCAGCGCCAACCTCGCCGCCCAAAACACAAAAGCCCCCGGAGCAGGGCAAGCCTGCTTCGAGGGCAATCATGATAAATTTTATTTTGCTTTCGGTCCCAGGCCGTACTTCTTCAGATAACGGTACAAGGTTACACGGCTGACATCAAGCATTGTTGCCAGCTTACTGATATTGCCGCCGGCGGATTTCCAGGCTGCAATAAAGGCTTCCTTGTCATACTTCCAAGAGCGCTCCAAAGTTTTGTCACCGGGCAGCTTAATATTTTCTGCTTCGATGATGCTGCCGGGAGTGTGGAAGAAGGCCTGCTCGATAACACCCTGCAGCTGCTTGATGTTACCCGGCCAGCTGCAGGACAGCAGCAGGGAAACAGCCTCGGGAGAAAGGCGTTTTTGCGGCAGGTTATGCTGTGCGGACATTTCCACCAGAATATGCGAAGCGATAACCTCGATATCCTTCACGCGCTCGCGCAGAGGCGGCACGCGCATGGTAGTATCCAGCACCAGCTCATACAGATTACGGGAGAACAGGCCCTTATCTGCCAAGCGCTTGAGGTTGGAATCACAGGCAGCAATTACGCGCACGTCGAACATACGCGGTTTGCCGCCCTTTTCCGTTGCAGGCAGACCATGCGTCAGTGCATCAGCCAGCTTGTCGCCCATTTCCAGCGGCAGCTTTTCTACTTCGTCGAGGAACAGCGTACCGCCGATAGCAAGCTCCAGCTTGCCTGCGGACTGCTGTCCGTCCTCATTGGTGCCGAAGAATTCAGCCTCCAGCTCTGCCATAGATGCGTTGTGACATTTTACCGCAATCAACGGAGCGGCAGCGCGGGGGCTAGCCTGATGAATGCCGTGTGCCAAGCGCTGCTTGCCGGTACCGGGCTCGCCCTGCAGAAGGATATTGTGGTCGGTGCGGGCAACGCGGCTTGCCTTATGCTGCAGCGCCAAAAATTCGCTGGTTTCGCCAACCATGCTGTACAGGCTGTAACGGCTGCTGTAACCGGTTGCATGGGCGATGGTTGTTTTCAAATCCTCAATGGACATGGAAAGCACCAAAGCACTTTCTACCTCGCTGCCAACCTTAATCGGCATAACGGTGGTAATATCCTCAAAGGTTCTGTCTTGGGTAATCCAAGTAATTTCACGACGCTGCGTTGCTACACCGTGCAGCGCTTTTTTGATAGGAATATGCTCGTAGTTCAGGAACACGTCCTCCAAGCGCTCATGTCCTTCCAGACGCTTGCGGCCGTTTTCGTTGCAGTATTTCACGCTGCCGTCCTTGCCCAGCCAGTAAACTGTTACCGGCAGCTGTTCCATCATAATGCGGTTGATGCTCCAAGCCTCCAGCATGTTCAGGTGCTGCTCGATGGAATATTTCATCGTCATCAGCAGGCTCAAAAGCAAATCATAGGGCAAATCGTTCTGATCCAAGGAAAAGAAGGAAATAATATAGCGGATTTTGCCGTTTACGCAGATAGGCGCACTGCAGGCATCGCCGGAATGGCTGTCCTTAATCCACATTTCCGGGCCGAACATCAAAAAGGGCACGTTATGCTCGCGCGCAATGCTGATGCTGGAGGTACCAACATCCTCCTCCAGAACGCGCATACCCTGAATATCCTCGATAATGCGTTGGAAGAACGGCATAGCATAGTTTTTGATTACATAGCCGTTTTCGTCAATCAGCAGCATGCTCAGGTTATGGATATTGAAATGCTGCTTGCTTTGCTCATAAAGACCGTCAACGTATTTGACGATGAATTCATGCGTCTTTTGGTGCGCGATAATTTCCTCGCGGCTCAGCTTGTTGATTTTGGGCATAGTTTCGTGCGGCAGATGCATAGCACGGCAACGCTGCCAGCTTTCAGCAACCCACGGATGCACGTTGGGATCAACAATACCCTCTTCCATAAACTTTCTGTAATAAGCAGCCAGCTTATCCTTATTTCTTCTCTCACGAATCATGTTTTATACCCTCCCCAGCTGTCCGGCAGTCGGCTGCCGTCAGCAGAACTTTTTATTTATTAACCTCGCCGTTCGTAATCAACACCCGGCGTGCTCCATAATAGCGTTGTTTCCAGTAATCGTCCTTCAGCGACGAAAGGATTACACCCTTGGCCGAGGATGCACTCCAAAATTGTCCGTCACCGGCATATATACCCACGTGCGATGCTCCCGGCGCGTAGGTGGTAAAAAACACCAAATCACCCGGCCGCAGCTGCTTCTGCGTCACAAAAATCCCCTGTAACGCCTGCTCGTCTGCCAGTCGCGGCAGCTTGGCCTTGCAGTCCTTAAACACATACTGCACGTAACCGGAGCAGTCAAAGCCCTTGGTCGTGGTTCCGCCGAACACATAGGGAACACCCTTGTATTTGGCGGCACGACTTACAATTTCCTTGCCCTTAACCTTGGGGATGCCCTCCTTGGCAAAGGCCTCCCAGGTCAGCTTCTGATAGGTTGCATCATTCAGTTCACCGTCTGCCTTCAGCTTGTGCTGCTTCTGGAAGCTTTTCAGCGCAGTGCTGGTAGCCTCCGTCATGCGTCCGCTGGGGCGTTCGTCACTGAAGCCCAGCACCTGCAGCTTTTGCTGTGCCACCTTCAGGCGCCAGTTGCTTTGCTGCACCTGCACCTTGGACTGCTTTTCCTTCGTTTTTTTAGACTTTTTCTTTGCGGTTTTCTTCACCTTTTTCTCAGGCTTCGCCTGCTTCGGTGCCTTTACCTCGGCAGCAGGCTTGGCTGCGGTATCGGCCTTGACGGCAGCAGGCTCCGGCACCGCCTTCACAGGCTGCGCCTCGCTTACGGCCGGTGGCGTTGCCACCGGTGCCTTATGCGGTTTGTTGCTGACAATAGGCGCTGCAGCCTGTGCCTGCCATGGCAGGCTGCAGGCCAGCATGATTACGGTCAGCACAGAAGCCAGCTTCTTTTTCATCTTCATCAGCCCCGCTCAAATACAAAATTAATTGTAGTTATATACGTCCCAGCTTTTCAGCTTGCTGAGCTGAGCAATACTGTAATCAATATCGCGCAGCAGACGCTGCTTGTCATGCGGCAGCGTTGCTGCCAGCTGAACGTAGTTAGATACATGGTTGCTGCGGAAAAGGCAGTGCCTGTCCGCAGGTAAATCTATATTTTCTATTATCAGCTTCAGCTCGCGCATCAGTCCTGCCGGTGAAAGCGGATTGAACTTGCCTGCCTCGTACTGGTCCAGCAGCTCGCTGCCGCGGTACAGCATCAGGCAGAGCGCGCTCAAATGCGTCGGCTTGATAATATTAATCGCCTGTGCGGTTGCCAGTGCGTGGCGTTCGCTGCCCTCCGCACCTGCCAGGCCCAGAATAATCATCATGGAAAGCTTCATGCCGCTGGCGGTAACTCTGCGTCCCGCTTCTACCGCCTGTTCGCCGTCAACACCCTTGTTGACAGCCTTCAGCGTAGCGTCGTCGCCTGTTTCCATGCCGTAATACAAAAGCTTCAGGCCTGCTTCCTTCATCTGGCGCAGCTCCTCCTCGCTCTTGCGCAGGATATCCTTAGGCGCAGCATAGCTGGCAACGCGCTGCAGATGCGGAAACTGCTCGCGCAGTACCTGCAGAATCTTCAGCAGCTTGGCCGTCGGCAGCACCAAAGCATCGCCGTCCGCCAAAAAGACGCGGCGCACCTTGTTCTTGCCGTAATGGGCCGCTAGTGCAATCTGACGGGAAATTTCTTCATCCTTTAAAATCTGAAAGGGAACACCTCTGTACATGTTGCAGTAGGTGCATTTATTATGTGCGCAGCCGCGCGTAACGCGCAAAATAAAGCTGCGTGCCTCACTGGGAGGTCTGAAGACTGGTGTGTCATAAGAATCAAAAAACATTTCTACTATTCTACCTCATTTTGCTTTGATTGATTTGGCGCCAGTTTGAGATCTCAGAGATTTTGTAAAGTATAGTACACTTTAATATTATTATACTAGATTTTTCGCCATTTGTAACGTCCAACTGAAAACTTTTTGTTACTTTTTTTACAGAGATTTTGTGAAACATTGTCAGAGTGTAAAATAACTGTGATTTCCCGCGCCTGCAGGCAACGGCAAGGACGCTTGGGCAGGCAAAAACGGACGTAACAGCATATACCCGCACAAAAAAATACGCCTGCGGTCACAAACAACAGCATCGCCGCAGGCGCACCAAGGAGGCTGACACAGCTCAGCCTCCGATGCTTTATATTATTTTTCGGTAAGCATAACGCTTTACAGCATCAGCTTATCATTTGCGTTTTCTGCGCAGGAAGAAGAAAGCAGCGCCACCGATGATAATTACGCCGCCGATAATCGTCAGCAGGCTAAAGCCGTCATCGTCATCCTCATTTTCTTCCTCATCCTCGGCAGCGGGCAGCTCTGCCGTGCCCACAGCCACCGGCCATTGGCTCTTCATCTCGCCGTGGACTGCCGTAACGGTAACAACGCCATCAGCCTTGCCGATCAGCTTGCCATCTTCGATAACGGCAATTTTTTCATCGCTCACGCTCCACTCCGGTGTAACGCCGTCAGCCTCGCCCACAACGTAGGCCTCCAGCTTCAGCGCTTCGTCTATTCCCAAGTGCGCCGGCAGATTCGGAGCCTCCAGCTTCGGCTCATAGGCAGTAATCTGCGTCATAAAGGCTTTTTCGCCCTTTTCCAACAGCAGCTTGCCGCTAATCGTCGCAGTTCCCGGCTTCACAGCCAAAAGCTGCACATCGCCGTCCACCTTCACTATATCACTATTGGAGGAACGCAAATCAGTTACATTATAGCCTACGCAGCCCGGCAGCGAAGCAACTATGCGTGTACGCTCGCCCACCTTCAGGCTGGCCTCCTCCGGAGCCACCGTCACCAACGGACTAAGCTCGGAAGCTGCGGTTGCAGGCAGGTCGGGCGCATCCTCGTCGCCCTCCAGCTCGCCGCTTTCGATTGCAGGGCCTTCCAGCTCCTCTTCCTCTACAAGCGGTGCTTTTTTGGCAGCCAGCATATTGATCGGGTCACCGTAAATAAGGTTTACCTCATCCTCTTTATCGTTGCGGTACACAGCGCTCAAATCGGCAGCTACCAAAAATTTGGCAATAACATCGCCCTCATCATCCAACGCCGTCAGCTGGTAGAACCAGCCGTCCACAGGCTCCTCCGCATAGAGCAGCTTATAATCATCAACATCCTCCGGCAAGCCCGTCTGCTTTTCTGGCAGGTCGGCAAGCAGCGCGGCGGCAGCAGCCTCGGATACATCAAAGCTGTCCTCGTTAAATCTGTATTCACCCTGAACATCAAGAGGCAGCGGTCCGTCCTGATAGGTGGTAATGCTCTTGTCCTTCAGCACAAAGCGCAGCTCCACCGTATCATTATTTTTGTAATCCACCTCGGCAATACCGTCGCCGTCTTCATTAATTTCAAAAACGCCGGCAGTAACGAAATCCTGCGCACTGTCCTCTTCCTCACTGCCGCGCATAACCTTCAGCTCGTAAAGGTATTTGTCATCGCCCAAGGGCTTGATATTCAGCACGCCGTTATTATACTGGCTGCTTTCGGTCCACACATAGCAGCCTGCCGTATTCTTCCAGTCATTTTTGGAGGCGGCACCTGCCAGCAGCGTCAGGCTGCACAGCAGCAGGGTAAGCATAACAGCTACGATAATACGCATCATTTTTTCTTTCATTATGCTCCCCTCCTCAAATGCTCAGACGGAACTTGGCAGTCTTGGGATTAACGCCATCCATCCAATACTTCACGGTATATACGCCCTTAGCACATTTTTTGCCGCTGTTGCCGCTCGCCCAGCCGTTCCAGCTGAAGGCAAAATCCTGATTGGCGTTTCTTGCCTTATATTTCGTGCTATAGACCAGCTTGTTGTTTTTATTGAAAATCTGGGCATAGCAGGTCTTGCCCGTAGAATTGTTCTTTTTGAAATACAGACGCTGGTAAACATCGCCGTTGCCCTTGCGGATAATCTTGGACGCACGGAACTGCATCTTGCTCTGCGGTTTGTAGCTGATGTTGACGGTCTTTTTAACCGCACCGCCCTTGCCGAAGCTGCTGGTCGTTACCAAGCGATATCTGCCGGGCTTCAGGTTTTTCATATCATAGCTGTAGGGTACAAAGCGGAAATATTTATCACCGTCATAGTACCATTTTTTCAGCTCGCGCTGCTTCCAGCGCACAACAACCTTATTATCCTTGTTGAGCAGCACCGCCTTATCCTTCATAGGCCCCTTGCCCTCTACATAGCGCTGCACATTCAGCTTGGTGCCGTTTACCTTAATAGTTGTTTTGTACTGCGTCGCCGCCCACGCCAATGCCGTAAAAGCCACTAGCATTGCCAGGCACGCCCCGAGCACAACCTTCAGCCGTTTCATTTTTCCGCCTCCTAACCGCCGGATATAAAAAGACCCGGCATATACTTCTTCATTTAAAGTATATACCGGGTCAAGAATAACTATAAGTAACCTTTAGTTAAGAGTTTGGGAAAAAGCGCTCCAGCTGATGTCTTTTATTTTTGGCTGCCGCATCAATCTGCAGCTTGGCAAAAATTTTATTGAGATATTGCTTTATCGTCCCCTCCGACAGCGACAATCTTTGCGCAATCTCCCTGTTCGTATGGCGTGCCGCCGCCAGCTGTGCTATCTGCAGCTCCTGCTCCGTCAGCTCCTGCAGGCCTGCTTCAACAAAGCGTGTGGACAAAATCTGCCCCCGGCCCGCCTCCAGCTGTTGCCCCAAGTGCAGTGCCGCTGCCGCCGTTGCTGAAAATTCACCTTGCAGCTCCTGCTCCAGATACGGACGCAGCAGCGCTATGTTCTGCGCCAACGGCAGCACAAGCTTATCCGCCTCAGCCATTGCCAGCGCCTGCTTCAGCGAAGCGCGGCAGCTCGTTACATCGCCTCTGCCGGCAAAGGCCGCCGCCCTTTGCACCTGCAAATACAGCAGGCACAAAAAATTACTGTAGGGACGGCATTCCTGCTCCCAGTCGGACCAGCGCACCAAAAGCTCCGTATACTGCCCTTGTGCCAACAGACACTGGGCACTGATATAGTTGCGGCAGGGACGCGCAGGATAAAGCACCGAAGGCTGCTGTCCGTTTCCGTCCGTCAGCCAGCTTGGGATATATTCCGGCTTGCCCAAAAGTGCATAGTAAAAGCCGGCGCACATATCGGCAGTATTCAGCAGCATGCTCTGCTTCCAGGGCTGCAGCTGGCACTGATGGCGGCTGTAGGCCTCCGCCTTACTGCTGTAAACGCCGCGGAAAAGATTGCGCTGCATCTCCAGAAAATCACAGCAGATAGTAATACACTCCTGCCCATGCTTTTCCGCCTGATAATACGCCTTCTGCAGAGGCATATCCATTTCGTCAATGCGTCCCTGCAGCCAAAGTGCTTCCGCCTCCGTCAGCTCGGCGGCACCGGCACCATGCCAGCCGCTCAGCAGATAGTACGGCGGCATGCATTCCTGCATATCCTCCACCGTCTGCCGCAGACTGCAGCCCGTGCGCAGATACAGCCCCAGAACACTGGGCGCACCGAAGGTCCAGATGCCCTGCTTGCTGAGCGTCTGCGGAGCACCGCTCAGCAGCTTGTAGGCACGCCTGTGATGCTCGCTCATACCGGTAATGCTGTTGAAGGCCAAAAAGCTCAGGATAACCTCCAGCTCGCCGTAATAATTATCACGCTCCCGCTGGCTGATGGCAGTATTGCGCTCCAGCGCCGTCACGTACCATTCCTTGACCTGCAGCATTTCCGGCACCATGTTCAGCGAAAACATGCGGCGCATAATTATCAGCACCGCCTGCGGATACTGCCACAATATTTCTGGCGGACATTCGCGCAGCCAGTCGAAAAGATGCTGCCTGTGCTGTGGGCGCATCGACCAGTCGCGCAGCTGCTGCACTGCGGCCAGCAGACCGTCAAAATCACGGCCGCGGTACAGCCAGTCCAGCGCTTCCTCGTACTCCCTCTGCTGCGCGTACCATTGTCCCAAGCGACGGAAGTACATTTGCTGCTCAGCCTCCGGCAGCAGGCTGAACGCATGACGTGTTGCCTGCTTCAGCATATGATGACAGCGCAGTCTGCCGTTGGCCAGCCTGATAATAAAGGCGTTGCATTCCAGCAGCCTGCTTACAGACTCTCTGCAGCTTGTGCCATAGGCATAGGCCACCTGCTCCGGCGTAAATTCCTCCGGCTGCCCCATAAGCAACAGCAAACGCTGCTGCTCCGACGGCAGCGGCCGCAGCAGTACATTGGCTATCATCTCATAAACGCTGCCTGTATCAAGGCAAAAGCGCTGATACCTGTCGTAATTCAAAAAGTTAAGATAGGTAACGGAAAACCAGCCCTCGCAGGCCTCATGCAAAGCATCCAGCTGCTGCGTTGTAAGCTGCAGGCCGCATCTGCTGCTGTATTCCGCCAGCTCGTCACGCTGCAGCGCCAGGTCATGCTTATCAAGGCAGAAAACCTTGCGTCCCAGCTCCAGCAGACGGCTGCCATCAAAAATCTGCCCTCTGCTTACAAGCAGCAGGTGCAAATCAGCAAAGCCTGCCTTACTCAGAGCAAAGAGAAAATCAATCGCCTCGCTGCTCTCCAACAGATGCAAATCATCTATAAACCAATATACAGGCTCCTGCGGCAGCAGCTGACGGAACAGTTCCAGTACTAGCGTTTTGGCATTGGCATCGGCAGGCAAAGACTGCTGCAGCAGCGCAGCGCCCAGCTCCGTACCCCGCCAGCTGTGGCACACTCCCTGCCAGAAGGCCTCAGCACCGGCGCCGTAAATGCTTTGGCGCAGCACCTTTTTGCCGCAGCGCTCCTGCTCCTGCAAAAAGTACTGCACTGCCAATGTTTTGCCATAGCCCATGGGAGCAACAACCAGCGTTGTTCCCGCTGTCTGCAGCTCTGCCAAAAGCTCTTTTATTCTCTTGGAATAATATAAATTATTGAGCCTTTTCATAGTGTTTTTACTTAATTACGTTCTGCGGTGCTCCTGCCAGCCATTTTTCGATGTTGGCAAAAACGATATCGGCACGTGCAGCCAGTGCTTCGGCGCTGGCGAAGGCCACGTGCGGTGTCAGCACGGTGTTCTTTGCATGGCACAGAGGATGCTCCGGTGCAATCGGCGGCTCTCCCTCAAACACGTCAATGCCTGCGCCGGCAAGGCGGCCTTCGTTCAGCGCCTGTGCCAGCGCCTCGCTGTCCACAACAGGACCGCGCGCAGTATTCAGCAGTACGGCCGTCGGCTTCATCTTGGCAATAGCCTCAGCGTTAATCAGTCCGCGGGTTGCGTCCGTCAGCGGCACATGCAAGCTGACAAAATCGCTGGCAGCCAAAAGCTCATCCAGACTTACATAGCTTACACCGTCAGCCTGCAGCTCTGCCTTCGGAGTACGGCTGTAGGCCAGCACCTTGCAGCCGAAGGCAGCAGCAATCTTCGCCACTCTGCTGCCAATCGCACCGGTGCCGACTACGCCGAAGGTTTTGCCAAAAAGCTCAAAGCCTACCAGGCCATCCTTCGTTCCTGCCTGACGGCAGCGTGCATCACAGGGAACGATGTTGCGGATAACGCTGATAGCCAAGCCGAAGGTCAGCTCTGCTACCGCATTGGTGGAATAGCCTGCGGCATTGCACACTAAAATTCCGCGCTCACGGCAGGCAGCCAGCGCAATATGGTCTACGCCGGTAAAGGCTACAGACAGCATTTTCAAATTAGGGCAGGCGTTGATAATCTCCGCACTCAGCGGCTGGTTGGCCAGCATGATAATATCGGCCTGCTGCACACGCGCCAGCAGCTTCGTCTGGTCTGTTTCCTTTGCGGTATAATATACAAAATCATGACCTGCAGCCTGCAGCGGTGCTGCCAAGGCATTAATCTGCTCCATCTTTACGCCTAACGGCTCCATAACTACTATTTTCATCAAAGCACCTCCGAAAAAGTCTGTAAAATTTTTGCTTATCACTTACATATTACTACCGCAGGAATTGATTAGCAAGGAGGAAATTTTCAGGACTATATTCTGTTTTGCCGGAATTTGTATCCGCAAATACAAAAAAGCCGTTCTTCTTTCGAAGAACGGCATATTTTCGTTGGTGATCCACCCGAGACTCGAACTCGGGACACCCTGATTAAAAGTCAGGTGCTCTACCAACTGAGCTAGTG
>OHWG01001564.1_pt1 | contig 10990 bp, 9 predicted proteins | sample 1579621 | NCBI WGS metagenome assembly OHWG01 (sample SAMEA3882544, study PRJEB24775) | human gut metagenome | biome: human-associated habitat; feature: intestine environment; material: feces | place: Netherlands | collected 2009/2010
GTCCACGTCGGGCCTTTCCACCAGATCCAAACCAGCAGGAAAATCCACGCCAGTATCAGCAGCCAGAATGCAGAGACTTTAAATCGGGGCATCGCCGGGCGCAGGGCTGATTTGAGTCCGCTGAATAGTCGGGGTGTTGGTAATCTGAACACAAAAACTCCTGTTCTCTTTTATTGTTCTGCCGTGAATTTTTGTTCTAGCTGCTCAAGCAGGGACGGCTCCCAGTCTGCCACCATCATCTGCAATCCCATCCTGAACAACATCCGGTACTGCTGCTGCGCAAGCTGTACCAGCCCCGCCTCTTCCGTCAACTGTGCGGCAAGGTACTGGCGGTGAAACTGATCGCGGGGATCGCCTTCGGGTAGCATGTCCAGATATCGCAGCGCCGCCTCCAGACCCTGCTCAGCAAAACAGGCTCTGGCTGCCTTCGATTCCTCACCGATTTGCGCAACCGGTGCAACTTTGGCGTCGGGCGAAGCTGCCAGCCATTGTTTCGTCTGCTCACTGATAAACGGTGTGTGGTCATTAAACAGCAGCCCGGTAAGCTGGGGCAGACGCTCAAGGAAGCGGATGACCTCATCGCGGATGGCGTCTGCCACCTGTTTGTAACCCAGACGCAGCGCCGTCTGTGCAGAAAGGCAGTGACCATCCAGCCAGTAAGGAGCCAGCAGTACGCTTTTCTCCACCTGCTGCCACAGCGCCATATCGGCACTACCGAGCTGAGCATGGTAATCTGCCACCATATCGGCGGAGACCGCAGCCAGTGGAGTACGGCCATCGCTTTCCGCCTGGGGCGTACTGGTGATGTTCTGCCAAAGCGCATGGCGGCGCAGACGGTAGCCCTGCGGTGAATCCGGCTGGCGTTCACATAAAATGGCCGCCACTTTTAACAGCGTGTCGCGCCAGGCTTTGTCGTCGTGACTGTCGATGACGATTTGGGGAGCCGGAGCACTGGGTTGCGTCACGCCGCTTTCAGACGTGGCGGTGGTCTGTGGTGAACTACCGGAGGCCGCCGGAGTGGGGACAGGAGCCGGTGCCGCACGATTAAACGCACGCTGGTACAGGGCAAAAAGATCATCAGTAGCCTGTGCCAGTTCCGGGGCGTTATGTGACTGCCAGCATTGCGCCAGTTTTGCCAGTTCCCCTGACAGCGCATCGCGCTGCGCTGTGGCGGCGTTCTGTGAAAAAACTTCAATACCTGTTTCAAAGCGTTTAATGACCTGGCTGGCAAAGCGTTTTTTATGCGCCATATTCTGCGGCGCAGCCACCGCCCAGTAATGCTCCACATACAGCGCCAGCAGGCGCAATGCGAGATGAGGATCACCGGCGTGTTGCAGGGTTCTCAGCAGATGCGCCAGCAGACGAAAATCCTTACTCTCCGAAGCCAGAATGACCAGCCCCCGGCGCTGGAGTTCCGGGATATCCAGTTGACTGTGGGCCAGCGATCCCAGCTTGACGATTTCGCCGTCGATATACTCCCAGTTCGGGTTGTCATCTTTCAGCGCCGATGCCAGTTTCTCTTCCGGCAGGTTTTCCAGCAGGTGCGATATCCAGACATTCGGATCGCGTAAGTCCATTGCCATATTTTTATTCTCCCGCCCAGTGGCAGGCATCGCGCAGGGGAGCAATCGCCCTTGCCAGCCCGTCAATGTTAAAGGTCAGCTTTCCGGCGGCATTGTCTGCGCCGGTATCCACCGTCAGCGTTTTTGCGCCGAACAGTTGCTTAATTTCATCAATCCCGGATAACCCCCGGCTGGACTCCAGCAGGGTGCCGTTCTCGCGCACAAACCAGTGGCTGCGCAATGCCCGGTTGTCGGCATTCAGAGTGACGGCGATATCATGGACATCCAGAGGGTGCATCAGCGCCACCTGCATCCGGGTGATATTGTCCACGCAACTGAACATCAGCACCGGGCGTGGCGGAACATGACCGATAGCCGGGGTGGTTATCACCACCGTCGGGCGCTCCCCCGGCACCTGCGTCACCAGCAGTTCTGTGGTGTTGCCCTCGCGGCGTTTTTCCTGCTCTGTGGCGCGGGTCCAGGCCTCGCCCACAAAACCGGCTTTGACCAGCGCCCCGTCAAACCCTGACGGGGACAGCGGTGCCAGCAGGCGGTCATAGCAGTCAAGCCGCTCCAGCGCCGCGGACTCCCGCCGACAGGACTGCATGGCCTGTAACGTGGCTGTCGCATCCGGCGGGGTCGTGGTGGCGACGGCGACCGCCACACCGGCCATTGACGATGCTTCTGCGGGCGCGGCAGTGGCGGGTAAGCCCGTCATCAGGCCCGCGATAAACCATCCTGTCTGCCGGAAAACGCGCAACCTGCTCATAAAACCGTTTCATCCTTTGTGACGGACTCGTCGTTCTGAGCATCTTCCACGTCTGCCGTAAATGCGCCGTCCACTGCCGACAACCGAATCCGGGCAATCGCCGTGTTAGCCGCCATTTTCTGCAACAGCAGCAGCGAGAGCGGCGGTAGCATGTCGCCATCGATGACCGATTCCAGCATCCTCGCGCCGTTTTCCGCGCGGGTGACGCGGCTCATGATTTCGTCCGTCACTTCCGGTTCAATGACCACTTCTGCACCAAAGCGACTGCGCAGCACGTTATCCAGACGGGCCAGTTTTCCGGCGATAATGGTGGCGAGCGTCTCTTTCGACAGCGGCAGATACGGCACCACTTCCATACGCGCCAGCAGGGCAGGTTTGAAGAAGTCGGCCAGCACCGGATACAGTACTTCCTGCATGGTTTCCGGGTCATCGGCATGCTCGACTATTACCTGGTAGCCGAGGTTGGACGTCAGGAAGAAGACGATATTTTTGCAGTCAATCAGGCGGCCTTCACCGTCTGCCATTTCGCCCTTATCGAACGCCTGGTAGAACAGGTTGAGCACATCCGGGTGCGCTTTTTCCACTTCATCGAGCAGTACTACCGAGTAGGGTTTCTGGCGAATCGCTTCGGTCAGTACGCCGCCTTCACCGTAGCCAACGTAGCCCGGAGGCGAACCAATCAGCCGCGAGACGGTGTGTTTCTCCTGGAATTCGGACATATTGATGGTGGTCAGGTACTGGCGACCGCCGTAGAGCAGCTCTGCCAGTTGCAGGACGGTTTCGGTTTTACCCACACCGCTGGGGCCAGCCAGCAGGAACGCACCGAGCGGGCGTCCCGGACGACGCAGGTCGGCGCGTGCGGTCAGTAGATGCTTATGCAGGCTGGCAATCGCCAGGTCCTGGCCTTTGATGGTGTCACCCAGCCATTTCGTCAGGTCGGTGATGACCGACATTTCATTCTGCGACAGGCGGTTAAGCGGCACGCCGGTCCATTCGGCAATCACCGCCGCAATCTGTTTTTTATCGACGTGCGGGGAAACCAGCAACCGGTCGTTATGCAGGGCGTCCAGTTCGGCAGTGAGATGTGCCAGACGTTGTACCGGGGAAACTGTTTCAGCGGTCTCTTCCGGTTGTTCTCTGTCGGCCTCATCAGCCGGTACGGCACCGGTATTATCCTGTTCTGACTCTGACTCTGGCTGCGTATCCTCCACGGTATCTGCGTCCGGCAACGGCGCCGCATCGTCCTCTGCCACGCCCAGTAACTGCTGGCTCAGCGCAATAATCTCCCGGACCAGCGTCTGCTGCTGGTGCCAGGCCGCTTCCAGTTCATCCAGCGCCGTCAGCGTTTCATCATACTGCACCAGCACCTCGGTCATCCGTGATGTGTCGGTACGCAGTCCGATGCGAAGCTCGCGCTCAAGCTGGCGAATTTCCGCCTCCTGCTGGTGGCTCAGAGTGGTCAGCGCCGAGATTTGCTTCGGCGGCGACGACAGGTTGATGGCCACACGGGCGCAGGCGGTATCCAGCACATCAATCGCTTTGTCCGGTAACTGACGCCCGGAGAGATAACGCTCGCTTAATGTCGCAGCGGCCTGCAAGGCGTCATCATCAATCAGCACGCCGTGAGACTGTTCATAGACCGCCGACAGACCGCGCAGAATAATGGTGGCTTCGGCAGCGTTGGGTTCGCTGACCTTCACCAACTGGAAGCGGCGCGACAGGGCGGCATCTTTTTCGAAGTATTTTTTGTACTCGCTCCAGGTGGTGGCGGCGATGGTTTTCAGCTCGCCGCGCGCCAGCGCCGGTTTGAGCAGGTTGGAGATATCCAGCCCGCCCTGCTGGTTGCCTGCGCCAATCAGGGTATGTGCTTCGTCGATAAAGAGAATGACCGGCACCGGGGAGGAAATGACCTCCGCCATCAGCCCTTTGAAACGTTTTTCGAATTCACCCTTCACCGACGCTCCGGCCTGCAATGCGCCCAGGTCAAGGGTCATGATATCGGTGTTTTTCAGTTTGTCCGGCACCTGGCCTGCCACGATGCGCAGCGCCAGCCCTTCGATTAAGGCACTTTTACCCACGCCTGCTTCGCACACCACCACCGGGTTGTTCTTGCGGCGGCGGCAGAGAATGTCGATCATCAGGTCGATTTCGTGGTCGCGGCACAGTACCGGGTCAAGCCTGCCGTTACGGGCGTCTGCGGTCATGTTTTTGGCGTAGCGGGCAAGCAGGGTGTCAGCAGCGTCCGTCAGTGTGCCTGCGCCTTTACCGTCTGCATCCGGCACGACTCTTGTGTCCATTGCACAAAGTCCTGTTGCAGACGGTCACGGTTAATGCCGGTCAACAGCCGGGCGGCAGCAGGCGGTATATAACGCAGCGGCGAATGCAGCAGGGCCAGCAGCAACACGCCGCCACGCAATTCGCTGTGCTGCATCTCAGCCGACGCCAGCAGCCAGCCCTCTTTCAGCCACTCAACCAGCATCGGGGAAAATGCCGGGTAGCTGTCCGCAGAACGGGCAGTTGTGTAGTTCTCCACCGTCAGCGCCTGGCGCAACTCTTCCATGCCAATATCGCCCTGGCGGGTAATAACCCGCAGGTCACTGCGTGGCATGGCGAGCATCTGAATAAGCACATGGCTGACGGTAATTTCCGCTGCCTGCTGGCTCATACATTCAGAGGCGGCCATCTCCAGCGCCTGGCGGGAGAACAGGTTAAGCCGTTTTACCAGCGTGGGAAGATCAATCTGGATCATAAACGTCCTTATCGAAGTAATTTGTTTAGCTGGTGCAGGATGTCCTGCGTCTGGCTGTCCAGCCGCAACAGATAGAACAGGTAAAACAACGCCAGCACGACAACGCCACCACAAAAAATATGTTTAATGGTCAGGCGACTGATGAGCTGATAACGCCCGCCCTGGGTTTTTTTGTCCTGGTGTAACAGCGGGAAAGGGGCATCGCCGCGTAGTTTATGCAGGACGTGGTACAGGCGGCGGTAGATCTGCTCAAATTCCCCCTGATCCTGTGCTGCCACTTTGTAGCGCCCGCGAAATCCCAGAGAAAAACAGAGCCAGAGAAATTCCAGCAGATCCTGGTAACGTTTGGGTTCACGGATCAGGCGCTCCAGCAGGATGAAAACTTTCTCTCCACCCCAGGCTTCGTTGTGGAAATGGACCAGCAATGACTGCTTGATCCACTCGTTCTTGTTCGACCAGCCGTTACCGAGCGCCGCTTCATCAATAAACGTGCAGAGGATGTAGCGAAACGAGATAATCACGCCCGGTTCGTAGCCCTGCTCCTGAAGCAGTTGCTCCACGGCCTGAACATCCGTCACCACCTGAGCAAAAAGATGCTCCGGCATCGTCTGGCTGTTCATGGTTGAAAGGCGCATTACCATACCGAGTAGCGGCGTGGCCGCGTCGATCATCGGATTCAGGCTGTTGCCACGAAGCGCGAGATGATAGTCGCGCTGGCTTTTTTCGTCGTATCCGGTAAATGGTGGCAGAGACAGTGACCCCTCATCCATCGTCTTACCCTCTTATCGCCCACAGTTGCATGTTCAGATCCGGGAAACTGCCGGATACATGCAGTGCAATGGCCCCGGCGGCAGCCATTTCTGTCCAGGCCTGTCCGCTCTTGTCGAGTTCGAAATAGCTGAACCCGGAATGGTAAGGAAGCTGGCGGGGAGCCACCATAAGGGCACGCAATGGAATACCGGGGATCTGCACACTGACCATATTGCGGATTTTTTCCGGCGAGGAAATTTTCGACTGCTGGATAAACTGACGCTGGATCTGATCGACCGGCACGTTTGCCGCCACGGCCAGCACAAAGGTGGCAGATTGCAGCAGTTCTGTGTCATGGATATCGGCCTGCCAGATACCGTCACGCAGATGCAGCGGCAGATTGACCGCTCTTGGCGACAGTACGGTATGTAGCGCCCGTTTGACTTCCGGTAACAGTGTTTTAAATGTTTTGGTCAGATCATGATGATCATACACATCAAGCGGGCAGGGCAGGCGCGACGGCTCGGTAAAGGTCATCAGTTCACCCAGCAACCCAGCAAGATCAAGGTAGAAATCTTCCGGGTGGAGCTGGGATCGGCGGGCGCGATGGGTAAACCGGGTCTGGTTACGGTTAAGTAACTGCAACATCATAAATTCCGCCACATCCGCGATGCCGCTCTGCGCCGGAGAGCCAATACGGTTTGCCAGATCGCTTGCCCGTCCGCCAATGGCCCCCTGTACCTCTTTGAGATAAACACGCAGTTTCTTACTGACCTGAATATTCTGGCAGGAGGGGATAAAATCGTCATCCAACGTCAGGGAGCCATCGGCATGGCGATCGCTGATACGGCAAAGCGGGAGCGTAATATAGGCGCTCATATCTTCTGCACCGCTCATAATGCGCGGCGTCAGTTGACCCAGCGTCAATGTTCGCGCGTCACCTTCTTCTGAATGCAAATCCCGGACATCGGCATAATTCAGCCGGTAACGCCCGATTCGCCGTCCGTCGCTGATTTCATTTCTCACATCACTGGCGACCGGCAGAGCGAGGTAGATATTGCGGCTTCTTTCGTCCGGAAAATTTTGCGGGTGCAGCGGATCGGGCAGTGCGTCCTGGTCGGGGATAGAAAAGACGGTGCCGTCGGGCAGTGTGCCTGACGCGCTGTCAATCATGATCTTACCCTGCGCCAGCAGTTCATTGTTGAGGGTGAGTTCGGTAAATCCCCAGGATAAATCATTCATGGCCCGGAAACGCTGGTTATCCAGGTAGTCGTTGTAACGCTGCTGTTGCTGGAAATGGTGTGGGCGCATCAGCATCCCTTCCTGCCACATCACCTTGTTGCGGGTGGTTGCCATAATTATTCATCCTCTTTTTTCATTTCGATGCTGCTTTGACGTACATGCACCAGCAGGCGGTAATGGTGGCCGGTTCCTTCCACCGTCTCGATTTGTTTCCATTCAGTGGCCTGGTCATCGGAGAAATAGGCCACGACACCAATAAACTGCGTTTTCTCATCCAGCTTTACCGGCGGCAGGGTTTTGATGGTGTCCGGCAACAGGTTGAAATCCTGGTGGTCGATATAGTTTTTACCCAGCACATCCGGTAGCGGCGTACTGGCTATCTGGTCATAGTCGGCTGCCAGCAATTTTGAGTCGTCAGTCAGGTACACCAGTTGCACATCCACGGCGGCTGATTCACCTTCCGCATTGGTATTGGTGTCCGGTTCGGTCAGCAGGGTGACGGTTATTTCCGAAGGTTGCTCCTTCAGGCTCCCGACCTGGATATCCGGGTTTTTGATCACCTCACTGATTTTTTTCGCCGTTTCGCAGCCGGTTAATATGACGCACATCAGCACGCAGGCCAGAAACGCCTTCCTGTTCATGCTTCCGGCTCCCGCTGTTTTTCACGAAGCACCCGGTCATAGACCTGGGCGTAGACCTCGTTAAACAGCATCTCAAACCCCTGCTGGCGATCGGAGGCCAGTTCTTCGTAATAATGGCTGTACATTTGCCATGCTCCGGCATCATCCAGCGGCTGGCGCAGTTCATGGCTGCGGCGGTACTGCACAAAGCGGCGCAGCAGATTTTGTGGTGAGAAAGCATCCAGCAGGACACGAAGCGACTCCACAATCGCTGCCCGGTTAGCTTCTTCGTGGTGGCGGACATTGCGCAGGCTTTCACTGACGGCGGCGGGAGCCGCCAAATGTACCGGGCTTTTACCTTCGGCAAACATTACGTCGAGCGCGGTGGCGTAATCCATGTTCAGGCGCAGCGGGTTATCTTCCAGCGGGCGCAAATGTTTGTCTGAGAGGCTGTTACGCTGCTGCTGCAAATCGAGCAGACCTTTTATTGCGGCCTGTAACGTTCGTCCGGCCTCCTCCAGAAAATCATCCGCATCGTCGGAATTGCTCATGGTAAGCGAGCCGCCAAGACCGCGCAGTAAGGGGGTGACCGCAAGGTGGCGTTGCGCCATTTCTGCCGCAGAGACGTCGTCATTACGATCGCCGGGGCTGGCATAAATGGGCGGCAGATCCATAAACGGAGTATTGATCCCCCCATTACTTGCCGGATCGGACAGCGGTGCCGATGGCCGGACAGCCGCAATGCCTGAAAGCGGATCGCCCGTGGTAATCAGGCTTTCGGACTGAAGTGCCTGGAGTGGATCGGCAGAAAAACCGTTTACCACGGTGTCTGCAAGTTGGTGCCGGTGAGTCATTCCCGGATAGTGTGGCGTACCCTCCGTTGATAGCAGGGTATCCGTGAGCATATCGCGATTGGTAACGATGGTTTCGGGAGTGGCCATTTCCTCATCGTAATGGGGAATATCTCCCCGGTTCAGATGAACCCTCACCATCAGCCGTCCGATCTGGATCTCATCGCCCTGGCGCAACTGTATTAGGTCTGATGTTGCTGTGACTTTTGCCTGATTCAGCCACAGTTGTGCCGTCTGCGGGCGCAGACAAAATGTGCCATCGTGCAGGATAACGGTAAAAGCCTGGGCCGGAATGCTCTGCTGACGATCCTGTACCGACCAGTGGCATTCGGGGCCATGGCCGACATTTCCCTGCTGTGTGAACAGACAGCGCGCCGCCCGTCCGCTTTCCAGCTCACTGCCGTTAATGACCTGCAATGAAAGCGTCTGTAGTTTCTCTTCCGGCATATTCTGCTCCGTGATTATCATAATTTACGACCGTACCCTGATGGTGACTGAGGGTCGTTCTTCCGGTGTGCCGAGGAAGCTGGTCCAGCCCAGCAGCGCACTTTTGTTATCGCCCAGGCGCATTGCGCCCACCTGCTCCGGCGCCAGCCCCAGATGTAAGTCCCAGGCAAGCTGATCGCGCAGGATGAAGGACACGAACATCGTCAGTGGCAGGAAGTTTTCGCCGGACGGCAGAAAAGAGAGGAACTGTTTTCGGGTCAGGCTGGTAATACTGAGCTGGAATTTTCCGCTGAGATCGGGCACTCGTGTACCCAGAACAAAGTTGCCCAGTACCGATCTTCCCGCCAGTTTTTCGCCATTTTTAAGAGAATAGCTCCCCAGACTATTTTGCTGATCCGGTTCAATATCCACCTTGCGACGTTGCCAGTTTTGCAGCGTCACTTCTGACAAATCAAAGCAGTGGGACACCAGGCCACAGATTATTTCCGGGGATCGTCCCGGATTTGCCAGGATCCCGGAATACGCCAGCATTTTGCTGTGATTAATCGCCAGCTTATCGCGAAGCTGGCGGTGGCCCAGCCCGACAAGGGAGTACATGCGCTGCGAGAACGCATCCACACCGCCGTTACGAAAACTGATGTGATAGCGGTACTTACGCCAGATATGCCAGACAAACTGGGTCAGGCGGTGGCTGAACATATCCAGAAAATCACCTACCGGACTTTGTTCATGTACCGCTTTCCAGGCCAGGTGATCGAGGTAATAACCGGGGAGAGGCGACTGGCTCCCCTGTAACCCCATAAAGGTGGTGGTCATCCTGAATGCCCCTGACGTATCCCGTTTCAGTGCACTGATATCACTGCACGGGAAGGCAAGGCTGGCATCGGCGCTGAAACGCAGGGTTTCCTGTGCCGGATCGTCACGCAGGGATAATTCTGGCGTCCCCTTTTCACCCTTTGCCAGGCGGTGCAACAGCTCCGCCATCGCAAAAAAATTGTAAGAGCAGGCATTATGGAAAACCTGTGCCAGCGGATCATTCTGCTCTTTATCTGCCGGGGGATTTCCCGGACTCAGATAAGAGGATGCTGCCCGATTCTTTCCGTCCATTTCCATGTCTCCTGGCTTTCTGTGTTCACAACGGTCAGCATGTGGAATGAGTTAACGCTGGCGTACAGCGACAGAAAATGCGAAAGCACCGTACCGAGCAGATACATTTCCCCTTCACAGACAAACGGCTCCGGGTGCAGATACAGCGTGGAGGCCAGTCCCCGGACGGGAATACCCGTAAACAGGCGATCAACGGGGCGGGTCTCCAGACGCTCAATGGCATCCAGCTTTTGTTGTGACAGCCGTGCCGTCTGCGGATGATGGATTGCGTGGCGATCAAAGTTGGCGATGACCTGCTTCAGCGCGTCCGTATCCAGTAATGACAGATAATTCAGGTTCATGGCGGAGAGTAGGGACCAGTGCAGGCTGCCATCAATGACCGGCCAGAGTGGTTGCGTCGGGCGGGTAATGTTGCGAAATGAAGCAACAGCCGCATTTTTACCGGTTGTGCCGGTGATATCGCCGGAACGAATTTGTGACGGAAGCTCACGGTTGGTACAGGTCAGCGATACCGAAACCACTTCATTACTGAGCAGAGATTCGTCTGACGGATAACTGCCATCAGCATGTATAAAGGCAAGGGTATGATCAAAGCCGTGATGGAACAGGGATGTTTTGGTCCGGTGATGCCAGTACACCACTTCCCGCTTCCGGCTGTATTCCATCTGATGGCTGAAACTTTCAAAGGCTGGCCACTGGCGCGCGGCCTGCGTCGAAACAGGACGCCCCAGATCTTTTTTCCTGAACATATCCTGGACCTGGCTCACCACACTGTTAACGGAAAATACATCGTAATGTTGTGGGTAATGGCGGCTGGGAACCAGCGGATAGTCTGCCCGCCGGTTGTCCAGCGTGATGGCTTCTGCATGGTGGATAAATAAATTAATGGCAGG
>OHWG01001573.1_pt1 | contig 10942 bp, 7 predicted proteins | sample 1579621 | NCBI WGS metagenome assembly OHWG01 (sample SAMEA3882544, study PRJEB24775) | human gut metagenome | biome: human-associated habitat; feature: intestine environment; material: feces | place: Netherlands | collected 2009/2010
CTTCAGCCACACCTTCTTGCGTCACAAATACCCCTGCCGCCGCAATCAGCGTTTCGCCATAAAACAGCAGTGGCGTGGTGTCACGTAGCCACGGCGGCACGCCTAACTCTTGCCAGATTTTCTTCAGCTTACGTCCGCCGTTGCGCCCGACAATATGCAGCAATCCTGCCGCTTTGAAACGCACGCTGACCGCTTCGTCTGCACGCGGAGGGCGAATATCGCCTCCCGCAGTAAGCTGTACGCTTCCCAGCCCCGCCGGTAATTCCAGCGGTTGTAGCCACGTCTGCCACGGCACAATGGTTTCACTTTGCCCGGTGACGGATTTAATCCACCACAGTTGCGACTGATAGCGGCGGATTTCAAACGCGCCCAAGCGTAAACAGGGGGAGGCATCTTCCCGCGCCAGCGCCACTTCCTGCCAGATCCGCACCAGCGCGTCGCGGGAAGGCATTGGTGCATTCTGCCCTGCCAGCCAGCGACGGATAATCGCCGCGCGGCGGGCATCACTCATCGCCAGCATTGGCGCAATCTGCAGCGTCCCCTGCGACGTTTGGCAGTGTGCTAAATCATCCGCCAGCAGTTCATCCAACAGACTCTCTTGTTCAGCACAAAGTGCGGCGCTGCGGGCCGTTGCTTCGGCAAAATGCGGCCAACGCTGCTGCAATAACGGCACTACGCGCAGGCGCAGAAAGTTACGATCGTATGAGTCGTCCTGATTACTTTCGTCTTCAATCCAGCGTAAACCATGCGCCAATGCCCACTGCTCCAGTTCTCCCCGCGTGCGGGCGAGCAACGGGCGGATAAGCCGTGTTCCGGCAAACTCCGAAACTTCCGCCATAGCCGAAAGCCCGGCAGGGCCGCTACCGCGTTTTAGCGCCAGCAGAAAAGTTTCACATTGATCGTCGAGATGTTGCGCGGTGACCAGCACTTCACCGGGCAACAAGGTGCGGGCAAATGCCTGATAACGCGCCTGCCGCGCCTGGGCCTCAATGCCCAGTCCTTCTTGCGCAAGTTGCACGCGTTCGACCACCAGCGGCACCTGCCACTGTTGGCAGACGTTTTCGCAATGCGTAACCCAGGCATCGGCATTGGCACTTAAACCGTGATGCACATGAATAGCGCGCAGAGTGACGCCCGGATTTTCCGTCCGCCACTGCACCAACTGATGCAGCAGAACGGTGGAGTCAAGCCCGCCGCTAAAGGCCACCAGAATCTGGCGTGAGGTGAGAAGTTGTCTATTGAGCGTGAGTGTCATGATGGTGCGATTTTACAGTAGCAATGCCCGGCACGTTACCGGGCAAATGCGGCGATGACAAGCCTTACTGCTCATACAGTTCCAACGGCAGCCCGTCCGGATCGTTAAAGAAGGTGAAGCGTTTTTGCGTGTATGGATCGACACGGATGGCTTCACACTTCACGTTATGGCTTTCAAGGTGCGCCACTGCCGCATCGATGTCATCAACGCTAAAAGCCAGATGACGCAGGCCGCAAGCTTCCGGTCGGCTGGGGCGCTCCGGCGGGAACGGAAAAGAGAAAAGCTCAATCACATATTGCCCATTAAGCGCCAAATCCCCTTTCCACGAGTCGCGCGCTTCGCGATAGACTTCGCTTTGCAGCGTGAAACCAAGAATATCGCAGTAGAAAGCTTTGCTCACCGCATAATCCGTCGCAATAATCGCAATATGGTGAACCTGTTTTAAACCCAGCATAACGTCTCCTTTATTTGTTAACAGCACGTTACTCGCCCGGAAGCCGCTCTGGCAAGTTATCCCGCCATTTTTAGGACTCGTACGCGGTAAACGCCGTCTTCGTCCTGTTTCGCGCCGTGAATATCCGTTTCAAAACCGGGGTAATGTTGCCCTACGGAACAAAGCATCAGTAGAAAATCGAGTACCGTGCGGCTCTCTTTGGTCAGCATTTCTCCTGGCATCAACAGCGGTACGCCCGGTGGATAAGGCAGGATCATATTTGCCGATACTCTACCGACCAGTTGTTCCAGCGCAATGGTTTCTACTTCACCTTTAATCTGTCTCTGCCATGCCTGATGTGGCGTCATGATCATTTCCGGCAAAGTATCGAATGCCCGCAACATCAAACCGGGAAGATCGTGTTTACGAATCAGCTTATGGATCCCTTGCGCCAGATCCTGAATACGCATATTGCGGTAGAAATCGGGATCTTCAGCATAGAGATCGGGTAGCATATTTTTGATCCGCAGGTTGAGATCGTAAGAGCGTTTAAATTCCGTCAACCCACGCAATAATCCCATTGCTTTGGTTTTATCGATACCAATACTAAAGAGAAACAGCAGGTTATAAGGGCCGGTTTTCTCTACTACGATCCCACGTTCGTCGAGGAATTTTGCCACCAGCGCTGCCGGGATCCCCTCCTCGCTCATATTGCCCTGTTCGTCCATCCCCGGTGTCAAAATAGTGACTTTAACCGGATCGAGAAACATATGATCGGCATCCGCATCGTTAAAGCCGTGCCACTGTTCGCCTGGCGCAACGGGCCAGCATTCGGCTTCATCCACCTGCGGCGGTTGCCAGATATCGAAAAACCAACCGTCAGACTCTTCCCGCAACCGCTGGACCTCTTTGCGAAAATGCAGCGCCCGCTCCACCGAACGGTTAATCAGCCGTTTGCCCGGATTACCACGCAGCATCGCCGCCGCCGTCTCAACCGAAGCAACAATGGGATAACTGGGCGAGGTGGTGGTATGCATCATAAAGGCTTCGTTAAACGCCTCTTCGTCATACTCGCCTTTAATGTGGATCAGCGAAGCCTGCGATAACGCCGCCAGCATTTTGTGGGTCGATTGCGTTTCGAAGATCACTTTTCCCGCAACACGCTCGCCGCTCATACCACTTTTCCCCTGGTAGATCGGATGAAAATGGGTGTACGGCACCCAGGCGGAATCGAAGTGGATCGACGGGACATCCAGCGTCTGTTTGATCCAGTCGGTGTTGTAGAGCAAGCCATCATAGGTGGAGTTGGTAATCACCGCATGAACCGGCCATTGTGCCTGCGTGGTGGCAGCGACTTTCTCTTCGATGCTGTCGCGAGTAAATTCACGGCGCGGGATCCCACCAAGAATCCCCAACGCATTACGCGTCGGTTTCAGCCAGACTGGCACTACATCGTTCATCATCAACAGATGCGCCAGCGATTTATGACAATTGCGGTCGATCAACAGCGTACTGCCGGATGGCGCGGCGTACATACCCACAATTTTGTTCGACGTCGATGTTCCGTTGGTAACGATATAACTCTGTTCCGCGCCAAAAGTCCGCGCGATGTACTCTTCCGCTTCCAGGTGTGGCCCGGTGTGGTCGAGCAACGAACCAAGCTCGGTGACCGAAATAGAGACATCAGCCTTGAGGGTATTCCCGCCGAAAAAATCATAAAACAGGCAGCCAACCGGGCTTTTTTGATATGCGGTGCCGCCCATATGCCCCGGCGTACAAAAGGTGTACTTCCGCTCTTTAACGTAGGTAAACAAGGCTTTCGTGAACGGCGGTGTAATGTTATCAAGATATTCGTCGGTGTACTGACGCATACGAATGGCGATATCTTCCGCCTGCCCCAGCGCATATTCAAAAAACCAGAGCGCCATCCGCATATCCTGCACGCTGACATCCATCGTCGAGTGGGTGTTGATGAAGGCATAAAGCGGGAGATATTCATTAAGTTGATTGATATCGCTGCATAAATCGAGACTGTACTCATCCCAGTCAAAAATCACGCCGCAAATTCGAGGGTTATGTTCGATAAATTTCAGCAAATCAACGCTGTTTTGTGGCCAGATAATCTGAAAGCCTTGCGCCACCAGCGCCGACTCCAGTTCTTTGATGGGCTCATCTTTATAAAAGACGCCATGCGGTCCCATAATGGCAATGATGTTCATGTGTTCCTCCTGGAAAATCCTTCCTTAATCATAGCCTGCTCAAACCGTGGCGATAAAAAAGGGCCACCGAAGTGACCCTTTTTCAGAACTTTTGCGAATTACGCGTAACCGTAGCTCATCAGGCGCTGATAACGACGATTTTTTAAATCTTCAGTGCTTAACACATCGAGATCGGCCAGATCCGCCAGCAGTTGCGCTTTCAACGATGCCGCCATCGCTTCCGGGTTACGGTGAGCGCCACCCAGCGGTTCCGGGATGATGGAGTCGATCAGTTTCAGCTCTTTCAGACGCGGAGCGATGATACCCATCGCTTCAGCCGCCAGCGGCGCTTTGTCGGCGCTCTTCCACAGAATGGACGCACAACCTTCCGGCGAGATAACGGAATAGGTGCTGTATTGCAGCATATTCACTTTATCGCCCACGCCAATCGCCAGCGCACCGCCAGAACCACCTTCACCGATAACCGTACAAACTACCGGTACGCCGAGGCGAGACATTTCACGCAGGTTGCGTGCAATGGCTTCAGACTGACCACGCTCTTCTGCGCCCACGCCAGGATAAGCCCCCGGGGTGTCGATAAAGGTGATGATAGGCATCTTAAAGCGTTCAGCCATTTGCATCAGACGCAGTGCTTTGCGGTAACCTTCTGGCGCTGGCATACCAAAGTTACGGCGAATTTTTTCTTTGGTTTCACGACCTTTTTGATGACCAATGATCATCACCGGACGACCGTCAAGACGGGCGATACCACCGACGATAGCTTTATCGTCTGCATACGCGCGGTCGCCAGCCAGTTCGTCAAATTCATCAAATGCCAGGCGAACGTAATCCAGGGTATAAGGACGCTGTGGATGGCGTGCCAGTTGCGCAATCTGCCATGCACCGAGATCGGCGAAGATTTTACGTGTCAGTTCTACGCTTTTTTCACGCAGACGATGCACTTCTTCATCGATGTTAATATCCAGTTTCTCATCCTGACGGCTAACCGCAGTCAGAGAATCGATTTTCGCTTCCAGCTCTGCAATCGGCTGTTCAAAATCAAGGAAATTCAGACTCATAGTATTCCTGTATTAGTCAAACTCCAGTTCCACCTGCTCCGAACCAATGAGGCCACGGAGATCGTTTAATAAACGATCGCTCGGAGAGACACGCCACGTCGCGCCAAAACGCAACCGCGCGCGTGCATCCGCCCTCTGATAGTAGAGATGTACTGGAATTGTCCCAGAGCGGTGGGGTTCCAGAGACTGACGGAGTCGGTTTAAAAGCTGGTCATCAATTTGCCTGTCCGTCAGCGAGATAGCAAGCCCGCGAGCATATTTTTCCCGGGCTTCGTCAATATCCATCACTTCGCGAGCGGTCATTTTAAGCCCACCGCTGAAGTCATCAAAGCTGACCTGTCCGCTGACGATAAGTATGCGGTCTTTTTCCAGCAATTGCTGGTATTTATCCAGGGCGTCAGTAAACAACATCACTTCCAGCCGCCCGGAACGGTCATCCAGCGTGCAGATACCGATACGATTGCCGCGCTTGGTGACCATAACCCGCGCGGCAACAACGAGCCCCGCAGCCGTGATGACTTTACCACGTTCTGTCGGGTGCATGTCTTTCAGCCTTACGCCTCCGACATAACGCTCAATCTCTTTTAAATACTGGTTGATAGGGTGTCCGGTCAGGTACAGGCCTAACGTTTCACGTTCCCCATCTAATACCACCTGCTCCGGCCACGGTTGGCAGCTGGCGTAGGATTGTTCAATTTGTTCCGGCTCTTCGGCCAGCACGCCGAACATATCGGCCTGACCGATAGCTTCCGCTTTCGCGTGTTGATCTGCCGCTTCTAACGCATCGCCCAGCGAGTTCATCAGTGCCGCGCGGTGTGGTCCAAGACGGTCAAACGCCCCGGACATGATCAGTTTTTCCAGCACCCGCCGGTTTAACTTTTTGGTGTCGGTACGGGCGCAAAGATCAAACAGTTCGCGGAAGTAGCCGCCTTTATTACGGGCTTCGATGATGGCCTCAATCGGACCTTCACCTACCCCTTTGATGGCGCCAATACCATACACGATTTCGCCGTCGTCGTTGACGTGGAAATGGTAAAGACCGGAGTTTATATCTGGTGGCAGGATTTTCAGCCCCATCCGCCAGCACTCATCCACCAGGCCCACCACCTTCTCGGTGTTGTCCATATCGGCGGTCATTACCGCCGCCATAAACTCCGCAGGATAGTGCGCTTTCAGCCATAACGTTTGATATGACACCAAAGCATAGGCCGCAGAGTGCGATTTGTTAAATCCGTAACCCGCGAATTTCTCCACCAGGTCGAAGATTTTCATCGCCAGTTCGGCGTTGATTCCGTTCTTTTCTGCACCTTCAGCAAATACAGAACGCTGCTTAGCCATCTCTTCCGGCTTTTTCTTACCCATCGCACGACGCAGCATATCCGCGCCACCGAGGGTATAACCAGAAAGCACCTGCGCAATCTGCATGACCTGTTCCTGATACAGGATGATGCCGTAGGTTGGCTCCAGTACCGGTTTCAGGCTTTCATGCTGCCACTGTACGTCCGGATAGGAGATTTCTTCGCGACCATGTTTACGGTCGATAAAGTTATCCACCATCCCTGATTGCAACGGACCTGGGCGGAACAGCGCCACCAGTGCGATCATATCTTCGAAGCAGTCAGGTTGCAGACGCTTGATCAGGTCCTTCATGCCGCGCGATTCAAGCTGGAATACCGCCGTGGTTTCCGAGCGTTGCAGCATGTCGAAGCTTTTCTTGTCATCCAGCGGGATCGCGGCGATATCCAGCGGCGGCTCGCCATTCTTCGCCCGCCGCTTGTTGATCATCTCCAGCGCCCAGTTGATGATGGTGAGCGTACGCAAACCAAGGAAGTCGAACTTCACCAGTCCGGCGTATTCAACGTCGCTTTTATCAAACTGGGTGACCGGATGTTTGCCCTCTTCATCGCAGTAAAGCGGCGCAAAATCGGTAATTTTGGTCGGCGCGATAACCACCCCACCGGCGTGCTTACCGGCGTTACGGGTGACCCCTTCCAGTTTGCGCGCCATGTCGATCAGCGCCTTAACTTCTTCATCCGCTTCGTAGATTTCCGGCAGCTGCGGCTCGGCTTCAAACGCTTTCGCCAGCGTCATCCCCGGATCGGGCGGGATCAGTTTCGAGATACGATCGACAAAGCCGTACGGATGCCCCAGCACGCGGCCTACGTCGCGGATCACCGCTTTCGCCGCCATTGTACCGAAGGTGATGATCTGCGATACCGCATCACGACCGTACATGTCCGCTACGTGCTCGATAACCTGATCGCGTTTCTCCATACAGAAGTCAACGTCGAAGTCAGGCATGGAGACACGTTCCGGGTTAAGGAAACGTTCGAACAGCAGGTCAAATTCCAGCGGATCGAGGTCGGTGATTTTCAGCGCGTAGGCCACCAGTGAACCCGCACCGGAGCCACGGCCTGGCCCTACCGGTACGCCGTTATCTTTCGACCACTGGATAAATTCCATAACGATGAGGAAGTAGCCCGGGAAGCCCATCTGGTTGATAACCTGAAGTTCAGTCTCCAGACGTTCGTCATATTCCGGGCGGCGCTTAACACGTTCTTCCTCGTCAGGGAATAAAAAGGCCAGACGCTCTTCCAGGCCCTCTTTTGCACGCTTGACCAGATAATCTTCGGTGCTCATGTCCCCGGTCGGGAACTGCGGCAGGAAGTATTCACCAAGACGCACGGTTACGTTACAGCGTTTGGCGATCTCAACGGTGTTGGCAAGGGCTTCGGGGATGTCGGCAAACAGCTCACACATCTCCTCTTCGCTACGCATATATTGCTGCGGCGAATAGTTACGCGGGCGTTTAGGATCGTCGAGGGTAAAGCCGTCGTGGATCGCGACGCGGATTTCGTGTGCGTCAAAGTCGCTGCTGTCGATAAAGCGCACGTCGTTGGTCGCCACGACGGGCAAACCGCGCGCTTCCGCCAGTTCCACCGCCGCGTGCAGATAGCTTTCTTCATCCGGCCTGCCGGTGCGGATCAGCTCGAGAAAATAGCGATCCGGGAAGTGTTCTTCATAAAACGCGACACACTCATCTACCAGCGCGCTGTTACCACGCAAAAGACTGCGTCCGACGTCGCCCATGCGTCCGCCGGAAAGAAGGATCAACCCTTCGTTTAATTCGATAAGCCAGTCGCGATCGATGATCGGCCCGGCGGCACCGTACCCGCGCTGATACGCTTTTGAGATCAGCAACGTCAGATTCTGATAGCCGGTATTGTTCGCCGCCAGTACCGTCAGGTGGGTTAACTCATCACCCAGCAGGTCGCACTGGACGTTAAAATCTGCCCCGACGATAGGCTTAATCCCTGCGCCATGTCCCGCTCCGTAGAACTTCACCAGACCACAAAGGTTGGTGAAATCGGTGATCGCCAGTGCTGGCATACCCAACGCCGCCGCCTTTTTTACCAACGGTGCGGTTTTGGCCAGGCCATCGATCATCGAGTAGTCGCTGTGCACCCGCAGGTGTACGAAACGTGGTTCAGACATCTTCAGATTCCGGTTTACTTAATCTCGACACAAGAATCAGGACGCAAGTCCCAGTGCGCGTTTGACAGGCCCAAAGCTGCGCCGATGGTGTTCGGTCGCGCCGTGTTCAGCCAGTTTTTCCAGATGAAAAGCGGTTGGGTACCCTTTGTGTTGGGCAAAACCATATTGCGGGAAAACAATATCCAGCGCCGCCATTTCGGCGTCACGCGTCACTTTCGCCAGGATAGACGCGGCACTGATTTCCGGTACGCGGCTATCGCCTTTCACCACAGCCATCGCAGGCATCGGTAATTTCGGGCAGCGGTTACCATCAATCAACACATATTCCGGCGCAATATGCAGCCCAGCGACGGCACGCTGCATCGCCAGCATGGTCGCATGAAGAATGTTCAGCTCGTCGATTTCGTGGGGTTCCGCGCGGCCCAGACTCCAGCTCAACGCTTTCTCTTTGATCTCTTCATAGAGCGCCAGACGGCGTTTTTCGCTCAGCTTTTTGGAATCATTCAGATATAAAATATCACAGTCTTTTGGCAAAATCACTGCAGCCGCAACAACAGGTCCTGCAAATGGTCCTCTTCCAACTTCATCAATTCCACAAATCGCCTGATGATCTCCATATTCTCTTTCAAAAGAAAACATCTCATACATTCTTTCTTTCTCAAGCCTTAATTTTTCTAACTTCTTGGCTTCTCGTTCTTCTTTCTTTGTCATAAGTCTTAAAACCCTTCCTATGGCCGGATCACACCTGCATTCTTCCATGGGTAAAACCGGAAAATGATCCTCCCTGTGATCTTTGACCTCTTTACTGGACCAACCTCTTTGTATCTGCTGTCATTACTATTATCTCTGTTATCTCCTAAAACAAAATATTCATCTGATGAAAGATGAAACTTTCCTTTTAATTCACATGAATCTGTCGTATGATCTTTAGAATAATCTTTTACTTCTTTGTCGTTTACATAGACTTTTCCTTTTGTGATCTTTACCGTTTCTCCTGGAAGTGCGATCACTCGCTTTACAAAAAACTGATCGCCACCTTCTGGTCCTGGAAATACAATGATCTCATATCGTTTAGGATCCCGAAAACGATATGTTAACTTATCTAACAATACTTGATCATGATCATGCAAGTGCGGTTCCATCGAATGCCCACTTACTTTCGTCCGTTCACCAACACACGTAATAAGAACAAATGCAAATGCAACCGCGATCAATATGGTACACAGTAACCTTAGAATACTCTTAAACATTCTTATATCTGCCCCTCAAAGGCATTTATGCCTCTTTTGTCCCTTCTTCTGGTGTTTCCAGAGAAATTTTTCCTAATTTCCCATTTCGGAATTCCTCTAATACGATCTTTGATGCTTTTTCGTAATCTAATTCATTTCCTTTCATCTTACAATTCCGATTTAGTGCAATCTGTTCTAAGATTTTCACTTTATCTTCATTTTCATCTACTTGATAGCGATCAGCAAGAATTCCCTGATAATGATTTTTTAAATACTCGATCAGTTCGATCGCCATTTCATCCTGATTGAGGATTTCATCTCTGATCGATCCGATCAATGCCAGACGAAGCCCAACCTGCTGGTCTTCAAATTTAGGCCATAAAATTCCAGGGGTATCTAACAATTCAATATTCTTATTTAATTTGATCCACTGTTTTCCTTTTGTAACTCCTGGTTTATTTCCTGTTTTTGTACAGGCTTTTCCAACCAGACTGTTGATAAATGTTGATTTTCCAACGTTTGGGATTCCTGCGATCATTGCTCTGATCGGACGGTTTTTAATCCCACGTTTTCTATCTCTCTCAAGTTTTTCCTTGCAGGCATCCATAACGATCGCCTGTGTACCTTTGACACCTTTTCCTGATCTTGCATTTGTTCTTGCTACATAGAATCCTTTTTCTTTAAAATATTCTTCCCACTGTGCAGTCACACGTTCATCTGCCATATCTGTCTTATTTAACAAGATCAATCGTGACTTGTTCGCTGCCAACTGGTCAATATCCGGATTTCTGCTGCTTAGCGGAATTCTTGCATCCACAAGTTCGATCATAATATCGATCAGTTTCATGTTTTCCTGCATCATACGTTTTGCTTTGGTCATATGACCCGGGTACCACTGATAATTCATGTTTCTTCTCCTTCTATGCTGCGTTTACACGAAACCGATTTTCTTCCACGGCGAAATCGTAAACCAGAGCTTTCCGACAATGCGGTCCGAATCCACGAGTCCCATGCCGTTGTGGCGGCTGTCCTCGCTGTTGTTCCGGTTGTCGCCGAGCACAAAGTACTGTCCCTTCCCGACCGTGATCGGCTCGGAGGCAAGTCCCGCGTTTGTGATGGCCGGAAATTCATCTTTTTCATTATAGACTTCCCCGTTGATGAGGATCTGTCCGTCTTTGATCTGTACCGTCTCGCCCGGCAACGCAATCACACGCTTGATGTGGATGCTCGCCTTCTTGTCCTCACTCGTCCGG
>OHWG01001588.1_pt1 | contig 10840 bp, 8 predicted proteins | sample 1579621 | NCBI WGS metagenome assembly OHWG01 (sample SAMEA3882544, study PRJEB24775) | human gut metagenome | biome: human-associated habitat; feature: intestine environment; material: feces | place: Netherlands | collected 2009/2010
AGACGGAAATACTGTGGATTTTCTTTGGAATACATACGGCAAATGCCATACTGATAATAGAAAAAATCAGAAACAAAACAGCTAAAGCAGCATGAGATGATTTTACTCACAGAATCAGAAGAGGTCATCAGACTTCTTCCGGAACGTCATGTCCTGTCGGATAGAAGTATGTGAGAAAGCACGGAAAAATGACAATAAGAATGGCATATGAAATGGTCATGCCCTATCATCTTCATATGCCATCTTATTTTTTAGAGACATTTACTGAATATCCCTAAAAAGATAGTTCAATTTATTTCTGATACACCCTCTTATGGCATCATTACTATAAGGAGAGATAGTTCCCCTATTACAGAAAAAATCTTTTTTAATCGCTCAACTTCAAGAATCCTCCAAACTGATCGAAGTCTACTTCCAATCCATTTTCCAATGTCAGTTCATATCCCTTGCGGTTACGTTCTATCTTCACCGTTTTATGCCCGTTATAATTAGCTTTCATATACTTGGAAATAGCCTGAGGGATAAAAGTAGAAGGAACCGACTTGTTCTTGCAATCTATCTCAAGCCACTCTCCCTTTGAATTGAACTCCAATTCAATGCCATCGGCCAATTTCACATCATAGGAAGTGGTCTGAAACAAGTCCTTTTCAATCTTGATATACGCAACTTTAGTCTGAGAGAAATGTTTGCCAATCATTTCACGTGCGGCAACAGGAAGCTTATTCACATCGCGGGTCACAACATCGCCTGCCATGGCGAACTGAAGAGAGCATACCAGCATAGCCATTAAAAATAAAATCTTTCTCATAATCTAATTTATTCTTTAGTTAGTTAATGCCATACCAACAACTAACCGCCTAAAAAGATTATGACGCGAAAAATTATTCCTGTATTTTAGATTTAATTAAGGCTGTCTCCCAACATGGGAGGAAGCTCCTCCATATCCTCATTTTTAGATATGCTCATTTTTCCTTCAGGAGTAATAGTGATGGAGAAAGGAATATACAAATCTGTCTGAGGATAACTCACACTGGCAGCCAATATGATATTTTTTCCCTCACGGGTCTTCTCTTCATCAAATACCACGCCCTCCAATATAAAATGACTGAGATGATCAGCACTTACGAATCCAGAGAAACTTTGCTTGGTAAAAGTTTTGGCAAAGACCCGGCTCCCATTTTCACGGGAAATTCTAACGATGATACGATTGTCGGCAAAAATCCCCAAGTCACTTTTGACTGAAGGAAGAGAATCACTGGGAGCACGCTCTATAAACAAATTATATTTTTTTCCGCCACTGACAATATGCTGGTCAATACGTGAAACCTGCATACGCTGCAAACCTGTCACATGATCCACACTGTCTATTTGGAACATCAATTGTTCTGCATCAACGGAAGCCTCTTTCTTACCTCCGCAAGCGGTCATTACAACCAGCAAAACGACAAATAAAAAATATATCTGTTTCATCTAAATCTCGATTTCTAGGTGACAAAGTAACAAAAAGTAACGGACACTCACAAGAAAACCTCCATAAAAAGCGAAAACCGGGCAATATCACATTGGCCGGCCTTCAGAGAAAACTAAAAACTAAACTAAATTATTTATTAAGTTAGACTAAACCCAAAAGAAAAGGTTTAATCTCACTTAGAAAAAAAGATTCTTTCTTTGAAAGGCATTCCTGCTACAACGCCTTCCAAAAATCCATAAAATTCTTATAAAGCCCATAGCAAACCAACTGATCTTCCTCCTCCAACTCATAATTTTCCTCAAAATGATTCTCCACCTGATGCTCCAATATCGAAATACCCAAACCGTTCAGCACTTTCTCCCCTTTTATCAATGCAATGATTTTTATATTGAATTCCGTTTCTAATGACAGATCACTCACCTTATAGCCTACAAAACAAGAAGGAAGTTTGAACTTCATCACATAATGTTCCTCGTCAATCTGAAAAGACTCCACATTGACGTGTAAATCCAACAACTGAACCAAGCTCCGTGCCGCTTCTTTCTCCGGTGTCAGAATACTATCTAAATTAAAAGCCTCAAGCACGGTCTTATGCACATCATCTACCGCACGGGCATAGATATGTTTCACTCCTTTCTTTTTCAGCAGTGCCACCACACGCACAGAAGCACCAAAATTCTCGCCGATAGCAACAATAACCACATCCACATCTTTCAGTGGCAGCACACTGAGCGATTGTTCGTCCGTAGCATCAATAATAAAAGAAGTCGCGATTTTGTCCTTCAACACATCCACACGATGCTCGTTTGTATCCACTCCTATTACCTCATGTCCCAATACGGAAAGCTCTTCGGCCAACACTCCGCCGTAATTTCCTAAACCAATAATAATGTATTTCATAACTAGTTGATTATGATGTTATCACTCGGATATTTATATTTTGTTATTTTTTTCTGTTTAATAAGGCTGGATATCAAAGTAAGCACCCCTACTCGTCCGATAAACATCAGAACAATGACAATCAGTTTGCTGTCACTTCCCAAAGTAGGTGTCAGATCCAGGCTTGAACCTACCGTACTGAGTGCCGAAGTACACTCAAAAACCAACGCCATCACTGAAGCCTGCGGCTCTAGAATGCTTAAACCGAAGATACCCGCGAAAACATTCAGCAGATAAAGAATCAATGTGGCATTAGAACGCCGGATGGAATCATGAGATAACTCCCTGTTGAAAATATTGACTTTATCGGCACCTATAAGAATAGCACGCAAGTTCAACATGACTACAGCAAACACATTCACCTTCACACCACCGGCCGTAGACTGCGTACCGCCGCCAATCATCATCAGCACCACCATCAGCAGCAACGTCTGCACACTGAAAGTAGTCATGCCCACACTTGAAAATCCTGCCGTACGGGGACAAGTTGCGTTAAAGAAGCCCTGCACCCATTTCTCTGTAGCCGTCATTCCCGCAAAAGCATGATTCCATTCGAAAACAACAATGGCCACAGTACCCGTCACTAGCAAGATAGCCGTCATAATCAATACGATACGGGTATTCAGGTTATATAAATGTATTTTACGGATTGTCCTCTTATTCTTTTTGACATAACGGTGATACAAGCGCTTGCTTTCATAAGAAACCGTTTCATACAGATTTACCAGAATCGGGAAACCTATACCTCCCAAAATAACCAGGAAAGAGATAGTGATATATAGCAAGTTATGATTATGAAGTACCAGTTCGTTACCTAAGTTTCCATGCAAAGTAGAGAATCCGGCATTGCAAAAGGCAGAGATGGAATGGAAAGCAGAAAAAGCCAGTTCCTCCTCAATATCCATGCCCATAGTGCCATGTATACTTAAAAAAATAACCCCCATCCCAGCAGCCTCTATCACCAAGGTAAACCCTAATATATATAATAAGGTGGAAAGCAGCGAACTGAGTGACTGCGAGCTTACCATATCACGGACCACCAACTGATTGTAGAGCGAAGTATTCCCCATAAAAAACATGGCAAAGAAACTGGTCAGGGTCATGACTCCCAAACCGCCGATTTGTATCAGCATGATAATGATGAACAACCCCTCGGGCGTGAATGTAGAAGAGACATCGACCGAAACCAACCCCGTGACACAAATGGCACTGGTAGCGGTAAACAGAGCATCGATAAAGGAAATGCCATGATAAGTGGCACGCGGAAGCATCAGTAACGCTGCCCCTATCAGAATAAATATGAGAAAACTGGATGCAAAGATCAAAGACGGGTTGGTGCGCCTGCCCAGCAGCCGGACTATCCCATTAGACAATTGCAGCAGCGAAAGCAAAGTGAGCAGCCCCACATGATATAAACGACTGTGGAAAAAAGACCAGAAATCATGAATTCCCCCTTGCACCTCCGGTTCATGGAAAATAACCGGAATCAAAGTCAGATAAAGCATCAGACTCAGTATCCATGCCAGTCCCCGGTACTTCCGCTTGGTATCCGAGTAATTTAATAAAAGATGCAGGGAAATATCAACCAGAAAAACAATCCAGACAAAATGATACAGCGTGTTTATCATCTCCATTTCTTCAAAAGAAATAAGAAATCCATGCTCATAAACCAATGTAAGGATGAACAAGGCCGACATCATATAAGTTATCCCGTCCATCCATTTCAGCAATCGCTCTATGTACGGTTTTACTAACTTCTTACGATAGATAAATAGTTTGTGTAAAGGTTCCATGTCGATATCATCTTGCATTAACAGAAAACAAACTTAATCAAAATATTCACATCTCTGCCTATAATAACAAATAACTTCGCATTTTTACTCTGACATCCCTTTTTTTATTGTTCCCGACAAAAAAGCAGTTGAAAATTAGTAAGGAATACTTTTTTTACCTAATTTTGACCGCAAAACTATTAAATTGAAAGATTATGAGCACAAAACAAAAACGTTTTATCTTACCAGAGGATGAAATTCCTAAATACTGGTACAACATACAGGCAGACATGAAGACCAAACCCATGCCGCCGTTGAACCCTAAAACCAAAGAAGCGCTGAAACCGGAAGACCTCTACCCCATTTTTGCCAAAGAACTTTGCAAACAGGAATTAAACCAGACATACGCATGGATTGAAATTCCCGAAGCAGTGCGTGAAATGTACAAATACTATCGCAGCACACCATTGGTACGTGCCTACGGACTGGAAAAAGCACTAGGGACTCCCGCACATATTTATTTCAAAAATGAAAGTGTCAGCCCCATCGGCTCCCACAAACTGAACTCGGCTCTGGCCCAGGCATATTATTGCAAGGAAGAAGGCGTAACCAATGTCACTACAGAAACCGGTGCCGGACAATGGGGCGCCGCTCTATCGTATGCCGCAAAGGTATTCGGGCTGGAAGCTGCCGTTTATCAAGTAAAGATCAGCTATAATCAGAAGCCCTATCGCCGCAGCATCATGCAGACATTCGGAGCAACGGTCACCGCCTCTCCATCCATGTCTACCCGTGCCGGCAAGGATATCATTACCCGTAATCCCAATTATCAAGGTTCACTGGGAACAGCCATCTCCGAAGCTATCGAACTGGCAATGAGCACTCCCAACTGTAAATATACACTAGGGTCGGTATTAAGCCATGTCACACTGCATCAAACGGTTATCGGTCTGGAAGCCGAAAAGCAAATGGAAATGGCAGGCGAATATCCCGACATGATTATCGGTTGCTTTGGTGGTGGTTCCAATTTTGGAGGAATCTGCTTCCCCTTTATGCGCCACACTATCCTGAATGGGAAACAAACCCGATACATTGCTGCCGAACCGGCTTCGTGTCCGAAACTGACCCGTGGTAAATTCCAGTATGACTTTGGCGACGAAGCCGGATATACCCCGTTGCTGCCCATGTTTACACTGGGGCATAATTTCTCTCCGGCCAATATCCATGCGGGAGGTCTCCGTTATCACGGTGCAGGTGTCATCGTTTCACAATTATTGAAAGACAATCTGATGGAAGCGGTTGATATCCAGCAATTAGAATCCTTCCAGGCTGGTTGTTTGTTCGCACAAGCAGAAGGAATCATTCCGGCTCCCGAATCGTGCCATGCCATCGCCGCCGCTGTACGCGAGGCGAACAAGTGCAAGGAATCCGGTGAAGAGAAAGTGATCCTGTTCAACCTTTCAGGTCACGGGCTGATTGATATGGCCTCATACGACCAATACCTGGCAGGTAACTTGATGAATTATGAGTTAAAAGACGAAGATATCCAGAAGAACTTGGATGAAATAAAAGACATGTAATCAGGACATAAAATAAACGAAGGATACGGAAAGGATATATTATCCTATAAACTACGGCAAGCTAAGCGGTTGTATCCTTCAGGTTAAGGGTTCTTTTACTGACAACTTCTATCTCCCAAACTTGCGGAGTTAACTCCATAGCCTTTGGAGTTATCTCCATAAGCTTGGGAGTTAACTCCAAAGGCTATGGAGATAGAAAGGATACGTTCGTTTAAGCTTAGGGATAGGATAGAAAAGGCTTAACCATACGCATGAAAACACACATCATTCCCACCTACAGGTTTACTGTTAAAAGCAACTCACTCAAAGCACAGGCTATAATTCAAAGCTGCGAAGCATTTTAATCTCGTCCCGCCAAATGGTGTCATCGGGAGTTTCAAGAATAACGGGCATATCGTCAAAACGGGAATCCTGCATAAAGCGGCGGAAGAAATCAATACCAATCAGCCCCTTTCCGATACTGTCATGACGGTCTACCCGGCTACCCAATGGTTTCTTTGAGTCATTCAAGTGAATGGCACACAAATAGTTTCTCCCCACTACCTCATCAAACTCGGTAAAGACCCGGTCATATTCATTCGCAATATCATAACCGGCGGTATAGGTATGGCAAGTATCCAGGCAAACTCCCACACGAGATTTATCCTCCACCTTATCTATAATATATCTCAAATGCCAGAATTCATTTCCCACATTACTTCCCTGTCCGGCTGTATTCTCAATCACAGCAGTCACACCGGTCGTTTTATCCAAAGTCATATTGACAGACTCGGCAATCCTGTCCAGACACTTCTCTATGGATATCTTATTCAAATGACTTCCGGGATGAAAATTCAGCATTTTCAATCCTAAAAGCTCGCAACGCTGCATTTCGTCCAAAAATGCTGCACGACTCTTCTCCAGCCCTTCCTCGTCAGGATGTCCCAAATTTATCAGATAACTGTCATGAGGAAGAACATACCGGGCATCAAAACCTTCTTTCTCGCAGTTTTCTTTAAACAGAGTAACACTCTCGACAGACAAAGGTTTTGCAACCCATTGCCTCTGATTCTTTGTAAAAAGAGCGAATGCGTCCGCTCCTATCCCTAATGCATTAACGGGGGCCATTTCCACGCCCCCGCTTACGGATACATGTGCACCTATTTTTTTCATTCTCTTTCCATTATTGATAGACACAAAGATAGGAAAAATAAGTTAGAAATTATATTGTGCACTCAAGTTTATACGGTTTGCTTCACGGTTCACATCATTAAAATTCTCTCTCCAACCATGAAGATATTCCGCACCTACCTGCAAGTTATGACTTACATTCCAGAATACATTTGCAACCAGGTACTGACCTTTTTTATACTGAGTTTCATTAAAGTGAGCATAGCAATCTTCCGTAAACAGGCGTGACTGGCTATACGTAGCCGATGCGAATACCCGTTTCGAGAAATTATACTGTAATCCGGCATACCATCCTTTCATGGGCAGTACCTGCATACGTCCGGACTCATCGGCCAAAGGAACGATATCTACATTCAAGTTACTGATATCATTCAAATATTGAGCAATACCTTTACCATAAGTATATTGTCCGTAAAGCTGGAAACTACCCAGTCTTGCTGTTCCCGATGCTTGTATCCCCCAACCGGTCAATGACTTTGCCTTATTATTCACTTGATCCTCATAAGTCATACTTCTCAAGATTCCTCCCACACGTATATGACTAGCCTTTGCCCAAGAATACTGTACATAGGCAGGAATATCCGGCATCCGCTGCTTACCGATTCTCACATCTTGTGCCGGAGTACCGTCTACTGACGGCATTTCCACACCAATGCCTACTTTCAAGCCTTTCATCACATTGGCTTCATAACGCAACTGGGTAGCGCGATAGAAAGTCATCCCGTCAGGTCCTTGAAAATCAATAGTCGGAGGAGCTGCAGCAAGATCCATAAACAATCCGGTATCATACCCCATAGTAAAACCCAAGAAAGATAAATAAGCATTCTGCAATTCAAAAGTCTTTCCACTTCCACGGAAGTTTCCGGCTGTATAAACGATGAAGTTACCCAAATGCTTGGTTCTCCCCACCAACTTTAAAAAGATAGTGGAAGTGCTTGCATCCATCTGGAACTGATTACGGACAGACGTGGATCCCGGTTGCGGAATGAGTGCAGGGATAAAGTCAACGTCATCCACTATCCCATTAAAATCATATTCCATTGTAGTTTTCAAATAACCACCGATACCCAATGCAAACTTTCCCTGTTGGTCAGTAAGTAAAAAACGAGGAGCACGGGGATCATGGAAATGCGGACGTTGCGTTTCTTCAAATACATTGATTAATTCTTCCTTGCCATTTTTATCTTTTGAGATAATAACAACAGGTCCCGGTCCTTCCAGCTCCGGATAAAGTTTTTTTTGTTGCGCAAACATCGGCGTAACAATCATTGCGCCCAATACAAGGCAACTCATTGATTTAAAGATACTTTTCATAAAAGTTAAGTTTAGGTAAATAGTCAATTCAATGGACTATGAACAAAAAGTTTAGAAAAAAGTTTGGGAAATGTTTGCAAATTCAAAAAAAGTCACTACCTTTGCACCCGCAATCGAGAGAGAAATCCTCGATAAAAAGGATGGCCCGTTCGTCTATCGGTTAGGACGCAAGATTTTCATTCTTGAAAGGGGGGTTCGATTCCCCCACGGGCTACCAAATAAAAAAGCCATCGATAAATCGATGGCTTTTTTATTTTTACCCTGCTTTGTGCAGGGTATCCAGTATAGCCGGGATCCAGTATAGCCGGGATCAAGGCTCAGTTTGAAAACGGCAGTGACTCAACTGACCCGGAAAATTTGGGAGAATCACTTACTCCGATAGATATTTGTCTATACTCCTGCCTGCAGACATACTCGCTTACTTTGATTTAAATCTTCCTACTCTTTTATTTTAATATTATATCCATATTTTCCAATATACTAAATAATAACAAGCTATATATACAAAATAAACAAACAAGAGCACGTATTAAAATAAATAATCTGATATATCACAGAATAAAACAATATTCTTTTAAAGAAATAACTGTTTTTAATAAATTATTTTATTAAAAATGTTTGATGCTTTTAAAAAAATAGTATATTTGCGGTTAATATAATATTTAAAATTCTAATACTAATATGAAAAAGAAATCACTATTATTTATTGTGCTATTAATCTTTATCAAAATTAATGCTCAAAACAATATCTACCAACCAACATGGGAATCGCTCGATACTCGCCCTACCCCTGCATGGTTCAAAAATGCAAAATTTGGAATCTTTATCCATTGGGGAATCTATTCTGTACCCATGTGGTCACCTAAAGGCACTTACGAAGAATGGTATAAATATTGGCTGGATAATAAAAAGTTAATGGGGAACGGTGAATTTACCGGAACCGAAATTTATGATTATCATACAAAAATGTATGGAGAAGACTTTAATTATGCAGATTTTGCTGCCAAATTTAAAGCACATGATTACGATGCAAACGCTTGGGCCAAACTATTCGAAAAATCAGGTGCCAAGTATGTAGTTTTAACAACTAAACACCATGACGGTTATGCATTATGGCCAAGTATGGAAGCGTCTAGAGATTACGGCAGACCTTGGAACAGTATGGAAATAGGTCCTAAACGCGATTTGGTAGGTGAATATACCACAGCTCTTAGAAAAACAGACATTAAGGTGGGATTCTACATTTCATGCAGAGAATGGGGAAGTCCGTTATATTGCCCGGAGTTACTTAATATATATGTATCCCGTCATTTTATACCGCAAGTTAAAGATCTGGTAAATCGGTATGAACCCGATATTCTTTGGTCAGACGGTCCCGATAATTACAGTGACTCTATTTGGCAAACAAAAAAACTTTTCCAATGGCTCTATTCTGAATCCCCAGTAAAGAACAAAATTGTACTGAATGACAGATGGGCAAAATTTACTGATGGGAAAAAGCATGGCGATTATTACACCCGTGAATATAGCAATCGCAATATGCCAGAGGATAAACCTTGGGAAGAATGTCGTGGCATGGGATTCTCTTTCTCTTATAATCAAAATGAAGATATAGAAGATTATTCCAGCCCACAAGGATTAATACTTACCTTAGTTAATATTGTAAGCAAAGGTGGGAACTTACTCTTGGGCATAGGTCCGAATGGAAATGGCAAAATTCCCCCTATCATGCAGGAACGCTTATTGCAAATGGGAGAATGGCTAAAAGTAAATGGAGAAGCAATCTATGATACTTACAAATGGAAACAATCTGAACAATGGTCTGAAGGTGACAGAAATTGGAAAGATAAAGGAAAACATTATGTAGGAGGAAACTCTATTTTAAAACAAACAGTAGATCCCGATCCCGGCTTTGCCGTAAAAGAAGCCTTTTTCACAGCTAAAAATAATGCAGTATATGCCATTCTGCCTAAATTTCCGGAAAATCAAGTCATACTGAAAGACATTAGAACAAGTTCCAAAACAAAAATAACTTTATTAGGATATGACAAAACATTGAAATGGAAACAGAATGGAAATAATATAGTAATAGAAATTCCCACTATTCCTTACAGCAAAGTTCCTTGTCAGTATGCATGGACACTTAAATTAGAATATGTTGAATAATTCATACTTCAAATTCAAAATCTTTATTAATCACTAATTTTTAACTCTATGAAAAAGAACCTTTTTTTGTTATTAGGTCTTTTAATGTCATTCAATGTAATGGCACAGACGAAAACAATTACAGGTACAGTAGTGGATGCTACCAATGAACCGGTGATAGGCGCCAGTGTGGTAGAAGCAGGAACTACAAATGGTACCATTACAGACCTTGATGGAAAGTTTTCTCTAAACGTATCCCAAGGAGCTAAAATTAATGTCAGTTACATCGGTTATAAAACACAGACCATTACAACCGGTGTTCAAAACTCCTACCAAATTGTCTTAAAAGAAGATACAGAAGTTTTGGATGAAGTAGTGGTAACTGGTTACGGTGGCTCGCAAAAACGTGCGACTTTAACAACCGCTATTTCAAAAATGGACAATTCGGT
>OHWG01001593.1_pt1 | contig 10826 bp, 7 predicted proteins | sample 1579621 | NCBI WGS metagenome assembly OHWG01 (sample SAMEA3882544, study PRJEB24775) | human gut metagenome | biome: human-associated habitat; feature: intestine environment; material: feces | place: Netherlands | collected 2009/2010
TTGCAGGAATTTTCACTTTCAAGGTGTTTTTCTTCAATTTTGCATCCTTGAATGTTGCTGGCTTCACTACATCCGGGTGATCGAAATCGTTGAAATCGCTCACCTTCTTGCAGCTCAGGATCTCGCCAGCCACTGTCTTTGGAGCCTTCAGACCATCGAGGCTGAACTCTACCTCCTGAGCCTTGTCGAGGCTTACGTTGGCGAGTGAAACCACTACGGTGCCGTCTGACTTCTTGGCAGCAGATGTAGAAACCACAGGAATCTTTCTGCCGTCCTTGGCGTGCTCATCGCCACGAACATCCATCGAATCGCACTTCACGTCCATTGGAAGATAAGTTGCGTCCTGGAAGTCCTTGTACATCTTGAACACGTGGTAGGTTGGAGTGAGAACCATGTGACCGGTGCCCTTGGTGTCGGTGAGGATCATAGACTGGAGCACGTTTACTACCTGGGCGATGTTCGCCATCTTGATGCGGTCGGCGTGGCGGTGGAACACGTTGAGTGAGAGGGCTGCCACGAAAGCATCGCGCATACAGTTCTGCTGATAGAGGTGGCCCTTGATGGTTCCAGGTTCCTCGTCCCACCAGCTTCCCCATTCATCTACGAGCAGACCGATCTGCTTCTTAGGGTCTGCCTTGTCCATGATGGCTTCGTGCTTCTTGATTACGTCTTCAATGCCGAGGCACTTGCCCATGGTCCAGTAGTAGTCGTCGTTGCTGAACTTGGTAGCCGAACCCTTGCTTCCGCTCCATCCGGTTACTGTATAATAATGTAGGGAGATTCCGTTGGCACGATGACCTACACGGTCCATCAGCACCTGGGTCCAGTTGTAATCGTAGTCGCTGGCTCCCGATGCAATCTTGTAGAGTTCGTTGCCATCATAGTTGCGGCAATATACGGAGTAACGGCGGAAGAGGTCAGAGTAGTACTCTGGGCGCATGTTTCCACCGCATCCCCAGCTCTCGTTGCCCACTCCGAGGTATTTCACCTTCCAGGCCTTGTCGCGTCCGTTCTGTCGGCGGAGCTTAGCCATCGGAGTATCGCCGTCGCTGGTCATGTATTCTACCCATTTAGCCAGTTCCTCTACGGTACCCGAACCAACGTTTCCGCTGATGTAAGGCTCGCAGCCCAGCATCTCGCAGAGATTCAGGAACTCGTGGGTTCCGAAGGAGTTGTCCTCGATGGTTCCTCCCCATTTGTTGTTCTGCATCTTAGGGCGCTTCTCACGAGGGCCGATTCCGTCCATCCAGTGGTATTCGTCGGCGAAGCATCCTCCTGGCCATCTCAATACAGGAACCTTGAGGTCCTTGAGGGCTTGGAGCACGTCGTTGCGGTAACCCTGGGTGTTAGGGATGTTTGACTCCGGACCTACCCAGAGTCCACCATAGATGCAGCTTCCGAGATGCTCGGCAAACTGACCGTAGATTTCACGGTTGATTTTCTGAGTTCCCTGGTTGGCGTGGATGGTTCCTGTTACATCCTGAGCCTGAGCTGAGAATGCAACCGCAGTAGATAAGAGTGTGGTTGCAAAGAGTTTATTCATCATTTGTGCAAGTTTTTGTTTAATTATAAGAATAGGGGTAAATTGAAGTTTAATCTTGTTGATAGTACGTTTGTGAGGGCAAAATCCCCCCACAAACGTACTGAAATGGATGATATTATTTCTTGTTGGCTACAGCTGCCTGCTCGATGGCGAGACCAGCCTTGTAGGTTTCGATGTACTTGTCGAAACCAGCCACATCTTCTGCTGTAGGAGCAATCTCCACACCGGTGTTGCCTGCGAATACCTTCTGGTCGAGGTAATCAGCCAGGCTCAGCTTCTCAGCATTGTTGACGAGGTAGCCTGCGAGCAGGGCAATACCCCAAGCACCACCTTCGCCTGCAGTCTCCATGACAGAGATAGGGGAGTTGATGGCTGCTGCGAGGATGCGCTGACCTACACCCTTGGTCTTGAACAGACCGCCATGACCGGTGATGCGATCTACCTGCACCTTCTCGTCCTTGAACAATACGTCGTTACCAATCTTCAGTACGGCTACTGAAGCGTAGAGGTTGGCGCGCATGAAGTTGGCGAGGTTGAAGTGGTCGTTGGCAGAGCGTACGAACATTGGGCGACCCTCAGCCAAACCGGTTACAGGCTCACCTGAAATGTAGTTGTAAGCGATCAAGCCGCCGCAGTCTGCATCGCCCTCGAGAGCGTGGTTGTAGAGCTTGCCGAACACCTCGTTCATATCTACCGGAACGCCGAGCAACTCCTGGTACTGCTTGAACAAACCAACCCATGCGTTGAGGTCGGAAGTACAGTTGTTGCAGTGAACCATGGCAACAGGACTGCCGTCTGGAGTTGTCACCATATCAATGACTTCGTAAGGTTGGCTCAAGGCTTTCTCCAACACGATCATAGAGAAAGAAGAAGTACCTGCACTTACGTTACCTGTACGCTGACGGACAGCGTTGGTAGCTACCATACCTGTACCAGCATCACCCTCTGGAGGACAGAGAGGAGCACCAGCCTGGAGAGTGCCTGATGGGTCGAGCTTCTTCGCACCTTCCTCGGTCAGGACGCCAGCGTCTTCGCCTGCGTTCAAGACCTCAGGGAGAATGTCGAGAATCTTCCAGCCCAGGTTCTTAGGCTCGATGAGCTTGTCGAACTTAGCCACCATCTCAGCATCGTAGTTGTTGGTGTTGGAATCGATAGGGAGCATACCTGATGCGTCGCCTACGCCCAGAACCTTCTTGCCAGTGAGCTGCCAGTGGATATAACCGGCGAGAGTGGTGAGGAAGTCAATCTTGTTGATGTGCTCCTCGCCGTTGAGGATAGCCTGGTAAACGTGAGAGATGCTCCAACGCAATGGGATGTTGAAGTGGAAGAGCTCTGAAAGCTCGGCAGCAGCCTGTGCGGTGTTGGTGTTGCGCCAGGTGCGGAATGGAACGAGGATGTTCTCATCCTTGCCGAAAGCCATGTAGCCGTGCATCATCGCAGAAATACCGATGGCAGCCAACTGCTTGATTTCGCAGTCGTACTCAGCCTTCACGTTCTTGCGGAGGTCAGCGTAGCAATCCTGCAAACCCTTCCAGATGGTGTCGATGCTGTAAGTCCAGAGACCATCTACCAACTGGTTTTCCCACTCAAAGCTACCCTGTGCGATAGGGTTATTGTCGGTGTCGATCAAGACAGCCTTGATTCGGGTAGAGCCAAACTCGATACCGAGAATGGCTTTACCTGATTCTATAATAGTTTTTGCGCTCATTTCTTATAAGATATTAAAAATTAGCGTAATGCCTTGTTGAGCATGTAGTAAATCTCATTGTTGCGGAGCTGCTGCTTGAAGCTGCTGATAGTTGTGTTCTTGTCGATGTTGACGAACTCAATACCCAGGATCTCGCAGAAATCCTCCCAGTACTCAGCAGTGATGTCGTAAGAGAATGCACTGTGGTGAGTACCACCAGCGAGGATCCAAGCACCTGCACCAATCTCGAAGGTTGGTTGTGGAACCCAGAGAGCTGAAGCTACAGGGAGCTTAGGCATTGCCTTTGGCTCGATGCACTCTACCTCACTTGCGATGAGACGGAAACGGTTGCCGAGGTCAACTACAGTTGCCTTGATACCCTTACCTGTCTTAGATGTGAACACGAGGCGGGCAGTCTGCTGCTTGCGGATACCGATACCGAGGAAGTGAACCTCGAGCTTTGGCTTGTCTGAAGCGATCAATGGGCAAACCTCGAGCATGTGGCTCTGGAGGCTAGATGTGCGGTCCTCTGCGAAGTTGAGTGTGTAGTCCTCGAGGAATGAGCAACCCTTCTCCAAGCCCTGGTTCATAACCCAGAGTGTGCGGTAGAGGCAAGCTGTCTTCCAGTCACCCTCTGCACCGAAACCGTAACCCTCTGCCATCAGTCGCTGTGAAGCCAAACCAGGAATCTGGTCGAACCCGCAGAAGTTAGGATCGTCGATGTTTGCGTCACCGAGGTCATCGAAGTTAGTTGTGAATGCTACTGCATTCTCATCCTTCAATACGCGACGGAGAGCAATTTCAGCCTTAGCTGCGTTCTTTACCTTCTCCCAGTAAACTTCCTCGCCAGACTCATCGATCTTGATGGTATATTCCTTCTTGTACTCCTCAACGAGCGCATCTGCCTCAGCATCTGTTACCTTCTTGAAGTACTCCATGAGTGAAGATACTGGGTAGTAATCTACGTGGTAACCCATGCGCTGCTCGAACTCTACGCGGTCGCCATCAGTTACGGCTACGTTGTTCATGTTCATACCGAACATCAGGCAGCGTACGTTGTGAGCATCAGCAACACCTGCAGCTACGCGAGCCCATGTAGCAATCTGCTTCTGAGCCTCTTCGCTCTTCCAGTAACCTACAACTACCTTTCTAGGGATGCGCATACGGGTGCAGATGTGACCGAACTCGATGTCGCCGTGAGCTGACTGGTTGAGGTTCATGAAGTCCATATCGATAGAATCCCAAGGGAGTTCTGCGTTGTACTGAGTGTGGAAGTGGAGGAGAGGCTTCTCGAGAGCCTGCAAGCCCTTGATCCACATCTTAGCTGGAGAGAAGGTGTGCATCCAAGTGATGATACCTACGCACTTCTCGTCGTTGTTGGCAGCCTTCATGACAGCCTCTACCTCTGCTGAAGAGTTAGCTGTGCCCTTGTAAACTACCTTGATTGGGATGATGCCACTGTTGTTCAGACCATCTACCATGTCCTTTGAGTGACCATCTACTATCTTAACTGTCTCGCCTCCGTAAAGAAGCTGTGCACCAGTTACAAACCATACCTCTAAATTCTCAAATGCCTTAATCATGATTGTTTGTTGTTTTTAATGTTGTTATTGAAAATCTTTTTTTTTACTTCTTCTGTCTGCATCAATCTCATTGGGAGATTAGTGCTTCTTCTGTCCGTAGTAAGCGTTAGGACCATGCTTGCGGTTGAAGTGCTTCTCTACGAGCAATGGGTTCATGGTGGTGTTTGGATTCACGCTGAAAGAGATGAACGCCATCTTTGCCACCTGCTCGGCTACCACTGCGTGGTAAACAGCCTGGTCAGCATCCTTACCCCATGTGAAAGGACCGTGGTTCTTGACCAGTACGCCTGGAGTGTGAACCGGATTGATGTTGTCCTTCTTGAATCGGTCAACGATTACTACACCTGTATTGTGCTCATACTCAGCCATCATATCCTCTGTCATTGCATCGGTGCAAGGAATGCAGTCGTGGAAATAGTCTGCGTGGGTAGTACCGATGTTAGGGATGTCCAATCCTGCCTGAGCCCAGGCTGTAGCGTAGGTAGAGTGGGTGTGAACCACGCCGCCCAACTCTGGGAATACACGGTAGAGTACCAGGTGGGTAGGAGTATCTGAAGATGGATTCAGGTCGCCTTCTACTACCTTGCCGGTCTCCAGGTCAACTACCACCATGTCGCTAGCCTTCATGGTGTCGTAGTCAACACCTGATGGCTTGATGACAACCAGACCCTTCTCACGGTCGATTCCGCTCACATTTCCCCATGTAAAGAGCACGAGGTTGTGCTTCACCAGGTCAAGGTTTGCCTTGAACACTTTTTCTTTTAATTCTTCTAACATAATATATTTCGTTAATGTTGTTTGTTTGCTTCTATATTGGGAGTTCCTTCTGCAAGGGAACTGTTCGTTTTCTATTTCAAGTTGAACGATGGGTCTTCCTCGTATGCTTTCTTGTTGAAGCGGTAGAGGGCGGCGCCTCGTTTCGAAGTAACCTTGTCGATGAGTTCTGTCTTCTCGATAAAGTCAATATCCTTCACGCGCTTGCGGAAGTTGCGCTTGTCAATCTCTTCTCCCATCACTGCCTCGAACACGTGCTGAAGCTGGGTCAGCGTAAAGAGGTCGGGGAGGAGCTTGAAGCTCAGTGGTTCATGATTGATGCGACGGCGAATCTGACAGATGGCGTCGTGAATCATGGTTCGGTGGTCGGAATAGAGTTCTGGAAGTTCATTCAGACTTACCCATTCCAGGCCGTGCTCGATGCGGAGACTATCATCGTAATCTACCACATTGATGAGGGCGCAGTAGGCGATGGAGATAACTCGCTCACCTGGGTCTCGGTCGATTCTGCCGAATGCACCCACTTGTCTTATATAGAGGTTCTTCATTCCAGTAAGATCCAGGATGACTCTGTTTGCAGCGTCCTCTAGATTTTCGTTGGCTCCAACGAACCACCATAGAGTGACCATTCGCCGCGTCCCGGGTCCATCTTTCGTTTGCCTATCAGGACTTGAAGGTTGTTGCCGTTAAATCCGAAGATAATGCAATCCACGGAAACCAGAACCTTGGAGTATTCGTTATAAAACTGCGTCATGGTCGTATTGATTTTTGATGTTAAGATTCAATGAATTAATTGATAGTTTTTGTGTTGCTTTAGCTTCAGGCTGCGCTTCTAAAAGGGAGCCTTGCCGCCAAAGAGTTTCTTTGGGGAAGTTGGGAGTCAGAAGGAGAAGAAAGGAACCTGCTAACTATTACACACTAAAGGAAAATTCCATCCTTCCAGCTTCTAACTCCTAACTTTATCTATATTTTACCAGAAGTAAGCGTAGAATGCAGCACAGAGGCCGATTACTACGAGTTTACCAATGATATCGAACGCACCCCAGCTCTCACGGATAGACTTCTTGAAGTCGGATGTGAAGGTGATTGCCTCTACCTGCTCCTTGCTTGGGGCTGGAGTGAAGCAGCTCACTACTACCATGAAGATGATGAGGAAGACGAGCAGCCAGCACTCGAATACGAGCCAGTTGGTCTGCCAGAACCATGCGGTGTAATCCCAGAATGCACCATCCATTGTTGCCTTACCAGTATCGGTGATGACGTTGGTAACGAGGCGGAGCATACCGATGAGGAAACCGGTAATCATGGTGTACTCACCTGCCTTTGGAGTAATCTTCTTGAAGAAGATACCCATTGCAAATACAGCTACCATGGCTGGAGCCAGGAGTGACTGGATTCCCTGGAGGTAGTTGTAAAGGGTGTCCATCTTCATCATGATTGGCAACCATGCGAAACCGAGAACTACAACTACTACGGTAGCGATACGGCCAACGAGTACGTAGTGAGCCTCAGACATTCCCTTCTTCAATGGCTTGTAGAAGTCCTCGGTGAAGAGGGTAGCACAGCTGTTGAAGAATGCTGCCAAAGAAGCAACGAGTGCGCAGATGAAACCGATGGTTACGATTCCCTTGATACCTGCAGGAAGTACGGTCTTTACCATGATGGCGAAGGCTGCATCAGTCTCGTTCATCTGGATAGCGCCCTTCTGAGCCAAGGCTGCTGCAATCATACCTGGAATCAAGAACATGAAGCAAGGGAGAACCTTGAAGAAACCGGCTGCGATAGTACCGCGGCGAGCACGCTTCATTACCTCTACGTTGCTCTCGCCAGGAACCTGACCGAGTACACGCTGAACGATGTGCTGGTCAGTACACCAGTACCAGAAACCGATGATGGTTGCACCGATGAATACTACGAAACCAGGATACTCCTGATACATAGAGTCACCTGCCTCCCAGTGGAACATGTGGGTTGTACCGTAGCCGTTGTTCAACTTGCCGCAGTAGTCCATCATATCTGCCCAACCTGCAGAGACGCTTCCACCACCGAGGGTAGAGAGACCGAGGAAGAGCACGAGGAATGAACCGATGACGAGGATAGGAGTCTGGATGGTTGACAAGGTCATTACACCCTTCATGCCGCCGAATACGGTGAAGATGGTAGTGAGGATGATCAAGCCGATAGCACCTACCCAGAAGTTCAAGCCCCAGAGATACTCGAAGAAAATACCACCAGTAAGAGCGGTAACGCTCACCTTGGTGAGGATGTAAGCCACGAGTGTGATGATAGAGAGCCATGAACCTGTACGCTGAGTGTAGCGGAACTTGAGGAAGTCAGGCATGGTGATGATCTTACCCATCTTGTTGATGAGCAACTGATAGAAAGGTACGAACAACCAACCGAGGATGAGGATCATCCAACCCTGCATCTCCCAGTGAGCCATACCTACACCGCTCTTGGCGCCAGTACCAGCAAGACCCACGAGGTGCTCAGAACCGATGTTGGCTGCGAAGATAGCCATACCGATTACATACCATGGCTCGCCCTTACCGAAGAGGTAAGCAGAAGAGTCTTCACCCTTCTGAGCCTTTCTGTCTTTCACGATCGCATGCCAGACAGCCCAGATTACGCCGATTACACCAATGGCGAGTACTGTCCAATCAAGCCATACGAATTCTGTTGAATTCCAATTCATAATTACTATAAGATTGTTTGTTTATTTATTATTTGTTTATTCTTTCTTTTATCGGATGCTTTCCCGAAGAAGTCTTTTGGGGTTTCGGCGGATTTGCAATCCGCCGCATTGCCTTTCCTTACTTCTTGACGCTGAACTTGTAAGCGAGGTGAGAGTAATACTTCTCTCCTGGCTTCAAGGTTGCATCAGTCCATCCCTTTACGCCCTGGGCAATCTTGGTAGGAGAATCAGGATACTTCTGGCTCTCAAAGCAGACGCTCACGTGCTTAGGATACTTGATTCCGTGCTTGCAGGCAATACCTGTGCCCTGGAAGTTACCAGTATAAACCTGGATTCCTGGCTCATTGGTGAAAACCTCGAGGAGGATTCCGCTCTTTGGAGAGTAGAGGCTTGCGCAAACGGTCTTGTCGTCGCCCTTGACATCCTTATAGGTGTTCAGACACCAGTTGTGGTCGTAACCTGTAGCGTTCTTGATCTGGTCGAAGCTGTAATCTACCTTCTTGCCAATCTCGGTAGGAGTGCGGAAGTCCATTGGAGTTCCTTCTACGTCCTTGATTTCACCTGTTGGAATGTAGAGTGAATCGGCAGGTGTGAACTTATCAGCATTGATGTACATTACCTGGTCGAAGCCTTCCTTGGATGGATCGCCATTCAAGTTGAAGTAACTGTGGTTGGTCATGTTAACCACGGTCTCCTTATCGGTTGTAGCGCCAAACTCGATGTCGAGTGTATTGTCGCTCTTTACTGTATATTTTGCTGTAGCTGTAACATTGCCAGGGAAACCATTCTCGCCATCCTTTGCCTGGATAGTGAAGGTGACAGAAGAATCATTCTTCTCTGTAATGTCGTAAACCTGGTTCAACCAACCGGTAGCACCACCTCCGTGAAGACAGTTGCCATTATCGTTTGGCTTCAGATTATATGTCTTGCCTGCAAGAGTCAACTTGGAGTCCTTGATACGGTTGGCGTAACGGCCTACTGATGATCCGTAATCAGAAGGAGAGTTGAGGGTGTCTGCATACTGGTGGATGTTGTCGTAGCCGAGCACTACATCTGTAGGCTTGCCATCCTTGTTTGGAACAGAGATGGAAACTACGCGACCACCATAGTTGGTGAGGCAAACCTCCATGCCGTTGGCATTCTTGAGGGTAACTAACTCAGTCTTCTTGCCCAAAACAGTAGAATCGAAGTCTGCTGGATTCAAGCCTGACTGTGTTAAACTAGCATTGCTGCTTGAAGAACATGCTGAGAGGGTAGCGACTGCTGCGAAACCAACTCCCATAAAAAGGTTCTTTACGTTGTTCATTTCTAGGTTGCTTTAATGTTGTTTACTAATTTTGGGTGTAAAATTACAATTTTATTTTGAAACCACAATACTTTTCCACAACTTTTTTTCTTCTATAGTGTGTTTTTAACACTATTTGCACCAAAACCCCTCTTTTCTGCCCTTTTTCCCGTGTTTTTTGTCTTTTCTCTGTGTTTTATGATGGAGTAGTGTCATTAAGGTCAGTGTCATTAAGTGTCATTAAGCTTTCAAGTCGTGACAATATCTTATAACGAAAAAAACTGCAGCTGGCAAACACCAACTGCAGTTCCTTTATATTATAATAATGTATATCTATTAGCAAACCTTGTGAGAACCCTCAGAGATAACTACTGGGTAAACCTCAGGAGCGTGACCATACTTAGCTGTGAACTTAGCAGTAACATCCTCAACGAACTTGTCGTAGATGTCATCCTTTACCAAGTTGATGGTGCAGCCACCGAAGCCACCACCCATGATACGGCTACCGGTAACACCGTTCTCCTTGGCAACCTCATTCAAGAAGTCGAGCTCCTCGCAGCTTACCTCGTATTCCTTGCTCAAACCGTCGTGAGTCTCGTACATCTTCTGACCTACAGTCTCGTAGTCACCCTTCTCAAGAGCATCGCAGACTGCCAATACGCGGTCCTTCTCGCCCAATACGAAGTGAGCGCGGCTGTAATCCTCTTCGCCTACCTCAGCGCGAACCTCTTCCAACTGCTCCCATGTGCAATCGCGGAGAGTCTCGAACTTAGCCTCTGGGTGCTTGGCAGCGATGTGCTTAACCACGTTCTCGCAAGAGTTGCGGCGGTCGTTGTATGGAGAACCTGCCAACTCGTGCTTAACCTTAGAGTTAACCAGACAAAGCTTGTAACCCTTAGGCTCGAATGGGAAATACTCAAACTCACGGCTGTTGCAGTCGAGACGCATCAACTTGCCTTCCTTGCCGAATACAGAAGCAAACTGGTCCATAATACCGCAGTTTACACCTACGTACTTGTGCTCAGTAGCCTGACCAGCGAGAACGAGATCCCACTTAGAAACCTTGTTGTCACCGAAGAGATCGTTCAGAGCGAAAGCGAAGCAGCTCTCAAGAGCAGCTGAAGAAGACATACCTGCACCGAGAGGCACGTCGCCATAGAATGCAGCATTGAAGCCCTTTACATCAACACCCAGAGCCTTCATCTCCTGGCAGACACCGTAGATGTAGCGTGCCCAAGATGCGCGAGGACCCTCAGGGT
>OHWG01001595.1_pt1 | contig 10812 bp, 14 predicted proteins | sample 1579621 | NCBI WGS metagenome assembly OHWG01 (sample SAMEA3882544, study PRJEB24775) | human gut metagenome | biome: human-associated habitat; feature: intestine environment; material: feces | place: Netherlands | collected 2009/2010
TAATAGGCATACCTGATGAAATACCGCCAAGAATTCCTCCATGATTGTTTGTTTTTGTCTTAACATGACCTCTTTCATCAATATAGAAATCATCATTATTTTGACTTCCCACCATTTTTGCAGTTAAAAAACCTGCACCGAATTCCAGACCTTTTACAGCCGGAATGCCGAATATTAGCTGTGCCAAGGTATTTTCCAAACCATCAAATATAGGCGAACCAATTCCTGCTGGAACGTTAACACACGCACATTCAATGATGCCTCCCAACGATTCACAGCCTTTACGGGCTTTTTGAATATCGTCAAACATTTTTTCACCCTGCGCATCGTCGATTACCGGAAACTTTTTATATCTGATGTCAAGAATATCGTCTTTGCTGACATTTGTTCTATCAAATTCTTTATCTTTAATATCGTGAATTTCAGCAATATGAGCGCCGGTATAAATACCTCTTCTTTCAAGTATCTGAGCGCAGACTGCGCCTGCAAATACTAAAGGAGCTGTAAGTCTGCCTGAAAAGTGTCCGCCGCCTCTTACATCATTAAAACCTTTATATCTTACAGCGCCGGTATAATCGGCATGACCCGGTCTTGCAAGCTTGGAAATATTTGAATAGTCTTGTGATCTTGTATCAGTATTTTGTATAAATGCACATAGTGGTGTACCGGTAGTTTTGTCGTTATACATTCCGGACATTATCTGCGGCAAATCCTTTTCACTGCGCATTGTAGTTGTACCGTCTTTTTTAGGCGCACGTCTAGCCATGAAACGTCCCAATTCTTCAACGTTTATATATTCTCCTGGAGGAAGGTTATCCATTACTACTCCAATTGCCGGACCGTGCGACTCCCCGAAAATTGAAATTGAAATACGGTTATTCCAAAGTGATGACATCAATTATTCCTCCTAATTTTTGATAATCTTTAAAAAAGTCCGGATAAGATTTTTCAACAGCGTCAGCATTTTTTATAATAACGGGTTCAGAACATACGGTTGCAGCAATAGCTGCCGACATAGCAATTCTATGGTCGCCGAAGCTGTCGACCACGCCGCCTTTAAGTACTGAATGTAATATTGATAAACCGTCATTTTCTGCTGTAATATTGCCTCCGAGAGCATTAAGTGCAGCTGAAGTAGATTCAAGCCGGTCGCTTTCTTTGATTTTAAGTCTTTCAGCGCCGTAAATTAAAGATTTCCCTTGACAAAAAGTACCTAATACGCCTAGAATTGGCACTAAATCAGGTATATCAGCTGCATTTATTGAAAAACCGTTTGGCTCATTGTTTTCATTATAACATAAATTCCTTGTAATTTCAACAATTTTCTTATCGCCCTGAAGACTATTTTCTTTTAGATTATTTATATTTATATCGTTCCCTAAAATATTTGCTACATAAAAAAATGCCGCTTGTGAATAATCTCCTTCAACAACAATGTTTTTAGGTTTATATTTCTGATTGCCTTTTATAAAATAACCTTTTTCAGTTTCAGTAATTTCAATACCGAAAGTATTAAGACATTTTATTGTCATATCAGCATAAGGCTTTGATTCAAGAGCAGATGTCATTATTATTTCGGAATCGCCATTCAGTAAAGGAAGTGCAAAAAGCATGCCGGTAATAAATTGTGAAGAAATATTACCCTCGAGTTTAAATTCACCGCATTTAAGCTTACCGAACATATTAAACGGCATTGTATTATTATATTCAAATTTTATTCCATATTTTGTAAGCTCACGTAAATACGGAGTGATAGGTCTTTCAGGAAGTCGTCCCTGACCGGTATATGTAGAATTAATACCCAATGCAGCAGTTATCGGAATTAAAAACCTTAAGGTAGAACCGCTTTCACAGCAGTCTATTTCCGCTATATCCGATACATTATTTATACCGAGAACAGTTGCACTGTCCTCATTTATTTTAATATCCGCTCCAATAGCTGTTAGTGCATTAATGGTTGCATAAATATCCTTTGAAAAAGTAATATTTGAAATTTTGGACTGACCATTAGCCAGTGCGGCGCAAATTAACATTCTATGGGTCATGCTTTTAGATGACGGAATATTTACAGTTCCTATTAATTTAGAAGGAGTTATTTTAATATCCATTGGATTCTCCCTTATATTTTATTTAAGATAAATTTTTCAAATTCGCTGATGCTGACTTTTTTTATTTCAGCATGACCTATATTTTTACATAAAATGTAATTTATATCATAGCTTTCACACTTTTTGTCATTAGAACATAATTTAATCAGTTCATTAATCGGTGCATCACAGCAAGAAGGCAGCTTATATGCTGTAACGCAAGAAATAAGCTTGTCTGTAATATATTTTTCGCATCCTCTTTCTGTTATCATGCACATACCGATAGAGACAGCGCTTCCGTGCGTATAGGTCTGATAATTATAATAGCTTTCGATAGCGTGACCGAGAGTGTGACCAAAATTCAGGATCATTCTTTCTCCGGTATCAAATTCATCGTTTTCAACAACATTACGTTTAATAGATATACATTTGTACACTATTTCATCTATTATTTCGTTCACATTATCCAATGTATGCGTTGCGATTAAATCAAAAAGCTCAGCGTCACGAATCATACCGTATTTTATAGCTTCCGCCATACCGTCAGATATAATTTCATCTGAAAGAGTAGATAGAACGTCAGAATCGCATATCACGCATTTAGGCTGTTTAAATGCTCCAACGAGATTTTTTCCGCATGGGAGATCAATAGCTGTTTTACCTCCAACGGAAGAATCTATTTGTGCCAAAAGGGTAGTAGGGATCTGGATGTAGTCAAGTCCTCTTAGAAAAGTTGCTGCGGCATATCCCGCAATATCTCCGACAACGCCGCCGCCTAAAGCAATAATGCAATCTGAACGGGTAATATTATTTTCGCAAAGAAATGTATATATTTCATTAAGCGTTTCACTTGATTTAGAGGCTTCTCCTGCGGGAAAAACAAATTTTGAAAGAGCAAATCCGTTTTCTTTCAATGAAAGTTCAATAGTTTCATAATATAGCTTATCAACAATATTATCTGTAATAACTGCTATTTTACGTGTAGAAACTGTATCTGCAATTATCTTTCCGCAATTTTTTATCAGACCTCTTTCAATAAAAATATCATATGAAGCACGTGTATTAATTTTAATTTTTTTCAAATTAATCATTCCTTTTAGTATTATTGTGTTATTATAAACGGCGGATTATGTACATATCTTCAACTGAACATCTGGTATACCGCAGTTTAAACAAATCTTCCGATTCAAAAATTGATGAAAAAATTTCTGCTCCGTCTTCAAAGCTTATTTCTTCATGCATAAGAAAAGATTCAACTGTATCAAGTAATTTATATGTAACCTTCTGACCATAAATATTTGTATATTCATCATATAAAGTTACAGCATAATTTTCTGCTTTTTTAAAAGCATTATCAAAGGAATTAGCATGAAAAAGACGTATGCTTTCTTCGTACAAAATACGGCTTTCATTTTCTATCAGAAACTGAAATATCATTTTTATACCATATCGTTCCATAATTTAACCTATATAAAAGATACTTATTTACATAAAGTCAAATGAAAAAGATTCTTTTTCAAACCATTTTCCTTTTTCTGCTTGTTCCGGAGTAAACCATCTTTCTCCGTTTATATAGAGATCATCGTCCTTCCATTCAATTTTCACTTCTGTAAGAGGTCTTTTAACGCACAATTTTCTGTCATATCCCTTTACTTTATATGTGACTGATTTTCTTATAATATCCATATCGTTAGGTTCAAGCATAACAGTAGTACTGCCGTTTGAACTGTCAGTTGTGTTTATTACTTCATATCTGTATTTGCCGGACGGCGATATACCTTCTTCTATAGTTTTTTTCACAGCTGGTGAAGCAAGATAGGAAGTAAATATAAAATACGCAAGAGAAGCCAGTATATAAATCAAAAGAAACATTGTTCCCAGAAGTGTTTTAGTACCTTCATTGGCTCCGCTGGCAAAAAATATTACAACAGCACATACTGCAAGAGGTATAATCATTTCCCATGATCCCAGACACATAAGTACAATAGGAAGAAGTGCAGGTATCATTATAAAGCTTGCAAGCTTAGTCGCAAATTGTTTTCTTGAATAAATCATCAGAATCATAGCAACAATAGAAATTGAAGACAGATAAGTACAGAACATAATTGGTTTTTCTATTATAACCTCATAAAAAACTGAACGAAAAGAAAGTACGCATAAATAAAAAGCGTATAATAAACCTAAAACGGAAGCAATCCGCTTGGTCCAGATATTTGAAAGTATACCAGACTTCATTTTTGTCTCCTTATAATTAAATATATTTATAATATTTATTAAAATCCAGATGTATACATTATATCATTATTTTTTAATACTGGCAAGTGTAAAAACGGAAAATATTATTGCAAATTTTAAAAAAAGTGTTATAATTAAATTTAGTATATATAAAATTTCATTAAACACCATAAAATAACAAAAACAATTGAGGTAGTAAAATGTCTAAAAGAAAGAAAGTTTTTAAAATTATTATTTTATTATGCCTGATTATACTGTGTCTTGCTCTGACATGGTTTGTAATTATTCCATTTATTAAATATCTGTCAACTGACGAGGGAAGAATTTATATTCAGCAGAAAGTTGAAAGCTTTGGCATTTTTGCCCCTCTTTTGTTTATACTGCTGGAAATAACGCAAATAATACTTGCTCTTATTCCGGGCGGACCTGTAGAGATGATAGGAGGAGTTTTGTTCGGAGCTATAGGAGGTCTTGTTTTATGTGAAATAGGAATTTTTCTTGCGACAGTTATTATATATAATTTAGTTAAAAAATTTGGGCGGCCTCTTGTCAATGCTTTTGTTTCAGAAGAAAAATTCAAAAAGTTTAAATTTCTGCATGATGAAAAGAAACTTGAGCTTATTGTTTTTATAATTCTTATGATTCCGGGAACGCCTAAAGATGTAATAACTTATATGACATCCCTGACTGATATTAAACCCTTCAGATTCTATTTACTGGCAACTATTGCTAGAATACCGGCAGTTACTTCGCTAACATTAATGGGTTCAACACTTAGCAAGGGAAAACCGGTCATGACTGTAATAATATTTTTAATTACCGGTGCTATAGGTATTACCGGAATATTTTTTAATAATTATATAACGGCTAAAAGAAATAATAAAATTAATTATTTAAAACAAGAAAGAAAATAAAAAAACAGCTCACTTAAACAGTGAGCTTAAAATTTCTTCTCATACCACAAAAAACATAAATCAGGAGCAGTTTTACAAACTCCTGATTTATAAACGGTCAGCAATTAGTTTGCTCTTTCAACCTTACCTGAACGAAGGCATCTTGAACATGCGTAGATATGACAAGGGGTACCCTTAACAATAGCTTTAACACGCTTAACGTTTGGTTTCCATGTTCTATTTGTTCTTCTATGTGAGTGAGAAACCTTAATGCCGAATGTTACACCTTTACCGCAGATTTCACATTTTGCCATTGACTGCACCTCCCTTAACTTTACTTAACAAAAAGTCAACGTATATATTTTATCAGAAAAAACCAAAAAAATCAAGTGTTTTTTCAAAAAATATAAAAAAATTTTTTAGAAAGAATTTATAGCTAATTTACTTGAAATTTTTTTAATAATATTGTATAATAAAAATTAATTGTTTTTTATATAAAGAAAGGGAGGAAGCATTATGAATCTGAATACAAGTACTTTGCTTGAGATATTTACAAAAGTAATAATTATATTTCTTATTCTGCCGGTTCATGAGTATGCTCATGCATGGGCGGCTCACAAAATGGGGGACGATACCGCTGCGTATTCCGGACGACTCACAATGAATCCGTTGGCACATATTGATATTCTAGGCGCTTTATGTCTGCTGTTTACCGGATTTGGCTGGGCAAAGCCGGTTCCGATAAATCCTCTGAAATTTAAAAAACAGCGTTTAGGAGTAGCTGTAACTGCCGCTGCCGGACCGGCGTCAAACCTTTTGGTGGCGTTGATTGCATTTATTGGTTATCGGTTTATAACTGCGTCTGAATTTTTCAGAGACGGTATTTCCATTCTTTATTCTCAGTACAGTAATATAGATGATGTTCTTAATACACCTCTTAATGCATCAAGTCTTGAATTGAGTGCAAATGGAATGAATTATATGTTTTTTATTCTTTATATTCTGGAATGCTTCATATTGATAAATATAGGACTTGCTGTTTTTAACCTTTTACCTATTCCTCCTTTGGACGGTTCAAAAATATTAAGCTATTTTACAAGCTATAAGGTAGAAAGATGGATTGAAAAAAATTATATGATTATTAATGTTGTATTTTTGATTTTAGTAGTATCTGGTATACTTTCGGGTCCTCTTGGCTGGGTAAGAAATATTATTATTAAATTTTTATGGTTAATAACCGGATTTATTCCTAAGCTTATGGGAGCATAGCATGGATAATATATCATTTAAACTTGATGTATTTGAAGGACCTCTAGATTTACTTCTGCACCTTATTTCTAAGCATAAGCTCAATATAAACGATATTGAAATATCAAAGCTGTTGGAGCAGTACCTTTTATATATTGAACAGGCTAAGGAACAGGATCTGGAGCTTGCTGGCGAGTTTCTTGAAATGGCGGCAAGACTGATTTACATTAAAACAGTCTCACTTCTTCCCAAACCGGAGGAGGCAGAAGAAATAAAAAAAGAACTTCAAGGGACGCTGATTGAATATTCATTGTGTAAAAAGGCTGCGGCAAAGCTTCGGGAGAAATATGCAGGAAACGATATTTTTGTTAGAGAACCTATTAAAATAAAGCTTGACAGCGTGTACAAGCTCAGTCATCCGCCGCAAAAGCTTGCCGAAGCATATATGAACATGAATATTAAAAAAACTGATTTCAAACAGGCTAATGAAAAGAAAATAAATGACGTTGTTCAGCAAAAGGTTGTGTCGGTTATATCAAAAGTCGTTTATGTGCTGAAAAATTTATATGCGAATGGTAAAGTGTATATTGACAGACTGTTTGACGGTATGACCGGACGTTCGGAAAGAGTTGCTACTTTTCTTGCTATTTTAGAATTGACTAAATCAGGCAGGATAATGATAAGTGATGATAATACTATGGTATACTTTAAAAAGAAGGTTGATAATCTTGCAGTTTAATGAAAAGCTCGGAGCAGTTGAAGCTATTTTATTTGCATCCGGAGAACCTGTTGACGAATCCCGTATTTCTGAGGCGGCAGGAATTGATAAAAGCATTGTCAGCAGTATGATTAAAACCCTTAACAATCGGTATAGCGACAATCAAAGTGCGATTAATATAATACATATCGGAAACAGTTATCAGATGTGTACCAAAAAAGAGTATGCCGAATATATAAAAGCGGCTTTGGAGTATAAAAAACAAACTCCTCTTTCAAATGCAGCAATGGAAGCATTGACGGTTATTGCATATAATCAGCCGGTGACAAAAAGCTTTGTAGAAAATGTAAGAGGTATTGACAGTTCGTCTGTTATCAATTCCCTTGTAGATAAGGGACTCCTTGAAGAAGACGGCAGACTTGAAGTTCCGGGACGTCCGGTAGCATATAAAACCACTGACGTTTTTCTGAGAAGTTTCGGTCTTTCTTCGCTTGAGGATCTGCCTCCGCTTGTAAGAGAAGATAAAGATTCTCAGACAAGTTTATTTGATGAAAAAAATGACAATAATCAATATGATGAATAGATAATATGACAGAAAGGGAAGAGAATATATGGTATGGATTGTTCTTGCTGTAATATTGCTGATAATACTTACATTGTTATTTTCTCCTGTAAAAATATTTGTTAATTATCAAAACGGAAAAACAAGTATTATTATAAAATATCTATTTATTAAAAAAAATGTCAATCAGATAAGGAAACGAAAAAAAAATTTAAAGAAATCTAAGAGTGAGGAGCATAACAAGGACGAAAGCAGACAAAAAAAATCTAAATTTAGAAATATTATTCCGGAGGATAATAAAGAGAAAATAGAATTCGTCCTTAATATTTTAAAATCTACCGGAAAAACCTTTAAACATATAACAAAACATATTTGTGTTAAAAATATTGATTTGGATTTTATTATATCGGATCTGGACGCATATGACTGTGCTTTGAAATTCGGCAAAATAAACATTGCCGTGTACAATATTATAGCTTATTTGAATTGCTTTATAAAGCTGAAAAAGAAAAGTATTGATATAAAATGTATATATAATCAGCCTGAATGCAGCTATAACTTGAGTTTTATGATAAAAATTTCACCAGCTGCAGGTATTTCAGCAATGATTGTATTTATTTTTACATTTTTGGTAAATAATAAAAGTATAAAGAATCAAAATAAATATGAGCCGCAGTTATAAGGCGGCAGAATGGAGAGTGTCATGGGCGAGAATCATACAATCGGAAATATTATGGGAATTACTATGGATAAGCTTAAGGAAATGGTAGACGTAAATACGATTATCGGAGATCCTATTCAGCTCCAGGACGGAACTGCCATTATTCCTATATCAAAGGTTTCTTTTGGATTTGCTTCGGGAGGTTCTGATCTTCCAAGTAAAAATGTAAAAGACCTTTTCGGCGGAGGCTCAGGCGCAGGAGTATCCATTCAGCCTCTGGCTTTTATGGTGGTTTACAAAGGAGAGGCTAAGCTTATGCAGATGTCGGTAAATGCGTCTACTCCAAATGCATTGGTAAATTTAATTCCTGATGTAGTTGATAAAATATCTGATTTAATTGGAAAAGATAAAAAAAATTCAGAAAATTAAAATCTTGATTTGAACAGATGTCCTATTTTTTTTCTTTCCTTCATAAAATAATAAAAAAGCTTATGGAGGTTTTTATGAAAAAAATTTTTTCTGTTATTTTAACGGTAGTTTTGATTCTGGTATATCCCTATACGGTTTCTGCTGAAAACAAAGCACCGGAGGTTTCTGCAAAAGCCTGCGTATTGATTGAAGAAAAAACCGGTAAAATTTTATTTGAAAAAAATTCGTCGGAAAAGCTTCCGATGGCAAGTACTACTAAAATCATGACAACCCTCTTGTGCCTTGAAAGCGGAGGTCTTGACGATCAGTTTGTTGTAGACGGCGAAGCAATTAAGGTTGAAGGATCTTCAATGGGGCTGACTGAGGGAGACGTCGTAACCAAGCGTGCCTTGTGTTATGGGATGATGCTGCCTTCAGGAAACGACGCCGCTAATGCTACGGCAGTAAAACTGGGCGGAAGCATTGAAAATTTTGCGGATATGATGAACGAGCGTGCTGAGAAAATAGGAATGACCAGAACATGCTTCGTAACTCCTTCTGGTCTTGAGGGAGAGGGACACGGTTCATCGGCTTATGACATGGCTTTGCTGGCAAGAGAAGCTCTTCGCAATCCTGATTTTGCTGAAATATGTTCGCAGAAAAAGGCTAAAGTAGAATTTGGAAATCCTCCGTATGAAAGATGGCTTACAAATTCAAATAAACTGCTGGATATGTACCAGGGAGTGAAGGGCGTAAAAACCGGATTTACTGATGGGGCAGGCAGATGTCTTGTTTCTGCCTGTGAGCGTGAAGGAATCTCGCTTATATGCGTGACTTTAAATGACAAAAACGATTGGCAGGATCATATAAATATGTATGATTACGGATATTCTGTACTTCAGCCGCTAGAGCTGTCCACTGACGAAATATTTGCAGTACCTGTTGCAGGAGGAACTGCAAATACGATTCCAGTCAGAGCTGAAGAACAGATTTTAATAGGTGACGACGGAAAAACTGCGAATAGAATATCTTCAAGTATAATACTTCCGCCTTTTGTTTACTCCGATATAAAGACGGGTGATAAAATAGGCGAAATAAAATATTATTATGACGGAAGATATATTGATAGCATATCATTAAATGCTATGAAAAATACTGAATATAAAGAAACTGAAAAAAAGACTGATAAAAATTTTTTTGAAAAAATTAAAAAATTTTTATTTAATAATTAAAGGAGTAATAAGTTGGAAAAGACAAGAATACAAAAAATTATTTCTGACTGCGGTTATTGTTCTCGACGAAAGGCAGAGGAACTGATGTCGGCGGGCAGAGTAAAATTAAACGGTCATCCGGTTAAACCCGGAGACAAAGCGTCATTACGTGATATCATTACTATTGACGGTGAAAGAATTTACAGGCCTAAAAAAAATAATATATATATTATGCTAAACAAGCCGAGAGGCTATGTAACGACTATGAGTGATGAGATGGGTAGAAAATGCGTAACTGAATTGCTGGACGATGTAAATGAAAGAGTTTATCCTGTAGGCAGACTGGATAAAAATTCGGAAGGACTGCTTTTATTTACAAATGACGGTAATTTTGCAAATAATATTATGCATCCGGCGAAACAAATAAGTAAAACATATCGGGTAACGGTTCGCCCGAATATAACGGACGAACAGCTTGTAGAGCTGTCCGACGGTATTGAACTTGACGGTAGAAAAACCTTGCCTGCAAATGTTGTTGTTAAAGATAAAGAACAGGGCAGAGTAGTGCTATTAATAACTATAAAAGAAGGAAGAAACCGTCAGATAAGAAGAATGTGTGAGGCTTTGGGATATAATGTACAAAAACTAAAAAGAGTAAGAATAATGGATGTTGAACTTGGAAATCTACCAATAGGTCAGTATAGAAATCTTACAGACAATGAAGTGAAATCATTAAGCAATATAAAAAAATATAAATAAGGACTAAAAAATGAATAAATCAAAAAGAAT
>OHWG01001597.1_pt1 | contig 10797 bp, 9 predicted proteins | sample 1579621 | NCBI WGS metagenome assembly OHWG01 (sample SAMEA3882544, study PRJEB24775) | human gut metagenome | biome: human-associated habitat; feature: intestine environment; material: feces | place: Netherlands | collected 2009/2010
CGCCCGCCGTTCGGCCGGCCCCTCCTGAATGAGCGCCAGCTCACCGGGGGAGAACACCACCGCCAGAAATTCACCGGTCAATTCACCCGGCGTACATTCCACCCCGGAAAGCCACGCCAGCTTTTTGCTGCCGAAGGCCAGCGCCGCGGTTTTTTCCCGGTTTTGGCAGGTGAATTCCGCCTCGATGCGGGCCACCCCGGTGCCGAAGCGCAGGTAGTCGCTCTCCTTGGCCGCCCGGAAGCTCTTTTGTCCGGTCAGCAGGTAGATGGCCTCGATGAGGTTGGTTTTCCCTTGGGCGTTTTCGCCGTATATCACATTAACGCCGGGGCCGGGCACAAGGTCCACCGCCGCCAGGTTCCTGAAGTTTTCGGTTTTCAGCCGGCGCAGCTTCACGGGGCAGCCACCTGCCAGCTTTCGCCGTCCAGCGTCACGGTATCGCCGGGATGCAGCTTTTTGCCCCGCATGGTACAGGGCTCGCCGTTTACCTGCACCTCGCCTTCGGCAATGGCGGTTTTCGCCTCGCCGCCGGTGCCCACGGCCCCGCAGTATTTGAGAAAGCTATCCAGCTTGATAAATTCGGTTTGAATGGTAACAGTTTGCATAGGTCCACGCTTTCCTTATTATAGTGTCCGGCTGCTGCGGCTCCCTTTTATTCCGCCCTTAACCGCATGGGCAGCACAAGGAACAGGAAGTGCTCGCCCTCCAGCGGCAGCACCTTCATGGGGCTCAAGGGGCCGCACAGCTCCAGCCGGACCATATCGGTATCCACGTTTTTCAGGGCGTCCAGCAAAAAGCGGTTATTGAAGCCCATCTCCAGCAGATTGCCGGTGGTGGAGCAGCAGCATTCATCATAGGCCTTGCCGATGCTGGTGGCGCAGCTCATCTTGATGACCGACTCGCCGAAATCCACCCGCAGCGGGCTGCGCAGCCGGTCGCTGATGAGCAGGCTGGTGCGCTCGATGGAATTGATGAGGGCGCGGGTATTCACCACCACGGTGGTGCTGCTCTCCTTCGGGATGGCCGCATGATAATCGAGGAAGTCGCCCTCCAAAAGGCGGCTGACCAGGGTACAGCTGCCCATATCGAACAGGATATGCTTGCGGCTTACCTCCACCGCCACGTTGCCCTCCGGGGTCATCAGCTTCAGCAATTCACCCAGCGTTTTGCCCGGCACGATGAACCGCATGGTCTCCTCGCTTTGCACCCGTTCCCGGCGCAGCGCCAGACGGAACCCGTCCACCGCCACCACCGTCAGCTCGCCGTTTTCCAGCTCGAACAGGCAGCCGGTCTGTACCGGCTTGGTATCATTGGTGGCGATGGCATACCGGGTCATATCCACCATGGAGGAAAGCGTTTCCATCGGCATGGTGAAGCCGGCCGCCTCGCCCACCTCCGGCAGCTCGGGGAATTCCTCCGCCGTCATACCCAGAATGGTGAACTGCGAAACCCCGCCGGTGATCTGCACCAGGCACCGGTCGTCCGCCTCGATGGTCACCTCGTCGCTTTCGATGCGCCGGATGATATCATAGAACATTTTGGCGGGAATGATGATCTGTCCCATCTGTTCCACCTGTGCCTCCAGGCTGGCGGTGATGCCCATTTCGAGGTTATAGCTGACCAGCGAGATTTCCCGAAACCCCGCCTGGACCATGATGCCCTCCAGGGCAAGCAGCGTGCTTTTGGGGCTTACCGCCAGCAGCGCGGAATTGATCCCCTGGGTAAGAGCTGTGGTATTGCAGGTAAATTTCATCATCATATTCCGTATTCCTCCTTATCCCGGCCGGGCGCCGCCGCGGTTTTTCACAGGGGAGCCCTGCCTGCGGCGCACATTTTTCTGTTTTTTTTGGCCCGTACCGGAATATACTATATAAAAATCAGTTGTAGCAGTAGGGGCGGTGGATTTGTTAAAACCATGTCGTCCCTCCAGCGGACAAGCGGGGTTGTCCCGGTTTTGCCGCGGGGGAAAGCACCCCCGAAAATTTGTTGAAAAAGTGAAAAGATTTTTGTTCTTCCACAGCGGCGTGGAAAACCCTGTGTGGAATGTGGAAACCCCGTTGAAAATTTTCAGCCGTTCAGGTTGCGGATATTTTTGATGATATCCTCGATGGTCTCCTTTTTGCGGGGGTCGGTCTTTATGGCCTTGGCCACCTGCTGCAGGGCATATACCACGGTGGCGTGGTCCCGCCCGCCGAATTCCTGCCCGATCTTGAGCTGCGTCATGCCGGTGATCTCCCGCACCACATACATGGCCACCTGCCGCGCGGTGGAGATCTGTCCGCTGCGCCGCTGCCCCCGGATATCCTCGGCAGTGACGCCGTAGGTACGGGCCACCTCATCGATGATGCGGTCCACCGTAACGGGCAGGGGGGTATGCTCGGTCATGATGTCCTGGATGGCGTTTTCGGCCAGCAGGATGGTGATGGGGGCGCCGGTCAGGTTGGCGTGCGCCTCCAGACGCTTCACCACGCCCTCCAGCTGCCGCACGTTATCCTTCAGCTTGCCGGCGATAAAGGCCGCCACATCCTCCGGGATCTTCAGCCCCAGACTATCCGCCTTGCGGCTGATAATGGCCATCCGGGTCTCGAAATCCGGCGGCTGCACATCTACCAGCAGGCCCCATTCAAAGCGGGTGCGCAGCCGGTCCTCCAGCGTTTTGATCTCCTTGGGGGGTCTATCACTGGTGAGGATGATCTGCTTGCCGCATTCGTACAGCGAATTGAAGGTATGGAAGAATTCCTCCTGCGTGCTCTCCTTGCCGGCGATGAACTGGATATCATCCACCGCCAGAAGATCCGCCTGCCGGTATTTTTCCTTGAATTCCGCGGTGGTGCCGTTGCGGATGGCCAGGATCAGCTCATTCGCAAATTCCTCTCCCTTGACGTACAAAAGCTTGTAGTCGGGGTGGTTCTGCCGGATACGCCCGCAGATGGCATAGATCAGATGGGTCTTGCCCAGGCCGCTGCCGCCGTAGATGTAGAAAGGATTCCACTTCTGGGCCGGTGCCGCTGCAATGGACTTGGCCACGGCCGTAGCGACGCGGTTGCTGTTGCCGACGATGAAGTTATCAAAGGTATAATCTTTATTTAAATTATTATTATAAGGGGTTTCATCGGGTTTGACGGGAACGGCTTCTTTGACGATGGGCATCGGAGCCGTATTGTCGTCACTGATGGGCAACTCAGGCTGGACCCATTCTGTCTGTCCTGACGGGACGGAGTGCGTATCCGGGACTACAGTTTCCGTCGGTGCAGGGGTGGCAGCCGGCTTGGACGGCAGGGTAATGGTTTCGGCGACGGCTTCGGACTGGCTTTCCCCGGCAGGTTTCTTTTCCTGGCTTGTGATCAGCTGGACCCGCGTCGGGCGGCCGATGGCGTCTTGGGCGACCGTCTCCAGGATGTCCGTATATTTTTTGCTGACGTAATCGCGGAGAAAATTCGTCATCGTGTCCAATATGAGAAGATTCTCTTCTTCAGAATAAGAGTAGGGAATGATGTTGCCTTCAAACCAGTTGGTAAAAATCTCTTTGGGCAAGACTTGTTTCAGGTTAGCCAGCATTTTTTCCCATAAGCTGAGCAGGTCCATAATAATCCTTCCAATCTGTGTGTAAAATTGTGCGTGACATAGAGTGTACCATATAAAGTGTATATGTGTATAGCCTGAATTGTGGATAAAGGGGATAAGGGGGACACAAAAAGGCGGAAAGACGATAATCATCGAATTTCCGAGGGCTTATCCACTTATCCACAAAATGTGGATAGATTGTTGACAACTTATTTATCTATCCACATTTTACAACAAAACCGAAATTATGGGAAGAAAATTTTCTTAGAATACTTATACAGAAGGTATGCGCAAAAAGCATAGGGCTCAAAAAATGGGACTTGACAGCCAGAAGCTGGCTTACTATAATTAACCTGTTATGGTGTAAATTCATTTACTGTCAATGACGACAAAGGAGGTGTCTAGCTTGAAACAGACATATCAGCCGAATACATTGTGGAGAAAGAGAACTCATGGCTTCCGCGAAAGAATGAAGACAAAAGGCGGCCGCATGGTTTTGAAAAAACGCCGCATGAAAGGCAGAAAGAAACTCTCTGCTTAATTATTACGAGATAAACAGAAAAGTTCCGGATGGCGGAATTTTTCTGTTTTTCTGGCATTTTTAGGACAATTACGTATGTATGAACTAACAAAAGAGCAACGGCTGTGCAAAAATCATGAGTACCAGCTCGTATACCGCCGCGGCAAGTCGTATGTCAACCGCCGCGTCGTCCTGTACGTCCTGCCGCGCTCACCGAAACAGCCGACCCGGATTGGTTTCGTAACGGGTAAGAAAATCGGCTGCGCCGTCGAACGCAACCGCTGCCGCCGCCTGATGAAGGAAGTCTATCGCCTGCACCAGTTTGAATTGCGCGATGGTTTCGACTTGGTCCTCATTGGCCGCAGCAGTTTAAAATACGCCGGATACAAAGACGCAGAACACAGCATCCTGCAGTTATTCCGGCATGCCAGGGTATTAAAGAAGAAGTGATGACACATGAAACGGTGTTTCATAGCCCTTATCCGGTTTTACCAGTTGTTCATATCGCCCCTTCACCGGCCGTGCTGCCGGTTTTATCCGACTTGTTCTGCTTATGCCGTCGAGGCCTTGCAGAAGTACGGTGCTGTCAAAGGGAGTTATTTGGCACTAAGGCGCATTTTAAAATGCCATCCCTTTCACAAAGGCGGATATGATCCGGTACCGTAGATCCCTATTTTTACAACTGAACAGGAGTTGAGCGTATTGGGCTTTTTCAGTGGAATAATGGATGTCCTCAGCGGTATTATGACGACATTCATGAATTACTGCTATGCATTTACCCAGAATGTAGGCTATCCGAGCTATGGCGCTGCCATTATCATGCTTACTTTGATCATCAAATTGGTTCTGGCACCGCTTACGGCGAAACAGATCCGTTCCATGGAAGGCATGCAGACCTTGCAGCCTAAGATCAAAGAATTACAGAAGAAATATAAGGGCAATCAGAAAAAGATGCAGGAAGAAATGACCAAACTGTATCGGGAAATGGGCGTCAACCCCTTGTCGGGCTGTCTGCCGATCCTCATTCAGATGCCATTCCTCATCGCTATTTTCTATGCTCTCCGGGAATATCCCTATGACCCGGCTTTCGAAAGCTTCTTATGGCTTCCCAGCCTGGGCCAGCCGGACCCCACATATATCATGCCGGTACTGTCGGCAGTTTCGACTTATTTCATCCAGAACCAGATGTCCGGTGCGCAGGTAGCGGCTTCGGATGCACAGGCCAAGCAGCAGAAGATCATGAAGATCGTCATGCCCTTGTTCATCGGCTGGATCAGCTTGAATTTCCCCAGCGGCCTGGTCATTTACTGGGTTGTTTCTAACGTATTCCAGTGGGCACAGCAGTACCTCATGACCCATCTCAAGAAAAAAGGAGCACGATCAGAAGCATGAGTACCATCGAAACTACAGGAAAAACGATTGAAGATGCCGTCCGTTCCGGCCTGGTACGTCTCGGCAGAATGAAAGACGAAGTCGACATCGAAGTCTTGGAAGAACCGAAAAGCGGCTTTTTCGGCTTCGGCAGCAAGCCGGCTAAGGTACGTATCACCGAAAAAGAAGGCGTACCCGTCGTCCCGGCTATGGAAAGCCAGCCGGAAGAAGCCGAAAAAACGGCGGCTCCGGAAGCTGCCGAACCGGCTGTCCGCGTAGAAGCGGAAAGCCTTCCTCAGGAAGATACGGTACCGGCTGTACCGGAAACGGCCGAAGCTGCTGAAGAAGCCTTCACGGCAGAAGAAGCAGCGGCTAAGGCCAAGGCCTTCCTCCAGGAAGTCCTCAAGAACATGGGCATCGACGTCGTCATCGAAAAGATGATCAAGTCCGATAAAGTCCTGCTTCACCTGCATGGCAAGAACCTGGGCATCCTCATCGGCAAACACGGCCAGACCCTGGACGCACTCCAGTACCTGACCAACTTGACGACGAACCAGGGGGAAACGACGCGTCATTTCATCATGCTAGACGTCGAAAATTACCGCCATCGCCGCGAAGAAACGCTGAAACAGCTGGCTATCCGCCTGGCGAACCGCGTCAAAAAGAGCGGCGACCGCGTCGTCCTGGAACCGATGAACGGCTATGAACGCAAGATCATCCACGTGACCTTGCAGAACGATCCCCAGGTCCGCACGGAAAGTGAAGGCCAGGATCCCTATCGCCACGTCGTCATCTATAGCCAGGAATAAGTATTTAGTTTATGGATTATATAAGGAGCTGTCACATCGAGGCAGCTCCTTTTAGAATATGAAAGGAGTATTGACCTATGTACGATACGACCGATACGATTGCGGCCATTGCCACTCCTTTGGGGGAAAGCGGTATCGGCGTCATCCGTATCAGCGGCAGCCATGCTTATGCGGTCGGCGACGCCATTTTCCGCAGTCCTTCCGGAACCCCCCTGGCCCAGCGCCGGGACCGTTCCATCCAGCATGGTCTCGTCGTCGCCGATGACGGCCGCCCTGTCGATGAAGTACTGATGCTCATCATGAAGGGCCCCCATTCCTATACGGCAGAAGACGTACTGGAAATCCAGTGCCACGGCGGCCGCAAAGCCCTGGAAGAAATCCTCAGCCTGGTCCTGGCCCACGGCGCCCGCCTGGCCAATCCCGGAGAATTTACGCAGCGGGCTTTTGTCAACGGCCGCATCGATCTGGCCCAGGCCGAAGCCGTCATGGATGTTATCCAGGCCAAGAGCCGTCAGGGCCTGACCAGTGCCGTCAATCAGCTCGAAGGCCGCCTGTCCAAGGTCATCGGCGCCATGCGCCATGAGCTGACCGATTTCATTACCCGCCTGGAAGTGACTATCGATTATCCTGAAGAAGACCTGGAAGACATTACGGTCCCCGATGTAGCCGGTGCCATCCGCAAGCAGCTGGCGTCCCTCGATGAGATGCTGGAAGCTTCCCACGATGGCCGCATCATTCGCGACGGCGTCATGGCCGCCATTGCCGGCACGCCGAACGCCGGCAAGTCGAGCCTGCTGAACCGCCTGCTCCAGGAAGACCGGGCCATCGTCACCGACGTGCCGGGGACGACGCGAGACGTCCTGGAAGAATGGATTTCCCTCAAGGGCGTCCCGGTCTGCCTCGTCGATACGGCGGGTATCCGGGAGACCGATGATACGGTCGAAAAAATCGGCGTCACCAAGGCCAAGGCCTACATGGACAAGGCCGATATCATCCTCGTTGTCATCGACAGCTCGCGGCCCCTTTCCGAGGAAGACCGGGCCATCCTGGAGGACACGAAGGAGCGAAATGTCCTCATCGTCCTCAATAAGAGCGACTTGACGCCTGTCGTTGCGGAAAAAGACCTGGGACAGTATGGTCATCCCGTCCTGTCCTTGTCGGCCGGCACCGGGGAAGGCCTGGAAGCCTTGAAAGAACAGCTCCTGTCCCTGGCGTTGTCCCATGCCGATACGGCCGGCAGCGCCCTGCTCACCAACACGCGCCATATCGAACTGGTGCGCCAGAGCCGGGAAGCCTTGAAACGGGCTCTCGATTCCATCGAAGCCGGCATGCCTGTCGACTGTGCCGTCGTCGACCTGCGCGAAGCCTGGGACCTCTTGGGTTCGATTACTGGCGATACCGTTCACGACGATATGGTCGAAGAAATATTCAGCCGATTCTGTTTAGGTAAATAAAGGGGTGGAACTATGTTTGTAGTCGATACATACGATGTCATCGTCATCGGTGCCGGTCATGCCGGCTGCGAAGCGGCCCTGGCCAGTGCCCGTCTGGGCGCCAAGACCCTGATGGCGACGTTGAACTTAGATAATATTGCCCTCATGCCCTGTAATCCCGCCGTCGGTGGTCCGGGCAAGAGCCATCTCGTCCGGGAAATCGACGCCCTGGGCGGGGAAATGGGCATCAATACGGATAAGACCTGCCTCCAGATGCGGATGCTCAATACCGGCAAGGGACCGGCTGTCTATTCGCTCCGGGCCCAGTCCGATAAGAAGATGTACCAGCTGGCCATGACCAAGACCCTGGAAAACCAGGAAAACCTCGATGTCAAGCAGCTCATGATTACGGATCTCCTCGTCGAAGACGGTGCCGTCACCGGGGTCCGGACGGAACTGGACGAAGTCTATAAAGCCAAGTGCGTCATCCTGGCGACGGGGACCTACCTAAAGGGGAAAATCATCATCGGCACCTGCACCTATTCCGGCGGCCCCATCGGCCAGCGCTCGGCCGAAGACCTGTCGGGGTCGCTCCTCAAGGCGGGCCTCAAGCTCATGCGCTTCAAGACAGGGACGCCGGCCCGCGTCGACCGCCGCACCCTGCGGACGGACGAAATGGCCAAACAGGAAGGCGATAAAGACGGCCATGCCTTTTCTTTCCTGTCGGAACGCAAGGACCGCAACAAAGAATGCTGCTGGCTGACTTTCACCAATGAAGAAACGCATAAGATCATCCGCGACAACCTCGATCGGGCGCCGATGTGTAACGGCATCATCACCGGCATCGGCCCGCGTTACTGCCCGTCCATCGAATCGAAGATCGTCCGCTTTGCCGATAAGAAGCGGCATCAGTTGTTCATCGAACCGGAAGGTGAATCGACGGAAGAAATGTACGTCCAGGGCATGAGCACCAGCATGCCCGCTGACGTCCAGTACGCCTTCCTGCGGACCATTCCGGGCCTGGAAGATGTCAAAATCATGCGTCCTGGTTACGCCATCGAATACGACTGCCTGGATCCGACACAGCTCACACCATGGCTGGAAATGAAGAAGATTTCCGGCCTCTTCTCGGCAGGCCAGGCCAACGGCACCAGCGGCTACGAAGAAGCGGCTGCCCAGGGCCTCATGGCCGGCATCAACGCGGCCTTGAAGATACAGGGGAAGGATCCGTTCATCCTGACCCGTTCTGAAGCCTATATCGGCGTCCTCATCGACGACTTGGTCACCAAGGGCACGAATGAACCGTACCGCATCATGACCAGCCGCAGCGAATACCGCCTCATCCTGCGCCAGGATAATGCCGACCTGCGCCTGACTCAGAAAGGCTACGATTTGGGCCTGGTCACGCAGGAACGGTACGACCGTTTCTCGGCCAAGAAAGAGGCTATCGAACAGGGCATTGCCGCCTTGAAAGAGATTTCGGTCACGCCGTCCAAGGCCAACCTGGAAAAACTGGAACGCCTGGGTACGGCACCGATTCACACGGCTATTACGGCCTATGACCTCCTGCGCCGCAATGATGTCGATTATGAAGCCTTGCGGACGGTCTTCGACCTGCCGGAACTGGCTGCCGATGTGGAAGAAGAAATCGAGATCATGATCAAATACGAAGGCTATATCAGCCGTCAGATGGAACAGGTTGAAAAGATGAACCGCCTGGAACAGAAGAAGATGCCTGCCGACATCGTCTATGCCGATATCGATACCCTGTCGGCCGAAGCCCGGCAGAAACTCGACGAAATCCGGCCCTTGTCCCTGGGCCAGGCCAGCCGTATCTCCGGCGTCTCGCCGGCGGATATCACGGCCCTGCTCATCGTACTGGAACAGCACAGCCGGGAGGAAAAAAATCATGTTTCGCAGTGAATTAGCACAGGCCCTGAAGGCCATGGACCTCAGCGTATCAGAAAGCCAGCTGGCACAGTTCTGCACCTTTGATGAAGCTTTAGTCGAAACGAACAAGGTCATGAACCTGACGGCCATTACCGATCCGAAAGGCGTCGCCATCAAGCACATGGCCGACAGCCTGTCCTGCTATGACCCGGCTTATTTCAAAGATGGCGCCAGCGTCCTCGATCTGGGGACCGGTGCCGGCTTTCCCGGCCTGCCCCTGCTCATTTACCGGCCGGATCTGAAGGTGACCTTCTTCGATTCCCTGCAGAAGCGGCTGACTTTCCTGGAAAAGGTCGTCTGCGATTTGGGACTGACCGCTTCGTTCCTCCACGGCCGGGCTGAAGAAATGGCCCATAAACCGGAATACCGCAGTGCCTTCGATATCGTCACCAGCCGGGCCGTGGCCCGCCTGAACATCCTGGCCGAATGGGCCCTGCCTTACGTCCGGACCGGCGGCTATTTCATTTCCCTCAAAGGGGCCCAGTATGAAGAAGAACTGGCGGAAGGCGAAAAAGCCCTGCAGATCCTGGGCGGCAAAGTCGCCGAAGTCCGGCCGGTCCGCCTGCCAGGCCTGGACGATGTCCGCGCTGTCCTCTATATCGAAAAAGTAAAGGAAAGCCCCAAGAAATATCCCCGCAAGCCAAAGATGGCTGCGAAAAATCCCTTATAGAGAAAGAAGTGTACGCTATGTCTTTGAAAAAAATCCTCTGTCTGGCCGCTGCGGCCTGTCTGACCGTATCGGCTGCTGTCTTTGCCGATACACCGCAGCCGCCTGAAATCAGTGCTCATGCTGCCTATGTTATGGATGCCGATACAGGCGACACGCTCTATGCGAAAAATGCCGATGACCGGGCCTATCCGGGCAGCACGACGAAAATCATGACCTGCATCCTAGGCGTCGAACTGGGCAAGGTACAGGGTAAATTGGATCAGCCTATCAACATTACGAAAGATGTCTACGATATCGAAAGCGATGCGTCCGTCCTGGGTATCGACCCGGGCGACCAGATTACCCTGCGCAATGCCATGACCGGTATGATGACTGTATCCGGCTGTGATGCCACCATTGCCGTCGCCGAAACGGTTACGCCGAGTCAGGCCGATTTCGTCGCCAAGATGAACGAAAAAGCAATCGCCCTGGGCTGTACGAATA
>OHWG01001598.1_pt1 | contig 10794 bp, 9 predicted proteins | sample 1579621 | NCBI WGS metagenome assembly OHWG01 (sample SAMEA3882544, study PRJEB24775) | human gut metagenome | biome: human-associated habitat; feature: intestine environment; material: feces | place: Netherlands | collected 2009/2010
GCAGGAAAATTAATTTTCCTGCGCGTCTGTTATAATGATACTATTTGCGGTATACGAATGACGGGAGGCCGTCTTCGCCGCAGGGGATCTGTACTGTTCCCTGGATCAGGGGGCGGGCGTAGTTTATGAAGGCTTCAGTGACGTCAGATCCGTCTTCTGTGATCCACTCTGATGGAACTGTTTTTTCTTCGTTGCAGATGGCATTGACGTCTTCAAGACCACATTCCATGATATAGGTTCCGTCAGAGGTTTCTTTGCGGATAAATGAGATCATTTTTCCTGTTTCGCCGTTGAGGGCTGCCTGTACGCCGAATTCTCCGGCTTTGATGGCTTCCTGCTGGTCTGTGGCGGACATCATAGATGCAGAGCAACGCTGGCTGACGTTGAGTTCTACAGAACGGGCTTTTACACCGAGGCGGTTTCTGACAAGGTTTTCGAGATATTTACCACAGCCTGCCAGCATTTTGTGTCCAAAGGTATCAGTGCCTACGGAATTGTCGTATTCACAGATAAATGTGCCCTTGTCGTCATGGATTCCTTCTGATACGCAGACAATGACATTGCAGTTTTTCTCAAATGATTTCTCTACTGCTTTAAGAAATTCTTCCTGGTCAAAGGCTGTTTCCGGAAGGTAGATGAGAAGAGGGTTGTCTCCTGTATATTTGCGGGCAAGTGCAGATGCAGCAGTGAGCCATCCTGCATGGCGGCCCATAATTTCTATAATCGTTACGGATTTCTTTTCATAAACATTTGCATCTATGGTAATCTCGCGGACTGTAGAAGCTACATATCTGGCTGCACTTCCAAATCCCGGAGTATGGTCTGTGTGGATCAGATCATTGTCGATTGTTTTTGGTTCTCCGAGGATACGGATATCACTGCCTGTCTGCGCAGCATAACGGGAAAGTTTGCTCACCGTATCCATGGAATCATTTCCACCGATATAGAAAAACCAGCCAATATTCATTTCTTCAAATTTTTTAAAAAGTCTTGGATAAACCGGATCTTCCAGTGATTCCGGCAATTTATAGCGGCAGGAACCAAGATAAGCACCTGGTGTGACTTTCAGACCGTCAAGTTTCTCTCCCGGAAGTGCTTCGGCAAAGTCAAGAACTGTTCCATTTAAAAATCCTTCAATTCCGTTTATCATTCCGTAAACATGCTCAATAGCTTCCGGATGACGCATTCCCTCGGATACAACTCCGTAAAGGCTGCTGTTAATTACTGCGGTAGGACCGCCGGACTGACCGACGATCAGATTCTTTCTGGACATAAGAAACCTCCTGTATCGTTTGATTTAATGTGATTGCTTTTCATTATATCATACAACTGCCTTCCATAGCAATTCAATAAAAAGGTGTGTTCCCACATCCCCCTGTGAAAGCACACCTTATATTTCCCATATTCAGTTTCTGTTTTTATTCCCCGAATTCCCTGTGGTCTTCTTCCAGTTTCTGTTCTATTTTAATCTTTTTTTTTGCCTCTTCTTTCTGCTCATCCCGTGTTTTCGGAAGGATCACATTAAGCATTACTGCAATAATAGTTGCAAGGACAACCGGTGATTTACCGAAAATTGTTGTTACCCATGTGGGAAAGCTTGCAAGTGCAGCTGTTGCCTGAGATACACCCATTCCCAGTGCAGCTGCAAGTCCTACGATAGATGAATTACGATAATCCATCTCAGCAGAAGCAACCAGCTTCATACCTGTCATTGCGATCGATGCAAATACAGACACAGTTGCACCGCCCAGTACACACTGAGGAATCGTTGTCAGGATAGCTGAGAATTTCGGAACCAGACCTGCTATACCGAGAATTGCAGCTGCAAGTCCCAGTACCCAACGGTTGATAACCTTTGTAGTTGTAACAATACCAACGTTCTGGCTGTATGTTGCTGTGGGAAGTCCGCCGAGCAATGCGCCTACAACGTTAGAAAGACCATAACCAACGATTCCGCGCTGCAGTTCATCATCCTTAGGTGTTCTGTCCATAGCTCCGATCGTAGTCGCTGAATAATCACCGATTGCCTGAATAGAGTTGATAGCAAATAAAATTCCCAGTGCAACACAGGAAGACGGCTCAAACTGTACTCCAAAATGCATCAGAGATGGAAGCTGACAGACACCTGCTTCCCCTATGCTTGAGAAATCTACCATTCCAAACGGAATAGAAACCAGATATCCCACTATAATACCGATCAGAATAGATGCCAGTTTCCAGATTCCCTTTCCAAAATGATTCAGAGCTGTAACAACGATCAGCGTGAAAAATGCAATTGCCCAGTTCTGCCAGGATCCGTAATTCGGACTGCTGGTACCGCCTGCCATATAATTAATGGCAGTCGGATACAGGGAAAGACCGATGGTAAATACGACTGTTCCTGTGATTAGCGGCGGGAAAAATACCCGAATCTTCTTGACCAGCAAACCCATAACAACTGCTACGATACCACCAACAATCTCCGCACCCATGATTGCTGCTATTCCATACGATTCCGCTATCGCCTGCATACTTGGCACGTAAGCAAAGCTGACACCCATGATAATCGGCAGGCCTGAGCCAATTGCAAATTTCGCCTTTCCGCCAATCGGAAACAGCTGAAGCAAAGTTGACAATGCTGCAATGACCAGTGCCGACTGGATCAGGATAACCTGGTCTTCTCTGGAGAGTCCGCCTGGAACTGCTCCGGAAACGATGATCGCCGGTGTGACACAGCCAACGATCATAGCTACGACATGCTGCATGGCAAGGGGTAAAGCCTCACTCATGCGGGGGATTCCGTCAGTTTCAAAAATACTGCCTCTCTTCATAATTGCCTCCCAATTTCTTTTGTACGATTGTAACATTTTTTGCCCCAAAAAACAATTAGACAGCCTAATTATTTTTGGTCTAAAACTATACAATATTTACTCTTAAAATTTGGTTATTATTTTATCTTTTATATGTATTTTCCAGTATTTCATAAACCTTTCAGTTTATAATCTCAAATGTCCGATACAGATCCAGTCTTCCATATCCCCATCCCGGATTGGGGTATTCCATCTGTTCTTCTCTCACTGCCCCTTTCTGCAGATAAAACTTCACTGTATTTCCCGATGCATAAGGAATATTTCCTCTCACGATCGCCCATTCCTGCACCAATGCTGCTGCTCCTGCAACAACAGCCGAAGAAAGACTGCTCCCCGAAGCCTTTCCAAACGCCCCTCCCGGCAATGGAATGAGCAGATCTACTCCCGGTGCTGCCAGATCAGGTGTCACCTGATTATTTGGAGTAAACCCTCTCCCAGCCTGAAAATACAGACTGTTATCCAGATACTGATAAGCTGTTGCCGTAATACCTCTGGTTGAATCCCCAGGTGCAGTAACAGTTATATAAGGTGTAGACTCCAGAAAATAAGTATCCGGCGAAATCAGCCCTTGCACCGGAAGCCACATGTGAAACCTGCTTCCCGATATTCCTTTTTTACTGACATTTACCTTCCAGATACCTGCTGCCGGATGAAAGAAGCGAAAATAAATCAGCTGTTTCCCGGTCATCCGCTCCATCTTTACGTAATTGACCAGCACTTTCGTCTCCACAAAAATGAAACTTAATTCCTGAGTACCTGCACCAAGAGAACTGCTCACATACAGCTTTTCTCCTGCCGGTGACTGTAACGATATCCCATAGTCATCCGGCGGATCTCCCCAAAATTCCATGGAAAATCCTTCTTCTTTATCCGCAATACGAAGTTCAACAGTATCCTGATTTTTCACATAGTCCAACTCTGCTGTATAATGATGCTGTGCTGCACCCTCATTTCCTGCTGCCACAGATACTGATACCTGAGAATCTTCATTAATATAATCTACATATCGACTCAGCTCACTGTCACCAACATGTGCGCTCTGATTGGTGCCAAGTCCCAGACAAACGGAAACCGGCATTCCCATCTCTTGTGCCATCTTCACTGCAAAAGAAATCCCCAGCATAATGTCGTCTTCCTGAAATACCGGTGCCTGTGGCGGATACTGGTAAAATTTTCTCAGATAGGATTTTGCTTTCTTTAATTTCACCACAATGATCGTTGCTTTCGGAGCTGCTCCTGAGAAATTTTCTGTGGGTACAAAATTGCCTGCTGCCAGCCCTGCCATAGCTGTACCATGTCCGTTCTCATCCAATGAGGGTACAATCTCCTGTGGATTCTCCGACAGCAATGCCTGATTAATTTCCTCTCCGGTAAAAACCTTTCCATAAGGAACCTGTTCATCCTCATTTCCCGGAATTGTCTGATCCCAGATATATGCAATACGGCTTACATCTCCGTTTCGAAAGATTGGATTCAGATAATCAATCCCGGAATCAATCACTGCGATCACTGTGCCCTCTCCCTGAAGTTTCAGATAGGGATGATTATGTAACCGCGTAATCCCGGATGAATTTAATGCGTCCGCATCCATAAATGTATAACACTTCGGCAAAGATGCATACGTATAGGAATTAATTTCCAGCGGACCAATCTCATTCAGCGGAATATATAGAATTCCAAACAATTCATTCACAGGAAGAAATTTTCCACCCATATTCTGTCCATGTTTTACAATAAAATCCCCGTACTCTTCATCCTGTGCCGGCGGTATTGACGGCTCAGCATGAATGCCCGGGGGGTTTTCCTGCTGTATCTGCACTTCAAAATCGTCAGGTCCGAACATTACTGTCCTCCCTGGATTTTTTATACATGATATGCACAATATATGCTCTTTATGACAATTCTAACCTTTACTGTTCAGACTGATATTCGCTTCCTGCTTTTGTTTCTTCACAACAGTCAGTAATAATATAATTCCAGCCACAGTTGTAAAAATACTGATAAACTGCGAAGTCGACAATACTCCTACGCTTCCTCTTTCAATATCTCCTCTGAAAAATTCGATCACAAATCTTCCTATACTGTAGAAAATAAGATAGCAGGCAGCCACCTGTCCATCTGCTTTCTTATGCTTTGCCACATAAAGCAGCAGCAGAAAATGGGCAAAATCCAAAAAACCGGAATAAATCTGTGTCGGGATCAGAGCAACATTGTTGGGTGCAAAATCTGAATTTGTAAACGTAACCGCCAGAGGCCCTGAAGTTTCTTTCCCATAACAGCAGCCTGCCAGAAAGCATCCAATCCTGCCAAATCCCTGTGCCAGTGCAATGGATGGCATCATCAGATCAAAATACTCCAGAAATTTCAACTTCTTTATCCTGCAGTACAGCCAGCCCACCAAAATTCCTCCGATGATTCCTCCATATACCACAAATCCATCTGATCCTATGATCTGCCTTGGATTCTGCAGAAATTCCCTCCAGTTGGTGATCCAGAACAAAATCTTCGCAGATGTAAATCCACCAATGGCGCACCACACTACCAGATAAAAAATATGTTCACATGCAAGTTTCAGTTTACGCGCTCTCTGCTCAGCCACAAACCAGGCAGCCAATACTCCCATGGCAATCATAAATCCATAACCATATACCGTCAACGGTCCTATATGCAACAATTCATTATGCATGTCTCAAATCCTCTCAAATCTTAAAATACTTCCTGTCACTCTCTCATTTTATTTATTATTCACAGTCGGATTTCCCAAATAAACCTTCAAAAACCTCCAGCAATTTTTCATTTGCATAATCATTGGCTTCATTCTCATGTACCGCTTCCGCATCTGCTTCTCCGCAGATATCCACACCGGCAATCTTTCCACTGCTTTCTTTTGCACATTCCAATACAGTCTGTACACCGGACACCAAAGTTGTCAGCCTCATATCCCCCTGGCTCCATGTCGTCTGTGCATCCTCTGTACAAAGCACATCTTTATCAACAGATATATATAATGGAAGGAATTTTTCAGCATCTTCCTGTAAACCTTCCGATTTTCTCCAATTACATACTTCACTGACTGTTTCCCTGAGAAACCAGTTTCTCTCTTCATCATTCATCACCTGAAGTTTCTCTCTGGAGAGAAATATCACTCTGTCCTTCAGATTCTCATCTACCTGCTCATAGGCTGCTTCATCCGGTCCCACAAGGATCACATATTTCAGATTCTCCAGTTCCTCCAACGCTGCCGCGATCCATCCTCCACACGACAAAATCCCACCAAAAGCCGGAGGCTGCATATCTGTATGATTATCGTATACCAGCAGACAGAACGGTTGATCCATTCTTGTCAGCCAAAGTCTTGTCATATAGTGATAATTGCCGGAATCAATAAAATGGATTCCGGCAGTTGGATAATTTTCTGTTCGTTTATTAATCTCTGCGATTGCTTCCTCATCACAATAGCAGTTTGTCCCACAGACATCCTGAAGCTCAATCCAGGATACCTGTCTGTTTTTCCAGAATTCTTCTTCTCTGTAAATTCCGGAGAAATTCATCAGTACAATGGGATTCTGTTCCTGCATATTTCACTCAGTCCTTCCATTCTTCCAGCGGTTCATCATGATTTTTCAGCATTTCCCGGATTTCTCTGCCGGGACTTTCCACGCCTTCATCCGGAGTCTGCATCTCTGCATCCAGAATGGCGTCTGCATCTGCTGCATCTGCAGTCTTCCCGGTTTCTATTTCCATCTCCGCTTCCTGAACCTGAGAATCTGTATCTTGCTTCCATTCTGTTTCATCTTCATTTAAAGATTTATCCTGCACTTTTTCGTCCAGACCTGCATCTGCCGGGTCATCCCATGGTTTCTCTTTGCCATTCTCTTCCTGTTCTTTTTCAGCACAGAGTTTTTCGGATTTTTTCATTCCAAGACGAATCATGATCAAAAATACAATGTCTGCCACTCCATCAGCAGTCAGAATAATTCCGGAAAACAGGATCATCCGGGTTACACTCAAAAAAGAATAGAGCAACATGGAAACACCCAGCGCAATAAATACCAGACAGCCAATAAGAATAATCTTCCAGCGTCCTCTCTGGGCTTTTTTCAGTCTGTAACTTCCCTTTATCTTCCAGATACTGTCAACCAGTACCAAGGCTCCCAGTAAATATGGCAGGATTTTGATCACGATCTGCGGTGTAAAGAAAAGAAAAATTCCAAGCACCATGACGATTACACCCGTAAACAGATCAAGAATCGTTGCCTTTTCCTTCTCAGCTGTATAAATAACAATATGATAAATACCGGAAGCGATCATTACCAGTCCGAATACAATCTTGCAGATAATGTTTACGGTCTGGTCCGGAACCAGGAGCAGACACAGACCAAATGCCAGATAAAAAACCGATGATAAAATCTCGCTTTTTAAAAAATCAGAAACTTTTTTCCCCATAACCTTTTCCTCCTGACTGTATGATAGCAAGTCCACACCCACTCTTATTGCTTTTCGCAATCTCCGCAGGGGACTTACTTGATTCGGTTAAAAATACTATTCCATTTCTTCTATTGAAATAGTATAACTTCTTTCTTTCTCTTCGTCCACAGGCAACTGCATGACTTTGTGTAAAATTTGTGAATTTTTCCTTGAAGTTTTTTTAGTGCGTATTATAATTATAGCGATACTCATAAATAATACATTTGAGAGCATTGCTATAAATAAAACTATGTCATAAAATGGATATTTTTCCATAGGAAGGATTTATTTTGAAAAAACAACCAAAGAATAAAGTTTTATTTCTTATCCCTGTCGGTGTTATACTCGCCGGTGCAGTGATTTTTTTATGCACCCGCGGAAATGAGAATGATTCTGTCTGTAAAGAAAATGTAGCCCGCCTTCAGGCTCTGGAAAATTCAGACATTTCACAGACAGAAGAACAGCTTCAGGCTCTGAAACAGACAACCGGCATTTCTTCCGGTTCTGATGCTTCAGACGGTTCTGAATCTACCCTGTTAAGTGATGTAGAAATCCGACAGGTTTTTGCCGGAAACGTCATCATCGGTGACTCTATCACAGAATCCATCGTAGAATACGGATATCTGGATACGGATGTGGTAGTCAGCAAACGAGGATTAAATGTAGGTGCAGCCGATGATCAGATCAGTACGGCAATTGCTCTGAATCCCTCTCATGTATTCATGGCATTTGGTTCCAACGACCTGGAAATATATGGTTCGGCTTCATCAGAATTTATTGATGCATACAGGACGCAGATAAAGAAAATCCAGACAGCCTTACCAGATGTCCCAATTTATATCAACTGCATTCTGCCGATTACTGATGAAGCGATCGCACAGACTCCTGATCTTGGATATTACCCTGATTATAATGAAGGACTTATCAAACTCTGTCAGGAAATGGGATGTACCTTTATTGACAATTCAACGATTGTAACAGACAGTTCAGAGAATCTGTATGAACCGGACGGTGAACATGTGATTCAGGACTACTATCCCAAATGGCTGACAAATATGGCACAGATTGCGGGGTTAAAGGCATGAAAAATTATTTACATATTTTTATCAAAGGTGCATTTGTTCTTTTCCTTATCGCATATCTGGCTGTCCTGTATACCTCCGACAGCGCAAAGAATGTACCCATGGAACAGATTGCACAGACTATGGAACAGGATTCTGATATCACTTCTTTGAATAAAGAAGCACGTTCCGATCTGAAACATTATTATCAGACAGATGACCGCAATATTGACGGTTATTTCTTCTACAAAGCCGCTTCACCCATGGCAGTAGAAGAAATCTGTATTATGAAGGCCACTGACAATACCCAGGCAAATACTTTGCTTAAAAATGCAAACGCCCATCTCTCCGGTCAGAAGCAGGTATTTGAGGGATATGGCACAGATCAGATGGCTCTTCTGAACAATGCAGTTGTTGGAAAAAAAGGAAACTATGTATATTATATGTGCGGCGCAGACGCACAGAACTGGCGCACTGCCTTTCTTTCCATGATATAAGCATTTTACTTTAATCCTCGTAACTGTTCCGCATTTTACGCTAATGGACTGCAGAACCATTACTATGGCAGTCCTCTTAATAATACCGTTAAGAGAAAATGCAGTTAAGAGAATTACTATAATATCCAGATTGGAGAACTTTTAATATGGTATTCAACAGTATATTTTTTATATTCTGCTTTCTTCCGGTTTTCATGATGATCTACTACCTGGTACCGGGAAAGCTCCGCAATCTGCTGCTGTTTTTGGGCAGTCTGATCTTTTATGCCTGGGGAGAACCTGTATATGTGATCCTCATGCTGTTTTCCAGTATCTTCAACTATTATATGGGTACAGAACTGGAACGTTTATATTATGATGACAGGAAACAGAAAATTAATCTGATCTTCTCGATCATTATAAATCTTGCAGTACTTGTGTTTTTTAAATATTATGGTTTCTTACTTAACACAATCGGAGGAATCATCGGTATCCATATCCCTCATCCGGAGCTTTCGCTGCCGATAGGACTTTCTTTCTACACTTTCCGTAATTTGTCCTATCTTTTTGATATTTATTTAAGTAAGGTCAGTGCGCAGCGAAATTTCCTGACCTTTTCCGTATACAGCACAATGTTTCCTTATACCTCTGCCGGACCAATCGTACGATATACGGATATAGAGACGCAGCTGAAGCAGCGCACCATCAATATCTCCAAATTCGGTACCGGTGCAGAGCTTTTTGTCAAAGGTCTTGCAAAGAAAGTTCTTCTGGCAGATAATCTCTCGGTTTTATACAGCAGTATCTGTGGTCATCCACAGATGTCTGTATTTACTTCATGGCTTGGCATTCTGGCTTATACAATGCAGCTTTATTTTGACTTCAGCGGCTATTCGGATATGGCCATCGGTCTGGGAAAAATGCTGGGATTTGATTTTAATAAGAACTTTGATTATCCCTATATTTCCACCAGTGTTTCTGAATTCTGGAGACGCTGGCATATTTCTCTTGGAAGCTGGTTCAGAGATTATATTTATATTCCTTTAGGTGGAAATCGTGTTCCGGATAATATCTATATTCGTAATATTCTGATCGTATGGCTTTTAACAGGTATATGGCATGGTGCGAGTATGAATTTTATTGTATGGGGCTTGTATTATGGTTTACTGCTTCTTGCGGAGAGTTTTATCTGGAAGGATAAGTTAAAGCGTTTGCCTCGTTTGATTCAGCATCTATATACATTGCTTCTTGTCTTGATTGGCTGGGTATTCTTCTATAGTTCAAGTTTAGTATCGGCATTTAAAACAATCTTAGCCATGTTAGGAATTGGCGCAACAGGATTTAGTGATATGCATGCGTTGTTTGCGTTAAGACAGAACTTTGTTTTGATCGTTATTGCGATTCTATTTAGTATGCCACTCTTTGATCGTATTGATAAAGCAATCCTTCGTGTAATGAAACAAAGAGGGGTCATACTTAGTATTTGTTTCTGGTTTGTGTTGTTTGTGATAAGTCTGGCGTTTATTGTTGGAAATACATTCCAATCCTTTTTGTATTTTGCGTTTTAGAAGGGGACAGTATGAAGAAATATCAAAATTTAGTTAGAAGAACCATCACCCTATGCATGCCGGTTATCTTGATCCTTGGACTTGTCATCAACCTGGTCTTTCCAGATCGAGAATTGTCATTTGTAGAGAATCGTTCTTTACAGAGATTTCCCGAAATGGATAGTACATCGATTCTGGATGGTTCCTTTGAGACAAAGCTATCAAGTTGGTTTGCGGATCAGTTTGTGGGAAGAAATGGTTTTATTCATCTTCGCTATGGGATGTTGAAGCTTTTAGGCCAAAAGAAGATCGATGATATTTATTTGTGTAAAAATCAGCTGATTGAGGATGCAAAGCTTCCAAATAAGGAGCAGATGGCTAGAAACTTGAGTGC
>OHWG01001607.1_pt1 | contig 10753 bp, 10 predicted proteins | sample 1579621 | NCBI WGS metagenome assembly OHWG01 (sample SAMEA3882544, study PRJEB24775) | human gut metagenome | biome: human-associated habitat; feature: intestine environment; material: feces | place: Netherlands | collected 2009/2010
CGCATACCCTTTTATGCTTAATCTTCTAATCCGTGACTTCCCGCCACATTCTTCAGATACTCCTCTGGTTCGCCGTTCAGAATCAAGTCTGCATAGCCAAGCGGGTCATTGTAGATGAGATAATCTAACTCCGACCTCTGCGCCATGGTCACGTCCAATTCATCCTCGACCCCAGTGCAGTCAATGGAGATCATTCTCCCATCCCGGAGCAGCAGCTCCACGCAGCCGGTATCCATGTTGAAATGGCAGGCTCTTGCATCGTACTTCATGTTTGTGTCCTTTCTGCCTTACGGCACCTTTACAGTTGTGACTTTTGTTATACGGTTCTTCTGATAAGGTTTTGGACACACAGCCGTCGGGAAGGAGCCTTCATTTTGCTTTCCGAAGAAAACAAAAAATCCGAACCCTTCTCCTATCGAGAAAAGGTTCGGATTTTCATGGTTTGGTGCGGATAAGAGGACTTGAACCTCCACCGAGTTGCCCCGATTAGAACCTGAATCTAACGCGTCTGCCAATTCCGCCATATCCGCATATTCTGTTTTGTTCGTGGGCCGTTCGGCTCGGAACGTTAGTTATTATACCATGGAATCCGGAATTGTCAAGCGCAATTTCAAAAAAAGTTGTACTTTTCGGCAGAAAGCGGAAAAACAACGGAAATACGCGCTAAAATGGGTGGGAAAAGCAAAAAATCAGACCGGAAACCTTTCGGCTTCCGGTCTGATTCCTAGCAGGGTGCCTTGTGGGACTCGAACCCACGGTCTCCAGATCCACAATCTGGCGCGTTAACCGACTACGCTAAAGGCACCACATAATATGCGCCCGAAGGGACTCGAACCCCCGGCCCACTGCTTAGAAGGCAGTTGCTCTATCCACCTGAGCTACGGGCGCACGTTGTTATCCCATGGGGTACTTATCTGGCGGCAGTGTGCGTTCGGCACACGCTGCGAGAAGTATAATACCATACGCATAGGCTTCTGTCAAGCGGAATTTCAAATTTTTTTGGATTTTCCGGCGCAGGGGGCATTTTGGGGTCACAGCAGCCACATTCCGACGGCCCCAAGGGCAAAGCCGAGCAGAGCACCGGCGGCCACATCCCGGACATAGTGCGCCCCGGCAAGCACCCGCAGGGCGCAGATGAGCAGGGCCACCACCACCATGCAGGCCCCGGCGGCGGGGTAGAAGCAGCACCACACAGCGGCCAGCACGGCGGCGCTCAGGGCGTGGCGGGAGGGGAAGGACTTGCCGTGGGTCTCCTTGGGCACCAGCGGCGTGAAGCCGGGCTGCTCATACGGGCGGGGAAAGTTCAGCCTGGCCCGCAGGAGCGTGCCGCCCAGAAAGACGAAGGCCGGCACAAAGACTGCCCGGGCGATGAGCTGCATAAAATCCAGAGCGGCGGCGCGGTTTGCGGAGAGCAGCCGGAACCACCGGACATTCAGCAGTACCAGCAGCAAAGGGTAGCAGGCAAAGGGCACGGCAGGCAGCCAGCGGTTCAGGGCGATCACCAGCTTTTTCAGGGCGGGGCGGGCCTCCAGCCAGCGCAGCAGGGCCTGGTAGCGTTCCGGGGTCATGGTATCCCTCCCTCAAAAACAGGTGTCCAGATAGTTTTCAACATCAAACGGCTCGGGCGTGGAATCTTTGCGCAGGTAGAGCGGGTGATGGGGGTGGCCCTTTTTGCTCCGCTTGCCAAAGGTGACCCACGGGATGTCCCGCTCTCTTGTCAGGGCCACCATCTCCCGCATCAGGCCGGGCAGGTAGTCCCGCTTTTCGATCAGGGTGCCCCATGCGGCCCACATGGTGGGCTCGGTCTGGGCCAGAACGGCCTGCAGCCAGCGCAGGTTCTCGTCGCAGAGGGCGCGGTCCGGCACCCGGTCCATGTCGTTGGGGTCGGTGGCGCGCTGGGGATATACGTTGAACATGATCCAGCTGTCAAAGCCATTGGCGTTGGCCAGCCGCTCCACACTCTTTAAGGTGGGGTCCAGCGCACCGGGCTGGGCGGTGCTGGGGTTGATGCCGATGCACACCAGCGGGTGCCTGCCCACCCGGCCCAGCACATAGCGGTAGGGCAGGTAGGTGTGGGGCTCGTAGTACCAGATGCCGCCGGGGTATTCCCCCGCTTCCAGGCGGGGCAGCTGTTCAGTCTGCATGAAAATGTACCTCACAAATATGGTTTCCTATTTATCGTACCTGAAAAAATTCTGTAAATCAACACCTTTGCCGGAGAAAGTCTCCCATAAATCCGAATTTCATGTTATACTGTTCTTGGACCTGTGCCGCATACACGGCGGCACGGGCCGGGAAAAGAAAACAGGAGCCATTGAAGAAGGGAGTTCTGCTATGGCCATGATAGAAGATTATAGAAGCGCCCTGCGCGCGGGCCAGCGTGCCTACCGTGCCTGTGTGGCGCGCGGCCAGTCGCCGTACCTTGCGGTGCTGGATGATATCCTGAACGGGGTGAACATCGTTGCCCAGGAGCCGCTGGGGCTGGTGGATATCCCCGCCGAGAGCATTGTGGGCACCAAGACCAGCGGGCGGCACACGGCCTTTGCGGCCAACTTTATGCCCCTGCTGGAAGAGGACACCGAGTTTGCCGTCAAGTGGTCGAATCTCTGCGAGGCCCATCTGGAGGAGGGCATCCACACCCCCATCATTGCCTACGAATACCTGAACAAGTTCTATGTGCAGGAGGGCAACAAGCGGGTATCTGTCCTCAAATACTACGAGGCGGTCACCATTCCGGGCACGGTCACCCGGCTTGTTCCGGCCCGGAACGACACGCTGGAAAACAAGATCTACTACGAGTTTCTCGATTTTTATAAGCTGAGCAAGATCAACAATGTCCAGTTCTCCCGGCTGGGCGGCTATGCAAAGCTGCAGACGCTGGTCTGCAAGGCCGCCAGCGAGGTATGGTCGGATGACGACCGGCTGAACTTCTCGGCCCTGTATACCATGTTCAGCCAGCAGTTCTATGCGCTGGGCGGCTCTGCCCTGGGGCTGACCCCGGGCGACGCGCTGCTGGTGTACCTCTCAGTCTACCGGTATTCGGATGCCTGCCAGTCCACCCCCAGCCAGGTGCGGGAAAACCTGGCCAAGCTGTGGGATGAAATCAAGATCCTGACGGAGCCCCACGCCGTGGAGCTTTCGCTGGAGCCAAAGCCCGGCAGTGAGCCGCTGCTGAACAAGCTGAACATCTTCAGCAAGCCCAGCCAGCTCAAGGTGGTGTTCCTGCACGAGTACGATGCTAAAAATAGCGCCTGGGTGCGGGGCCACGAAAAGGGGATCGAGGCCCTGAAAAAGGAATTCCCGGACCGGCTCATCATCACCAACCGGGAAAATGTCTCCCCCGAGGTGGACGCGGAGCAGATCATGGAAGAGGTGGCCCACGACAACGCGGACGTGGTGTTCACCACCAGCATCCGGATGCGGCCCGCCTGCCTCAAGGTGGCGGCCCAGCACCCCAAGACCCGGTTCCTGAACTGCTGCCTGAACGCGCCCCATCCGCTGGTGCGCACCTATTACCCCCGCACCTATGAGGCCAACTACCTGCTGGGAATGCTGGCGGGCATCCTGAATCTGACCGACCGGGTGGGCTATGTGGCGGCCAACCCCGTTTACGGTGTGCCTGCGGCCGTCAATGCCTTTGCCCGGGGCCTGCGCATCGTGCGGCCCAACAGCCATATCCTGCTGCGCTGGGCCTGCCTGCAGGAGCCGGGGAAACCGCTGGATTTCTCCGACTGCCCGGATATCGAGCTGTTCTACGCCTGCAGCCCCTTTGAGCCCACCGGCAGCGCCAGGGAATACGGCCTGTGCCGCCGGATGCCGGATGGCAGCATCCAGCCGGTGGCGCTGCCGGTCTGGAAGTGGGAAGTGTTCTATATCGGCATCATCCGCTCCATCTTCGAGGGCACCTGGGACAGCGGTTCCAGCGGCAAGGCCATCAACTACTGGTGGGGCTTCCGCAGTGACGCGGAGCGGCTGGATTACTACGAGACCCTGCCCAAGGGCACGCAGCAGCTGCTCGATCTGCTGGAAAAGAACCTTGCGGCCAACGAGTTCCCCATCTTCCCGGCGGGCATCTTTGCGCAGGGGCATATCCCCAAGGCACCCACCGCAGACACCTACACCCCCAAGGAACTGATGGAGATGGACTGGCTGGGCGAGTGCGTGGAGGGCAGCCTGCCCCGGTACGATCAGCTGGATGTCAGAACGCTGGGCCTGCTGGAGATCAACGGCCTGAGCAGCCTGAAAGAGACGACGCTGTAAAAAGCTCAACAGAACGGAGTGTTGCGGACGTGAAGATACTTGCAATTTCCGATACCCCCTCCAAGGCGCTGTGGGACTATTGCTCCCGGGAACGCCTGGCCGGGGTCGATCTGATCCTCTCCTGCGGGGATCTGCCAAAAAAATACCTCGAATATCTGACGAATTTTACAGCGGCCCCCATTTTGTATGTCCACGGCAACCACGATGGCCACTACCGCACGGAGGGCGAGCCGGGCGGCTGCATCTGCGTGGACGATCAGGTGTATGTCTGGAAAGGGCTGCGCATCATGGGGCTGGGCGGCAGCATCCGCTACAACCGCGAGGAGACCTTCCAGTACACGGAGCGGGAAATGCGCCGCCGGGTGCGGCGGCTCTGGTTCAAGGCCCACCGGGCGGGCGGCATTGACCTGCTGCTGACCCATTCCCCGGCGGCCGGCCTGAACGATGGCGACGACCGGGCCCACAAGGGCTTTGCCTGCTTCAACGACCTGCTGGAGGAGTACCGGCCCAAGTGGTTCGTGCACGGGCATGTTCACCTGAACTATGATGCCAACCTGCCCCGGGTGTGCACCCACGGCCAGACCACGGTCATCAATGCAACGGAGCGCTATACGTTTGAGATCCCGGACCCGGACCCGGTGGCCCGGAAGCGCTTTTTCTGGAATGACCCGGCATTTCCCACCAAAAACTGAAAAAGGAGAAACACCCAATGGAACAAAATGAGAAGCTGCGGGCGCTGGAGACCCTGCAGAAGAAGCTGTACGCCTACAACTGCGCCTCCAACAGCCTGTATCTGGACGCTGTGACCGTGGCCCCCAAGAACACGGCCGAGGGCCGGGGTGTGGCCCTGAGCATTCTGGCCGGTGAACTGCAGAAGCTGATGACCGCCCCCGAGACCCTTGCACTGGTGGAGGAGCTCTATGCCCGGCGGGAGACGCTGGACACCCTCCACCGCCGCGAGGTGGAGGAGCTGCGCCGCAGCTGCCGGCAGCTCACCCGCATCCCCGCCGAGGAGTATATGGCATACAGCGAGCTGACCAACCGCGCCAGTGATGTCTGGCACAAGGCCAAGGAAGAAAACGACTTTGCCTCCTTCTGCCCCATCCTGCAGGAGCTGGTGGAGTATAACCGGAAGTTCGCGGGCTATTACGATGCGGAAAAAGCGCCCTACGATGCCCTGCTGAACGAGTATGAGCGGGGCGTGGACACCCAACAGCTGGACGTGTTCTTTGACACCCTGCGCAAGGGTCTGGTGCCTCTCATCCGGGCCATCGGCGAGAAGCCCCAGATCGATGACAGCTTCCTGCATCTGGAATATCCGGTCGAGCAGCAGAAGGTGTTTGCGGACTATCTCATGGAGGTCATGGGCCTTGACCGCGGCCACTGCGGTCTGGGCGAGACCGAACACCCCTTTACGCTGGAGTTCAACAACAAGGATGTCCGCATCACCACCAACTACGACCTGCACAATGTGGCCTCCTCGATGTACTCCGTTCTCCACGAGGGCGGCCATGCCCTGTATGAGCTGGGCATCCGGGATGACCTGCAGTACACCTGCCTGACCGGCGGTGTGTCCATGGGCGTGCACGAGAGCCAGTCCCGCTTCTATGAGAACCTCATCGGCCGCTCCCGCGCCTTTATCGGGGCCATCTATCCCAAGGTGCAGGAATTCTTCCCCGCTCAGCTGGGAAATGTGACTGCGGAGCAGTTCTACCGCGCCGTGAACAAGGTGGAGCCCAGCCTCATCCGCACCGAGTCCGATGAGCTGACCTACTGCCTGCACGTTATGGTGCGGTACGAGATCGAGAAGCAGCTCATTGCGGGCACCCTGACGGCAAAGGAAGTCCCTGCCGCGTGGGCAGAGCTGTACAAGGAGTATCTGGGCGTGGAGGTTCCCAATGACCGCGAGGGCTGCCTGCAGGACAGCCACTGGTCGGGCGGCTCCTTCGGCTACTTCCCGTCTTACGCTCTGGGCAATGCCTACGGTGCCCAGATGCTCCACAATATGGAGCAGGAATTCGATGTGTACGGCGGCGTGGCCCACGGGGATCTCTCCGCTGTCACCGGCTGGCTGCGGGAGAAGGTGCACCAGTACGGCCACCTGCTGGAGCCTGCCGAGGTCGTCAGAAACGCCTGCGGCACCTTTGACGCACACTACTATCTGGATTATCTGACCAAAAAGTACACGGAATTGTACAACCTGTAATTGACCCGCACAAAACAAAGCCCTCCCGGCCGATCGACCGAGAGGGCTTTATATATGCTGTTGCAAAGAGCGGCGGGAAGCTTTCCCGCGCAAGTGAAACGGGCCATTCCATCGCCCGCCCTATTGCCTGCGGCAACAGGGTCCCACCCCAGCGGACACTTGCTTTGGAAAACTCCCGTCGGCTGCGTAATTTTACGTTCTTCTGGACATACTATGGGGCAAAGGCCCAACGGGCCGTGTGGAAAGGGAGCGTATCTATGAATCAGAACCATCGGGCTCTTTGGAGCTGTGCCATGGCGGCGGCGCTGCTGCTGACCGCCTGCGGCAAAACGAACGCCGGGTCGGGCAGCTCCGGCAGCATGAGCGGAAGCAGCGGCACATCCTCCGCACAGACCCAGACAGCGGCATGGAAAACCGGTCTGGGTGTGGTGACAGAGGCCACCGATCAGGACAGGGCAGGGAAAATTGAACTGGCAGCGGCCGCTGTCCTGCTGGATGGCGAGGGCAAACTGGAGAGTGTTCTGCTGGATGAGCTGGAAGTGTCTGTTTCGGCGGACAGCACCGGCCATGTGACCCTGCCCACCGACTGGCGCACCAAGCGGCAGAAGGGGGACGATTACCCGCTGGCCGAGGTCTCTTCCCTGAAAAAGGGCTGGGGGGAACAGGCGGATGCCTTTGCCAGTTACCTGATCGGCATGACCCCGGAACAGGTCTCCATGCTCAAAGTGGATAAGGATGGCAAAGCCACGGATGCCGACCTGCTGAGCGGGTGTACCATCGCTGTGGATCGCTACCGGGATGCCGTGACCCGGGCCTGCGCCAATGCCAGGGCACTGGGTGCCGCCAAGGGCGACAGGGCCGCGCTGGGCATCGAAGCGGTGAACGCCTCTTCGGACATCACCGCCACCGATGACAAGGATGTGAATGCGCAGGTGGATGTGAGCATCGTGGCACTGACCACCGATGCGGACCGCCGTGTGACCAGTGCCATTGCGGATATGGCCGAGCCGGCCCTGACGGTGGTGTCAGACGGCGGTGTGACAGCCCCGGACCTCGTCAAGACCAAGCTGGAGCTGGGTGAGGACTACGGGATGCGCGGTGCGTCGGCGCTGGGCAAGGAGTGGTATGAGCACAGCGAGGGCTTCTGTGATGCCCTCAAGGGCAAGACCCGCACCGAGATCGCCGGGCTTTCCGGCGGCGATGCCGACCTGAAGGCTCTGTGTACCATTGACATCACCGATCTGCAAAAGGCGGCGCTGGATGCCCTGAGCTGAGGGGGAAGCCCTTTTCGGTCTCGCAATCGCGCACCGGCTCTCCCGGATAGGGGGGCGGTGGCATTCCGCTGAATTTTCAGAGAGAAACATCTCGCCGCGTCTGGCAGCTGCCGACGCGGCGTTTTTGTTTTGTCAAATTGCCCGCTTTGCCGTGGTAAAGCGGTAAAGATTTGAGCAAACTGCGAAAAATCAGGTTTCCCCCTTGCCAAATGGCAGAAAACGCGCTATTCTATAACCACAGTTTAGCAATTTAGCATGGTAAAGCAATAAAACAAAGCTGCTTGCCACTGAGGGAGGAACCGTATATGAAACGTCTTGTATCCGCATTCCTGGCCGGTGCCATGGCACTGAGCCTTGCCGCCTGCGGCGGTGCCGCTTCCATTTCCACTGCCGCATCTGCTTCGGCCTCTGCTTCCGGCAGTGCTGCCGCATCCCAGACCGCAGGCAGCGACCTGGATTACATCAAGGGCAAGGGCAAGCTGGTCATTGGCTACACTGTTTACGAGCCCATGAACTACACCGATGCCGATGGCAACTTCACCGGTTTTGATACCGAGCTGGCCACTGCTGTCTGCGAAAAGCTGGGCGTGGAGCCGGAGTTTGTGGAGATCAACTGGGATACCAAGGTCGTGGAGCTGGATGCCAAGAGTATCGACTGCATCTGGAACGGTATGACCCTGACCGATGACATCATGCAGAACACCGCTACCACCAAGGCTTATGCAAAGAATGCACAGGTGGTCGTTGTGAAAGATGGCACCGATTATACCTCTACCGCTGATCTGGTGGGGAAGACCGTGGTTGCCGAGGCTGGTTCCGCCGGTGAGGCCGCCATTGAGGGGGACGAGAACCTGGCACAGGCTGATTACGTTTCCAAGGGCGTTCAGACCGACTGCCTGATGGAAGTTGCCGCAGGCACTGCCGATGCCGCTGTACTTGACCTGACCCTGGCCAACGCCATGATCGGTGAGGGCACTGACTATGCCGACCTGAAGATCGTGGACGAGCTGAACGCCGAGGAGTACGGCGTGGCATTCCGCAAGGACAGTGATGCTGCCGCCGCTGTGGATGAGGCCTTTGATGCACTGAAGGCCGATGGTACCATGCAGGCACTGGCCGATAAGTACGATTTGGCACTGGCTGACTGAATTTGTTGAACAACTCCTTCCGTCATCGCGATGCGATGCAACCTCCCTCGGTGAGGGAGGCTTTTTGTTGCCGATGCGTGAAAGGCTCCCGAGCAGAGGGAACTTTCACCGGCTGTGATGGAAGGGAATATGGATTCTGAATAAAAAAGGTGTGTTTTTGTGTCTGTGATTCTTATGCGCCTGTCCGGCGCGTTCCTGCTCAATTGTGAGCTCTTTGCCCTGACACTGCTGTTTGCACTGCCGCTGGGGCTGGTGGTCTCGTTTGGCTCCATGAGCCGCTGCAAGCCGCTGGCCGAGCTGGTCAAGACCTTTGTCTGGATCATCCGCGGCACCCCGCTGATGCTGCAGATCATTGTGATCTATCTGGGCCCCGGCCTGCTGGGCATGAACAACCCCTGGCCCTCCGGCTCCGGCGGACGGATGGTGGCGGCGGTGGTGGCTTTTGCCATCAACTATGCCTGCTATTTTTCTGAGATCTACCGCGGCGGCATTGAAGCAGTGCCCAAGGGGCAGACTGAGGCCGGGCAGGTGCTTGGCATGACCAAAACACAGATCTTTTTCAAAGTGACTCTGCTTCAGGTCGTCAAGCGCATCCTGCCCCCCATGGGCAACGAGATCATCACGCTGGTCAAGGATACCTCGCTGGCAAACACCATTGCCAATAAGGAGATCATTATGATGGCCAAGGAGTACAGCGCAAAGGGCCTGATCTGGCCGCTATTCTCCACCGCGCTCTTCTTCCTGGTGTTTGTGGGCGCACTGACCATCCTGTTCAACTGGGCTGAAAAAAAGCTCGATTATTTCCGCTGCTAAGGAGGCAGATAGATTATGGCGTTGCTCGAAGCTTCCGGTATCGGGAAAAATTTTGGCGAGACCCATGTGCTGAAGGACATCTCCCTGGATCTGGAGCAGGGGGAAGCGCTGGCGATCATCGGCTCGTCCGGTTCCGGCAAAACAACTCTGCTGCGCTGCCTGAACTTTCTGGAACGGCCTGACACGGGTGTGATCAAGGTGAACGGCGAGACCATGTGGGATGCCGCCGACCCTGCCACCCAGAAGGAAAGTGAGATCCGCAAAAAGCGGCTCCATTTTGGTCTGGTGTTCCAGAACTTCAACCTGTTCCCGCAGTACACGGCCTTACAGAACGTGATGCTGGCAGGAGAACTGCTGGCAAAGGAACGCCCGGAGTATCAGGCGAATAAAAAGGCCATCCACGCGGAGCTGGAACAGCAGGCAAGAGAGCTGCTGGCGCAGATGGGCCTTTCGGAGCGGGCCGGCCACTACCCGCATCAGCTCTCCGGCGGCCAGCAGCAGCGTGTGGCCATCGCACGCGCCGTGGCCATGAATCCGAAGATCCTGCTGTTTGACGAGGCCACGTCCGCACTCGACCCGGAGCTGGTCGGCGAAGTGCTCAACGTCATCCGCAGCCTCGCCAAGGAGGGCGCCACGATGATCCTCGTCACACATGAGATGCGCTTTGCCTATGAAGTGTCCGACAAGGTCATCTTCATTGACAAGGGCAAGATTGATGCCATGGGCACACCGAAGGAGATCTTCGAGGAGCGCCCGACGGCACGACTGCGCGAATTTCTGTCCACATTCACCACACCCATCGTCACGGGCGATGCAAAGGCGGACTGAACCATGGCAGAAAGTATTTACGAATCGCTCGGCGTCCGCACAGTCATTGATGCCTGGGGCACGGTCACGGCGCTGGGCGGCTCGCTCATGGCGCCCGAGGTGCTGCAGGCCATGCAGTCAGCGGCCGGCGCCTTCGTGGACATGAGCGAGCTGCACACGGCAGCAGGCCGGCGCATCGCAGACCTCCTCGGCGTGGAAGCCTGCTGCGTCACCTGCGGCGCAGC
>OHWG01001614.1_pt1 | contig 10724 bp, 8 predicted proteins | sample 1579621 | NCBI WGS metagenome assembly OHWG01 (sample SAMEA3882544, study PRJEB24775) | human gut metagenome | biome: human-associated habitat; feature: intestine environment; material: feces | place: Netherlands | collected 2009/2010
ATGCGCTCCATCTCGGCACCGGCCGCCACGAGCGAATCGACGAGCGCGGCCGAATACTCCCCGTCGTTGACCCGGCGGTTCATCTCCAGAAGCTGCATGCGCACCTGCTGGTCGCGTGCGGCCGCCTCGCGCAAGAGCGAATCGGGATTCTGCGCCCGGCCCGGAAGCGGGAGTGCCAGCAGGCCCAGAAACAGGGAAAGTGTGCAAAACAGGTCTTTCATCTTCATGGGGAATTGGTCGTTACATCAGTAAAGTTACGATTTTTTTTGAAAAGTCCGGTCTGCATCCGCGCTTTTTTTGAACGGCAGGCACACGCTCACCTCCAAACGGCGGCGCAGCGGAAATTTCACCCGAGGTTCCGAAAAAATGCCGGATTTCGGAACGCAGACCTTAAAATTTCACCCGAAAGTTGCCGTAATATTAATTTTTTGTATCTTTAAGCGTGATTTTGCTTACAAACAAACAGCAAATCGAACCTAAAACTTCATAAGAGTTATGACAACCAACCTGAACCCCGATCCGCTGGTGCGCTTTCTCGGAAAGCCCCGGGCCGAATTCACCCGCGCGGACATCGTCCGCTACATCCGGGAGAACGGGATCGAAATGGTCAACCTCCGCTACCCCGGTGCCGACGGACGGTTGAAAACCCTGAACTTCATCATCAACGACGAAGAGTATCTCGAGAGCATCCTCACCTGCGGCGAGCGCGTCGACGGGTCGAGCCTCTTCCCCTACATCGAAGCCGGGGCGAGCGATCTCTACGTCGTGCCGCGCTACCGCACGGCCTTCCGCAACCCCTTCAGCGAAATTCCGGCCGTGGACCTGCTCTGCAGCTACTACACGAAGGACGGCACACCGCTGGACATGGCTCCCGAGCAGACGCTGCGCCGCGCCCACGAGGAGCTGCGCCGCGCAACGGGGCTCGACTTCCACGTCATGGGCGAGCTGGAGTTCTACGTCGTGAGCCCCCTGCAGGAGCTCTTCCTCGCCGACGACCAGAAGGGCTACCACGAATCGACCCCCTTCAACAAGGGAGCCGCCTTCCGCACGCTGGCCATGAAGTACATCGCCGAGGCGGGCGGTCTGATCAAATACGGACACTCCGAGGTGGGCAACTTCACGCAGGGTGACCGGATGTACGAGCAGAACGAGATCGAATTCCTGCCCACCGACCTGGAGGATGCCGCCGATCAGCTGATGGTCGCCAAGTGGATCATCCGCACGCTGGCCTGGCAGCAGGGCGTCGACGTAACCTTCGCCCCGAAGATCACCGTCGGCAAGGCCGGCAGCGGGCTGCACATCCACACGCGCCTGATGCGGCAGGGCCGCAACGCCATGGTCACCGACGACGGCACGCTCTCGGACAATGCGCTGAAAGCCATTGCCGGGTACCTCTCGCTGGCCCCGTCGCTCACGGCCTTCGGCAATACGAACCCCACCTCCTACTTCCGCCTCGTGCCGCACCAGGAGGCCCCGACGAACATCTGCTGGGGCGACCGCAACCGCTCGGTGCTCGTGCGCGTGCCGCTGGGCTGGAGCGCCGGCGCCAACCGCATGGCCTGCGACGCCAACCCGCTCGAAAAGCCCTCGTCGCTGGACGTGAACCTCAAGCAGACGGTCGAATTCCGCTGTCCGGACGGCTCGGCGGACATCTACCTGCTGCTGGCCGGACTGGCCGTGGCCGCCCGTCACGGATTCGAGATGGAGAACGGGCTGCAATATGCCCGCGACCGCTACGTCGACGTCAACATCTTCGACGAGAAGCACAAGGAGGTGCTCGCACGCCTGAGCCAGCTGCCCGCCTCGTGCGAGGAGTCGGCCCGGCGGCTCGAGGAGCAGCGGGCGATCTACGAGCGGCACGGTGTCTTCGCCCCGCGCCTGATCGACGGCCTCGTCGCACGCCTTGAGGCCTTCCGCGACGCCGACCTGCGCCGCGAGCTGCAGGACGACCAGGAGCGGATCGCCCGACTTGTCAAGCGCTTCTTCTATTGCGGATAACGGCCGCGGATGCGAGCCGGTCACACCATACGCACACAGCCCCGCATGCAGGACATGCGGGGCTGCTTCGTTTTGCCGTCCGCCCCCGGGAAGAGGGTTTGCCGTCCGTTCCGCCGGAAGAGGGTCATGCACCGGGCGGGGGCGGAGGCGGCAGGAGCTCGCCGCCGGGATGCGGTGGAGGCACCTCGGGACCGTGTCCGTGCCGGGGCGGTTTGTCATGCCGCTTCGGGGGCCGCGGCCGCTCCCTGTCGCGGGGCGGTCCGGGCCAATGATGCGCCGGCGGGGCCACGGGAGCAGGCCTCGGAGGCCGGACGGCACACGAGGCGGTCAACAGTCCCGACAGCACGATGCCAAGATACAACAGCAGTTTTCGGATCTTCATGGCAGGTGATTTTAGAGGTTTGGCGTGATAAATATACGAAATTCTCCTGCAAAATCCATGCACACGGGAATCCCGCCCCGGCACGCGCCGACGGCTCGCCGCATGGTCCGCCTGCGGCACAAATGCGCCGAAAAGGTTTATGAAACGAAATAACGACCGTTTTATTTCACTACAATCCGCACGCTATTTCGAGATAAAACCCTATACACGGGACATATCGAAACAAAATGAAATGAAATTTGTTTCGTTTTAATTTGTTTTCATGAAATAAACCGCTATATTTGCAGTACATTAACCGACCAACCTATGGAGAAGACGTATGATGTCATCATCATCGGCGGCGGGGCGACCGGAGCGGGCATTGCACGTGACTGCTCGCTGCGGGGCGTCCGTTCGCTGCTGCTGGAGCGCTCCGACATCTCGACCGGAGCGACCGGACGCAACCACGGACTGCTGCACAGCGGAGCCCGCTATGCCGTGACGGACCACGAATCGGCCGTGGAGTGCATCCGGGAAAACATGATTCTGCGCAAGATAGCGGCACACTGCGTGGAGGAGACCGACGGACTGTTCATCTCACTGCCCGAAGACGGGCTGGAGTATCAGTCCGTTTTTGTTGAGGCCTGCCGCAAGGCCGGCATCCGGGCCGACATCATCGACCCGGCCGAGGCGCGGAGGCTCGAGCCGTCGGTCAACCCGGCGCTCGTCGGAGCCGTGCGCGTGCCGGACGGTGCCGTCGATCCGTTCCGTCTCACCTCGTCGAACATCCTTGACGCCAAGGCCCACGGAGCTGAAATCCGCACCTACACCGAAGTACGCGAGCTCCTGCGCGAGCAGGACCGCATCGTCGGCGTCAGGGCCTACGACCACCGCGCACACTGCGACGTGACGTTCCGCGCGCAGGTGGTCATCAACGCCGGCGGCATCTGGGGACACGGCATCGCCGCCAAGGCGGGCATCACGGTGAACATGCTCCCGGCGAAGGGAGCCCTGCTCATCTTCGGCCACCGCGTGAACAACATGGTGCTCAACCGCTGCCGCAAGCCCGCCGACGCCGACATCCTGGTGCCGGGCGACACGATCTCGCTCATCGGCACCACGTCGAGCAAGATACCCTACGACCAGATCGACAACATGATCATCACGCCCGACGAGGTGGACATCCTGCTGCGCGAAGGCGAGAAACTCGCGCCGCAGCTGGCCCAGACGCGCATCCTGCGCGCCTATGCGGGCGTGCGGCCCCTCGTGGCCTCGGACGACGACCCGAGCGGCCGCACCGTGAGCCGCGGCATCGTGCTGCTCGACCACGCGAAGCGCGACGGTCTGGAGGGCTTCATCACCATCACGGGCGGCAAGCTGATGACCTACCGTCTGATGGCCGAGTGGGCCACGGACCTCGTCTGCAAAAAACTCGGCATCGACGCCGTGTGCCGCACGGCCGAAATCCCGCTGCCCGGCTCGACCGAAAGCCGCAGGGAGGTCGACCGCAAGCTGCGCAACAAGCCCCTCGCCCAGCGCCGCTCGACGATCGCGCGCCACGGCGCCCTCGCCACGAAGATCGGCGACGGAGACTCGATCCGCAACAGCCTGGTCTGCGAATGCGAGGAGGTCTCGATCGGCGAGGTGGAGTATGCGCTGGAGAACCTCTCGGTGAACAACCTGGTCGACCTGCGCCGCCGCACGCGCATCGGCATGGGCACGTGCCAGGGCGAGCTGTGCGCCTGCCGCGCCGCCGGCATCATGGGCCGCCGCGACCCGATCTGCGCCCGCCGCGCGAAGGCCGATCTGGTGCACTTCCTCAACGAACGCTGGAAAGGCATGGAGCCCATCGCCTGGGGCGACACGCTGCGTGAAAGCGAATACACGACGTGGGTCTACGAAAGCGTATGCGGATTGACGGACGAAACGGAAAAAACAGCTGCAAAATGAGATTCGATACTGTAATCATCGGAGGAGGACTCTCCGGCATGACGTGCGGCATCCGCCTGGCCGAAGCCGGACAGAAGTGCGCCATCGTCTCGCAGGGACAGAGCGCCCTGCACTTTTCATCGGGATCGTTCGACCTGCTCGGCCGTCTGCCCGACGGGCAGGCAGTCACCGACCCGCTGGCGGGCATCGCCGCGCTCGAAGAGAGCGACCCGCAACACCCCTACGCGCTGATCGGCGCTGCGGCCTGCGCCGCCTACGCCGCCGAAGCGCCCGAACTGCTGCGCCGGGCCGGCATCCGCGTCGCGGGCGACTGCCGCCGCAACCACTGGCGCATCACCCCCATGGGCAAGGCCAAGGCCACGTGGCTGACCATCGACGGCTACCTCACGGCCCCGGAACCGGGCAAGCTGCCCTTCCGCAAGGTCTGCATCGTCAACGTGGAGGGCTTTCTGGACTTCTACCCCGAATTCATCGCCGAGGAGTTCAGCCACCACGGCATCGAATGCCGCTTCGGCTCGATCAACCTGCCCGATCTGGAGCAGATCCGCCGGAACCCGAGCGAGATGCGCTCGGCCAACGTCGCGCGCGTCTTCGACCACGACCGGAACCTCAAGGCGCTCGCGGCCCGCATCGGCGAGGTGGTCGGCGACTGCGAGGCAGTGATCCTGCCCGCCATCATCGGCATCACGCGCAACGACTCGCTCGAAGTGCTGCGCCGCCATGTGGCGCAACCGATCTACCTGCTGCCGACGCTCCCGCCGTCGATCCCCGGCATCCGGGCCCAGCAGGCGCTCCAGCACCGATTCCGCGCCCTCGGCGGCGAATACTTCCTCGGCGACTCGGTCCTCCGGGCCGACTTCGACGGGCCGAGCGTCAAGCGGGTCTACACAGCCAACCACGGCGACATCCCCTTCGAGGCCGACCACTTCGTCCTGGCCTCGGGCAGCTTCTTCAGCCGCGGCCTCGTCGCCACGCCCGACCGGATTCTCGAACCCGTCTTCGGCGTCGACACGCAGTACGTGCCAGACCGCGCGGAGTGGTACACCCTGCGTTTCTTCGACCGGCAGAACTACCAGGCCTTCGGCGTGCGCACCGACCGCACGCTGCACGCGCTGCGGCAGGGCGCCGTCATCGAAAACCTCTATTGCGCGGGGGCAGGCCTCGCCGGATTCCATCCCGTACAGGACGGATGCGGCGCCGGCGTCTCGCTCCTCTCGGCTCTCAGTGTTGCGGACAGGATATTAAACGACAAACAGTCATGAACATACAGCAGAACAGCGTCAGCGAAAACAACTTCGAGCAGTGCATCAAGTGCACGATCTGCACGGTCTACTGCCCCGTGGCGGCCGCAAACCCGGACTATCCGGGGCCGAAGCAGGCGGGACCCGACGGCGAGCGTCTGCGGCTCAAGCAACCGGACTTCTACGACAACGCCCTGAAATACTGCATGAACTGCAAGCGCTGCGAGGTGGCCTGCCCCTCGAACGTGCGCATCGGCGACATCATCCAGGCCGCCCGCATCAAGTACGGGCCGCAGCGCAACACCTCGCTGCGGAACTTCGTGCTGTCGAACACCGACCTGGTGGGTTCGCTCGCCACGCCCTTCGCCCCGATCGTCAATACGGCCGTGGCGCTCAAGCCCGTGCGCTACGTGATGGACAAGGTGATGGCGATCGACCACCGGCGCGTCTTCCCCAAATACGCCCACGGGACCTTCACCTCGTGGTACCGCAAGCATGCGGCCGCCGCGCAGGCCGCCTACGCGAAGCAGGTGGCCTACTTCCACGGCTGCTACGTCAACTACAACAACCCGCAGCTGGGCAAGGACCTGATCCGCATCATGAACGCCCTGGGCTACGGCGTGCAGCTGCTCGACAAGGAGAAGTGCTGCGGCGTGGCACTCATCTCCAACGGGCTCTACAAGCAGGCGCGGCGCCAGGCCGAGACGAACCTCGCGTCGATCCGCCGGGCCGTGAGCGACCGCGGACTGACGGTGCTGGCCACCTCGTCGACCTGCACGTTCACGCTGCGCGACGAGTATCCGCACCTGCTCGAAATGAAGAACGACGACGTGCGCGACCGCGTCGAGCTGGCCACGCGCTACCTCTACCGGCTCATCACGGAGCAGGGCGCACGGCTCCGCTTCCGCGAGGACGCCGCCCCGCTGCGCGTCGCCTACCACACGCCCTGCCACATGGAGAAGATGGGCTGGGCCTACTACTCGATCGAACTGCTGCGGATGATCCCGGGCGTGGAGGTCACCGTGCTCGACTCGCAGTGCTGCGGCATCGCCGGCACCTACGGATTCAAGAAGGAGAACTACGCCACGTCGCAGGCCGTGGGCGAAGGGCTCTTCCGGCAGATCGAAGCCTCGGGCGCCGATCTGGTGGCCACGGACTGCGAGACCTGCAAGTGGCAGATCGAGATGTCGACGAGCAAACGGTGCGAGCATCCGCTGACGATCCTCGCCTCGCGCCTGGCCTGAACGGCACGACAAACGAAAAAACCTGACAACCAATAAACCTAACCAGAACATGAAACAGTACATTCTCGCGCTTGACCAGGGAACGAGCAGCTCCCGCGCGATCGTCTTCGACGAAAAGGGCACGACGTGCGCCGTGGCACAGAAGGAGTTCCGTCAAATCTTCCCCAAATCGGGCTGGGTCGAGCACGACCCGCACGAGATCTGGTCGTCACAGGCCTCGGTCATCGCCGAGGCGATCACGACGCTGGACATCAACGGACTGAATATCGCCGGCATCGGCATCACGAACCAGCGCGAAACGACCATCGTCTGGGATTCGGAGACCGAAGAGCCGATCTACAACGCCATCGTATGGCAGGACCGCCGCACGTCGGACTACTGCGACGAGTTGAAGAAGCAGGGCGTAACGGACATGATCCGCCAGAAGACCGGTCTGATCATCGACGCCTACTTCAGCGCCACGAAGATCAAGTGGATCCTGGACAACGTGCCCGGCGCCCGCAAGCGCGCCGAGAAGGGCAAGCTGCTCTTCGGTACGGTCGACACGTGGCTCATCTGGCGCCTGACGCGCGGCGAGGTGCACGTGACGGACGTCAGCAACGCCTCGCGCACGATGCTCTTCAACATCAACACGCTCGAATGGGATCAGGAACTGCTCGATCTGTTCGGCATTCCGCGTTCGATGATGCCCGAGGTCAAGTCCTCGAGCGAGGTGTACGGACACACCAAGACGACGATCTTCGCCCACAAGGTTCCCATCTCGGGCATCGCCGGCGACCAGCAGGCCGCCCTCTTCGGGCAGATGTGCACCGAGCCGGGCATGGTCAAGAACACCTACGGCACGGGCTGCTTCCTGCTGATGAACAGCGGCGAGAAACCCATCCTCTCGAAGAACAACCTCATCACGACCATCGCCTGGAAGATCGGCGACAAGGTCAACTACGCCCTCGAGGGCAGCATCTTCGTCGGCGGGTCGGTCGTACAGTGGCTGCGCGACGGGCTGCACGTCATCAACTCCTCGTCGGAGGTCGAGGCGCTGGCCTCGCAGGTGCCCGACACGGGCGGCGTCTACTTCGTCCCGGCACTGACGGGTCTGGGCGCCCCCTGGTGGGACCAGTACGCGCGCGGTACGATCATCGGCATCAGCCGCGGCACCACGACGGCCCACATCGCCCGTGCGGCACTCGAAGGCATCGCCTACCAAACGCTGGATATCACGGCCGCCATGTCGCTCGACGCCGGCATCCCGCTCAAGGAGCTGAAGGTCGACGGCGGTGCCTCGCGCAACAACCTGCTCATGCAGTTCCAGGCCGACATCCTCGGCACGCGCGTCATCCGCCCGAAGGTGGTCGAGACCACGGCCATGGGTGCCGCCTACCTCGCGGGTCTGGCCGTCGGATACTGGTCGAGCATCGACGAAATCCGCAAGCAGTGGCAGATCGACCGCGTCTTCGAGCCCTCGTGGGAGGAGGAGAAGGTTCTCCAGGCCAAGGAGGGCTGGCGCGACGCCGTGAAGCGCACGCTGAGCGACTACACCAAGCAATGACACACCACCACACCTGACAGCAACCTATAAACCTAAAACCCGTACTGACATGAATGAAGTGTTCGTAAAGTGCCTGTTCGAGTTCATCGGCACGGCCATTCTGATCCTCTTCGGCGACGGCGTCGTCGCATCGAACTGCCTGAAAAAGTCCAAGGGCGAAAACGGCGGCTGGGTCGTCATCACCATCGCGTGGGGTCTGGCCGTCATGCTGGGCGTCTTCATCGCCGGTCCCTACTCGGGTGCGCACCTCAATCCGGCCGTCACGCTGGGTCTGGCCGCTGCCGGCACCTTCAGCTGGAGTCTGGTCGTTCCCTACATCGTCTCGCAGATGCTCGGCGGCTTCGTCGGCGCCGTGCTCGTCTACGCCTTCTACAAGGACCACTACGACGCCACGTCCGATCCGGCTGCCAAGCTGGGCACCTTCTGCACGATTCCGGCCATCCGCAACTACGGCCGCAACCTCTTCAGCGAGATCATCGGCACGTTCGTGCTCGTCTTCGTCATCCTCGCGCTCGCCACGCGCGGCAACACCCCCGAACTGGGCATGGGAGCCATCGGCGCCTTCCCCGTCTCGATGCTGATCATCGCGCTGGGCATGTCGCTCGGGTTACGCCATCAACCCGGCCCGCGACCTCGCACCGCGCATCGCGCACGCCGTCCTTCCGATCAAGGGCAAGGGTTCGAGCGACTGGGCCTACTCGTGGGTTCCCGTACTGGGTCCCGTCATCGGCGGATTCCTCGCCGCGGCACTCTATTGTCTCGTCTACTGCTACTGACGCCACGGCCATGAAACGGATCAAATACCTGATTGCGGGGGTATGCACCCTGCTCGCCACGGCATCCTTTGCCCAGCAGCTCCACTTCAGCGGAACGCTCCAGAACATGCACCTGTGGCGCGGCCTTCAGGTCGCCGACGGCGGCGTACTGGCAGCCGACCTGAATGTCGGCTTCCTCGACGACGGACTCAAGGTCGGTCTGTGGGGAGGATCCGACTTCACGGGCGACTACAAGGAGTTCGACTACTACCTCTCCTACTCGCGGGCGGGCTTCACCGTCGCCGTGTGGGACATCTTCAACTTCTCGCCCGAGCTGCCCTTCAGCAAGGACATCTTCAACTACAACAAGTATTCGACGACCCACTTCTTCGACCTGAGCGTGGCCTACGATTTCGACGTGAAGCTGCAGGTGCCCCTGCGGCTCTACTGGGCGACGATCTTCGCCGGGCGCGACCTGAACGTGACGGGCGACAACCGCTACTCGACCTACGTCTACGCCGAGTACAGCGTCTTGCGCGACGAGCTGTGGAAGGTCGACGTGGGGCTGGGCGGCACCTTCGCCTTCAACCGCGACGATGCGGACGGCCATGCGAACTTCTACGGCCACGACGGTATCAATCAGATCTCGCTGAAGACTACCTACAACCTCGAGCTGGGACGGTTCGAGATGCCGGTCTTCGCCCATGCGATGTGGAATCCCGATTCGCGGAACGGCTACCTGCAGGTGGGCATCAACCTCTTCGCCTTCTGACCGGAGTTCGCTCCGTGAAGAACGCGGTACACGACACGCGGCTCCGCACCTTTCCGGGTGCGGGGCCGTGCCGTTTTCGAGCACCGGGCCGTCCTGCGCAGAGGACACCCGGCTCACAAAGCGGATACGGGAGACAGAGCCCCGCCGGATACTGGTCGTTATTCGCAGATGCCCCGTCCGTAATCGGCCAGACAGGCCGAACAGGTCTTGCCGGTCTGCTGCTTGAAGAAGCGCATCAGGTGACTCGGGTCCGAGAATCCGTATGTTTCGGAAAGCTCGCTGACACTGCGCCCCTCGAACAGCAGGTCGTTCTTTACAGCCTCCAGCAGCCGCTGTTTCAAAAGATGCACGGCCGTGACGCCGAACTGTTCGACGACGGCCCGGTTGAGCGTCACGCGGCTTACACGCATCATCGCGGCATACTCCTCGACGCGCTGCATGTCGCGGATATGCTCCTCGAGCAGCGCCTTGAAACGAAACGCATAGTTGTTGCGCGGCAGCGTCACGGGCAGCCCGTAGGCGGCGGCATAGCCGCGGTTGAGAGTCACCAACAGATAGTAGAGCACCGAAACGATCAGGTTGTAGCTGTCGGAAGTCGGGGCGCGCAGCTCCGCCTTGATCTTTTCGAGCAGCCGGAGATACTCCGCAAAAACCTCCGGCCCGACCACGAACCACGGCGGCGTGTCGGTCTGGTAGCAATAGAGCAGGCGGTAGACGAAGAACTTGTCGGAGAGGAACGTGCGCATGAAATCCTCGCGGAAGATCAGAAACGTGTAGTCGAGCTCCGCCTCGTCCACCAACCAGCGCTGCTGCTGGTGGGGCGAGAGGAGCAGTACCATGCCGTCATGCAGCTCGAT
>OHWG01001619.1_pt1 | contig 10700 bp, 10 predicted proteins | sample 1579621 | NCBI WGS metagenome assembly OHWG01 (sample SAMEA3882544, study PRJEB24775) | human gut metagenome | biome: human-associated habitat; feature: intestine environment; material: feces | place: Netherlands | collected 2009/2010
CAAAAGCTGAAAAATCGCCTGCTGGATTCGCTTGTAACAAAATACCTGAGCCTGTTTCAGGCCGGCAGACTCCAGCAATATGGGAAAGCTTATATTCACAAGCGCTTCGTACTATGCAATGCCAGGCGTCCAAAGACCGTCTGCAAAGCGTTGTTATTTGCCATAAGTCCCCCATTATACTGGCACGTGAATAACTGGGTAAAACAAAGGAGGGCGTAGTATGGAAGTGCCGCATCAAATTCCTAAAAACATCCATTATTGTTGGTTTGGTAAGACTTCCTTGCCGGAGGATGCGCAGCGCTGCATTGCCAGTTGGAAAAAGTTTTGCCCTGATTATGAGATTGTGGAATGGAATGAAACGAAGATCAATCTTTCCGCCCTGCCTCTCTATGTCCAACAGGCATATGCAGCACAAAAGTGGGCATTTGTTGCAGACTATGTACTCCTTTATGCTCTGATCAGGTATGGCGGAGTCTATATGGATACGGATGTAGAGCTTGTTGCCCCTCTGGATCGTTTTATGAACCAGGCAGCTTTTGCAGGGCTTGAGGATGCCTCGCATGTTGCAACATGTGTCATGGCCTGTGAGCCGGAATTCCCTCTTTTTAAAGAATTTCTGCTGCAGTACAGCAATATGCAGTTTTTGAATCCGGACGGAACGTTGAACACGACCACGAATGTATCTCGCCTGACAGATATCTGTCTCGAACGGGGGATGCTCCAGAATGGTCAATGTCAGTCTGTTGCAGGACTTACGATTTACCCTGCGGATTACTTTTGCCCTTTGGCATTGGATACCGGCCTTTTAAAACAGACAGAAAACACGGTCGCCATTCATTGGTTCGCAGGAAGCTGGTGGAGCAGCGAGGAAAAATACGCATGGAAAATCACCCGTCGCCTGCATCGCATCCTTCCTGTAAAAACGGCCAAACGGCTGGGCAAAGCGATCGCAATTGCACGATATCGCGGATGGAGTTCTCTTGCAGAAACTTTTTCCGATTTTTGCAGAAAGCAGAGGAAGCATGAATAATAAACTCGAAAAAAGCAAGAAACTGATCCAAAACGTCTTTCTCTTTTTTTTAGCAAGCTTTATCCCAAAAACCATCTCATTTTTCATGGTTCCGCTGTATACAGAGTGCCTGTCCACCCTGGAATACGGAACGATAGATCTGATCACGACAACCGTTCAGCTGCTTCTTCCTATATTGACTCTGCAAGTTCAGGATGCCATTCTGCGTTTTTCCGTTGCCGGACAAGATGATCCCCGCAAAGTCTTTTCCATTGGCCTGCGTATTGTATCAGCTGGCTTTGTTTTTTTGGCGTCTGCAACATTTTTGCTGACCATGCTGGGAGTTGTGGACCTGAACGGAGCTTACATTGCTTTTTTTCTTGCAAGCTATCTCACCGGTGCGCTGGGCAATGTTGTGAACTATTTTTTGAGAGCCCTGGACAAGGTCAAAGAAATCACGATCGCCTCAGTTATTACTTGTCTGATAACTGTGTCATGCAATCTTTTGTTTCTGCTGATCTTCCGTTGGGGTGTAAACGGATATTTACTGGCGAATATTCTCGGGCATGTATTGAGTCTGCTGTATCTGATGCTCGCAGCTCGTCTGGGACGATACATCTCTTTCCGGATAAATGATCCGGAGTTGACCCGCCGGATCATTGTCTTCAGCCTGCCGATGATCGTCAGCGCACTTTCCTGGTGGATCAATAATTCGCTGGATAAGTATATTCTTTCCTTTTTCTGCGGCGTCTCTGCAACCGGGCTTTTGGCTGTGGCCTATAAGGTTCCGACTATTATCTCCACCCTTGGCGCAACCATTTCCAAAGCGTATTCCGTTTCGGTGCTGCAAAATTTCGATCCAACAGATAAGGATGGATTCTTGGGGCAAAGCTATGCGGTCATCAGCTTTTCTATGGTGCTGTGTTCCTCCGCCCTGATGCTGATAAACATTCCGTTATCGCGGCTGCTATTTACCAAAGAATTCTATGCGGCCTGGCAATTCGTACCTCCTCTGCTTTTATCGGCATTATTTAACTACATGTCGCTTTCCTGTGAAAATATGTGCCTTGCATTGAACCGCACGAGACTGATATCTTCAACGGCGCTGATAGGAGCGGGCATTAATACATTTCTGAACCTCTGCATGATCCCCCTTTTGGGAAGCTATGGCGCAGCGGTCGCCACGGCTATAGGCTTCTTCTGCGTATGGATGATGCGTTATATATGGATCCTGCGGCATATTCAATTGAAGAACGCACGCATAAAGGAACCCCTCAGCTACGGGCTGCTTTGGGGACAGATGTTTGCCGCATACTGGGGAAATCGTCTTTTGCTGCTGCAGATCTGCATTTTCGTCGTACTTATTTTCTTATATTGGCGCGAGTTTAGTCAAATGCTGCACGTCATTCTGAAAAGAATATCTTCACTACATTGTAAGGGGACACTGTGATGCTGCTATCCTATATTGTTTATTTCGGCTTACTGATAGAGTGCTGGATATTCTCTTATTTTGCCGAGAAGCGAAACCGCAAGCTTCTCATATGGGTAATCATTCTATCCCTTACCATGGCTGCCGGTCTGCGAGCCTATTCGGTAGGTCTTGATACCCCGAGCTATGTTGAGAAGTTTTCGTACATATACAAGGGGATGTTTTCCTATGCCTACGGTCTGGAGGAGTCCTTCAAATACATCTGCTATGGTATTTTGCACGTGATCCCGAATGCATCGTTTTTGCTTGGGCTATTGGCGCTGATTACGCACGCCTGCATTATTTTACGATTTTGGGAGCTGCGCGGGATCGCGTCCTTTCCATGGTCGTATTCTATTATATGTCTTTCTACTTCATGTCCCTCAACGGGATAAGGCAATTTGTCGCTGTGGCAATCGTTTTTTGGGGAACGCGCTATTTGGGGCAGAAAAAGTTCCTGCGCTTTATTTTGTGCATTTGTATCGCCGCATTGTTCCACCAGACTGCAATCGTAGGCTTCCTTCTTCTGCTGCTGAATGCATTTCAGTGGAAGGAATTGCAGCAGAAGCAAAAGCTCCTGTACATTCTTTTCATTCTTTGCGTTCCGTTAATCATTGTCCTGCTTTCAAATAAGATGGCCCAATATAGCCGCTTTTTTTCTGATCTTTCCATTAACATAGGGCTGATCGTGCCGGTAAAGCTTGCACTATGGATGTTGTGTATGCTGTTAATGGCGCACAGTGCAATGTATCAGGAATTCCTGTCATCCATCCATGCTTCCGAAAAATTCGACGTGCACATATCGTACATAATTTATCTTTTTGGGCTTTTGCTCGTCTCATTGGGATACTTCTTCCCGACTTTTATCGAACGCATCAGTTGGTACTTTTATGTTTATGAAGGGGTATTTTATGGGGCCCTATTGAAAAATACGGAACGGGGCACAAAAATTCCAATTTCCTGTGGGATATTTCTCCTTATCGCCTATGGGTTCTGGTACAGTCTATCGCATGATTCTCAAGGAGTGATGCCATATCTGTTTATAATCTAAGCATATATTGACTTTTATATTCTGATATTTGTGTAGAACAAGAGCATGTCTCGCCGGTATTTACCGGTGAGACATGCTCTTGTTTATGTATTCGCCTCCGACAACGAGTTTCAAACCGTCTAGTCCACGACCTTTGAGTAACTGAAAGTGTCAGACTTACCCGATCTCCTCATTTACCGTAATGATCGAATGCGAATCGATCCAGTAGCATCCGAATCGCGCAAAGGCCACTGTCTTGCCGGAATAGGCCGGAACCGTGAGGCTGGCAAGATACCCGCCCGACATGGTATTCGTTCCCGTATCCTTCCAATACGGGGCTGCGATTACCGCCTTGTTCGCATCATAAAATGCGATGCGTTGTTCGTTGATAGCGGCCGACCCTTCCTTCAGGTTCATCCCCTCAAATCGTACCTTGTCCCCGGAATGGACCGGGATGAATCCGGTAATGTATGTCGATGCTTGCGGGGACGGGCTACCAGAGCTGCTCAGCCGGTATCCCTGCTGGTATCCGACGCCGTTGAATACCGCCCCGCCGGCGTCCGTCGAAATGGGGATCTGATTTGTATATGCCGCAGTCGCCACAGCCGTGATAACGACGTTCCCGGTCACGCTTGCAATATGGACGGTGCTGCCGGACACCGCCGTGGCCGTGATATCTGTGCCGCCCATGGTGACCGAGATGCTGCCGAGTTTCTTCCCGGCATTGGGGGTAATCGTGACGCTGAGCGCCGCGCCTTCGCTGATTTCCGTCCCCGCAGCATTGCTTGTGCAGTCCGTCATATGCTGCGTCAGAGTATACTGCGTAACGTAGTCGGAGGCATTCAGCGCGGCGGGCGTTCCGTTTATGGCTGCTGAACGGTATGCGTTCAGCTCGTCGATCGTCAATCCGGCTTTCAATGCCCACTTCACGACATTATCCCGGAGGGAGGACTTTCCGAATGACGCGAAATAATTGGCCAGGCCGGTGTAGTTGGCCGAGGTCCGCTTCTGCGGCGTTCCGGCATCCGAGAGAGAGGAAAAGCCCGAAAGCTCATAGTCCATGTCCACGTGCTTTTTGGAAACGCCAAGCAGCGCAAGCAGGATGAACGACAGGGTCCCCGTTCTGTCCCGCCCCAGTGAGCAGTGATAGATCACCCCGTTCCCGTGGATGACCACATCGAACACCGCCCGCAGAAGTGCGGACATCTCTGCGTAATGGGATTTCGTCAGGTCAACGAGGTCGCTGTAATAGGCCGACAGGGGATACCGCTTGTAATACACCTCGCTCCCAAACGGGGAGCTTTCCAGAGACGCGTTATCCCGCAGATCAAAGTGGTAGCGGATATTTGCATTTTGGGCGATATTGGCATCTGCGGATTCCGCTGCACCCGGTGCGGCGCAACGATACATCCGCCCATACCTGACGGTGCCTCCGTCACACGCCCATCCACCGAGGTCCCGGCAGTTTTTCACATAGCCGATAAACTTCATCATGCGCACCGATCCGGTCGGCTTCACGCGCCCGCTGTCGATTACATCCCCTCCGCTGCCTTTCACGATGTAGCGGAGGACGTGCCCGGGGACTGCGTTGTAGATCACGGATTCTCCTCCCAGGATATTGTTGATCTTTCCCCCGATGCCAGTGGTCTCATCCTGCTGGTAACGCGTTCCCCCCTGCATCGTGAGCGCTTTGCCCAGCGGAGCATCCTTGATTCCGCTGGCTCCCGTGTAGCTGTCCAGCACGCTTACGCTGCCGCCGTTGGCGTCCGTATAAGCGGCCTCCGCCGCAGTCAGATAGGCCGCAACCGTGGTGCTCATTTGCGGGTACTCCTCCACGTCAGGCTGTAGCGGGGCGATCGCCAAAACGGCACCGGCCATTTGGGCGACCTTATAGGTGGCCGTACTGCCGTTTTTGGCCCGGATGGCATTTGCGATGGCCTGGACGCTTGCCTCCTCATAGAGCTTCTTTGCCATCAGTAGCTCACCTCCGTCCCGTCCGGCAGGGCCGCCAGCACATCAGCGACTATCTCCGCCTTGTCCGCTGCCGTCCAGTAGTCCGCCCCCTTCACCGGGGTGTGACCGGCGGTGCCCCTGGGGCCGGTGTCGCCGGTGTCGCCTTTGGGGCCTTGCGGGCCGGTATTACCGTCTTTTCCGTCAAACTCTCCGCTGGCCTTGGCCTGTGCCAGCGCCGCCTCCGTGGCCGCCTGCAGCGTGTCCGCCGACAACGCCCCCACCTCTGCCGCCGTGTAGGTCGGTTTGCTGTCCTCTTTGGCCCACGCCGGTACGGTGGGGTCCGCCTCCTTCACCGGATGCTCGGTCAGGTATCCTGCCACCGCCTTGGCGATGTCCTCCTCAGACGCACCGCCCATGCCACGGATCAGCTCCATCAGCTGATCGTACACGCTTTCGGGCGGGTCCGCCGGAGCGCCGCCGGGCGTGGTGACGGACGGCAGCACCCGCAGGTCCGCCGCCCGGCTGGTGTGCAGGTCCCCGGCGTACAGGCCCACGGACGCCCACCCCGGCGTGCTGAGCACCGGCAGAACCGCCGTATTGCCGGTGAATACCACGTCCTGATAGGTGCCGTCCGCCAGGTTCACCCGCATGGTCTTGGTGTCGTAAGGCGTCCATTCCTCGTCCAGGTCCCACACCACCGTGTAGTCGCTGTTGCCGCAGATGATGGTCCCCGTGCCTCCGGCCCGCTTGTCCCGGATTTTGATCTTAATTTCAGGCATTTGCATCAACTCCCTTCGGATACGCCCGCACGCGGCGGAAAAGTTGCCCCCGCTGTTGCCGTCTCCGTCTTAGTATGTGACGGGTGGTATATCGGCTATAGCACCCACCTTATTTCAAATAATACAGCTGAGTAACTTGATAACTAGTCTTACGCTGTTAATAGGCCACCACACCGTACCCCAGAATCTCATAGTATCCCACCGGGTATTGGTTCACCCGGCAGCTGTCGCCGGAGTTGCCCTCCACGGTGTAGATGATCCCGTCCTCGACCTTCCAGACAATGCCCACGTGGTCGGACTGCCCGTCCTGCGGGCCGGAGTGACCCTTGTTGTCCCAGTCGAAGAAGATAATCATGCCGGGCGCAGGCTCGATGGCGTTATCCGCCCATTGGCCACGGTCTCGGAACCACTGGACGCCGTTGACGCAACCTGCGAATTTGGGAATGACACCGGTGTCGATGTAGCCGCACTAGTCGGCGCACCAGGAAACAAAGCAGGCACACCATTCCACACGGCTGCCGAAGCCATACCATGACCAATAGGGCTCGCCGCCTACGTTGCCTACCTGCGTCAGCGCCACCTGCACGATCTGGTCGTCTGCACCGTACACGCCGTAGAGCACAGCCGCCCACATTCCGGAGGTGCCTTCCTCCAGCAGGGCATCCAGATGCTCCAGCTGCCGTTCTCCGAAGCCGTATTCCGCTGCCATCTCCGTTGCCGTTTTGTGACTGACCACAATGTGCAGTGTGGTCTTGGTCTCCGTGACGGTCTCCTCCAGAATGTTGCCGTGGCCGTCGTCGCTTTCGATGATGGTCGTCACGCTTTCCGTGGTGGTGGAGTGGGAGATGGTGTTCATCGCCCAGAAAATATCCCGCAGAATCTGCTCCTTTTCCGGTGTGACCGTGGCCACCTCCTGCGGGTTATCCGGATCGGAGGTAACCTTCACTGCATAGACCGACAACACCTCCGGCCAGACGGCCCGGGAACCGGACATCTCCAACGTGTCGTAGACTACAGAGCCTTTGATATCGTCCAGCTGCGCCTGATACTCCTGATTGATCTCCTGCACCACCGTCCGCATGGGCTTGTCGCTGCCGGTATCCTCGCTGGAAAAGAAGATGCCGAAGCATGCCACCACTGCGGCGATCAGGCAGATGATCACAATGACGATCAGCGCCACCCAGCCGCCTGCGGCGATGGCGGCCACCAGTGCCTTGATGCCTTTGGATTTCTCCCGGGTCTTGATTTCCGCCATCAGTCCACCTTCTTTGCCACCACCACGAAACGGCCGTTTTTGTAGGTGTATTCGCAGGTGGAGAGGGTCAGCAGCGTATCGCCGTATTCCACTTCCATGTCCGTATCGTACAGCGCCCGGGCCCGGACATTCTCCAGAAATTCGGCAAATTCCGCTTCATCCATGTTGGTGTACTCGTTGTACCGGAAGGTGTCCCGGTTGGTGTTGAACCGGAAGGCAGCCACCACCTCATATTCGCCGGAGCCGGATAGGGTGTCAAAGCGGATAGTCTTGTGCCCCTCATAGAAGCCCCTGTCCGCATAGCCGCAGAGGTCAGCGAACATAGTGCCGTCGTTCATATGGTGACCGTAGATAACGATGTTGTTGCTGAGCCCCGGCGCACAGCCCTCGTCGATGTAGGGCACGCCATAGTTGCTGTATGCCTTGTCAAAGCCGTGCTTCAGGTAGTAATCCGGGTTATCCGGCGTCTGCATGACGGGATAGTGGATGCTCGTTTCGTCAATGGAGATCCAACCGACGAAGTCATTGTTCTGTTCAAAAAGAGCGCCATATTTCAGCTTATCAGCACGGCCCTCAATGCAGTCCCGGAGGGTCTCCATGTAGCCCAGCTCCAGCTTTTCAAAATCCCGCAGGACGTCGGCAACGGGGCACGGGGATTTCATCAGGGCCTGGCACTGCTCGGGCTGCAGTTCCAGATCCTCCATGGCAAATAAAATATCCTGCCGCACGGCGTACTCATAAGCGTGCTGCAGGATCTCATCCGGCGGAAGGGTCAGCAGCCAGTCCCGGTAGCTGTCCTGTTCCGCCTCCATCTTGTGGTAGATGGCAGTATTCAGTTCTTCAGGTGTCATTGTTCCTCTCTTTCTCTCATCCCGGCTGCACCAGACGCTTGAACTTCAGCGGACTTTCCGCAATGTAGCGGGTAATCAGCCGACTCTCGGCCTTGGTTTCGGGATAAGCGGTAATGGTGATGGTTTTGGTGTTCCAGTCCAGCGTATAGGTGTCGGCAGCCACATTGGTGATGTGGTGCTCCGCCAGGAAACCCCGGAAGGCCTGCATAGCCACCAGATTATCCGACATAATGACGTTCACATAAGTTCTGTCCTTGCTGAGCTGATCGCTCACAAGGCAGGCCAGCGAGCAGCCCACGCCGCCCGCGATGGCGACTACCAGCAGTGCCAGCATACTGTCCGCCGACACGATACGCTTGGTGATCCAGAAATAAATGAAGTCGGACAGGATCACGGCGATACCCTCCAGAACCCACCGACTTCTCTGGATCAGTATGGTTTTTGTAGTGGAAAGGGCGTTGTCCAGCACCTTGGCCAGAAACAGCACACCGAGATAGAGCATAGGCTTGCCTCCTTTGATTTTTGTATTTGAACGGGCAAAGGCTGAACTTGCTTTTTCGTGCGGATCCGCATCTCATGAACTTGCTTTTTCGTGCAAATTAAACTCCTACGAACTTGCTTTTTTGTGTTCCCCGTGTTATACTTGGCATATAAATAGGGTAAGCTATCTGCATAAGGAGTGAGAAGATGCTGAAACGAAAAATATACGATGAACTCGTAGCGTGGAAAAGCAGCAGCAACGGAACAACTGCCATGATGATCGATGGCGCACGCCGTGTCGGCAAAAGTTATATTGCCGAAGCGTTTGCAAAGGCTGAATACAAAAGCTATATCCTGATCGATTTTGGACGAGCTCCCACAGACGTACTGGATCTATTCGCCAACGATAGCTCTGATCTTGATCTATTCTTCGCAAAACTCGCAGCCTTTTATGCAACGCCTCTCCACAGAAGGGAATCGCTGATCATTTTTGATGAAGTTCAACAATATCCGAGAGCACGCCAGCTTATCAAATATCTTGTAGCGGATGGCCGGTTTGATTACCTTGAAACAGGATCGCTGATTCGGCTGAAAAAGAATGTCCAAGATATCATTATTCCTTCGGAAGAGGATCACATTGAGATGTTTCCGCTGGATTTTGAGGAATTTCTCTGGGCAATGGGAGACGAGGCCACATATCCACTGATTCGGCATTGTTTTGAAGCAAAGCAACCCCTTGGCGCAGCACTTCACCGGAAGATCATGAATGACTTTCGCCAATACATTCTGGTTGGGGGGATGCCTCAGTCCGTTCTTGCTTACATGAATGGCAAGGACTTCGAGGCATCCGATGTTGCCAAACGCAGGATTCTGAAGCTGTATCATGAGGATGTGGCAAAATTTGCAGAGGGATATGAAGATAAAGTGTTTGCCGTATTCGATGGCATTCCGGGTCAGCTTTCAAAAAAAGAAAAGAAATACAAGCTTTCGTCTCTCGGAAAGCAGGCTCGTTTTCGCACTTATGAGGATTCATTTGTGTGGCTGAACGAAGCCATGATAGTAAATACCTGCTTCAATGCAACGGATCCTCATGTTGGGCTTGCGCTGAGTGCTGATAACGCCACGCAAAAGTGTTATATGGCAGATACCGGATTACTTGTAACGCACACTTTCCAGGATAAAAAATACACAGACAATGAACTTTATCGTGCAATTCTCTTCGATAAACTTAATATCAACGAAGGAATGCTGATGGAAAACATTGTTGCACAGATGCTTCGCCATAGCCGTTCGCGCCTGTACTTTTACTCTCGTTCCGACAGCCAAAACCGGGAAAACCACATGGAAATCGACTTTCTAATTACCGAAGGGAAAAAGATTGCTCCGGTAGAAGTTAAATCCGGCAATTATCGCTCCCATTCCTCTTTAGATAAATTTCGAAAGCACTTCTCATCTGTAATTGGCAATTCCTATATTCTCTACACCAAAGATGTTATGATCAAAGACGGCATCATTCATCTGCCTCTTTACATGGCAGAATTGTTATGATGTGAAGGGGCCTTGTAAATTTTTGCAAGGCTCCTTCCGCATATAACGAGTTGCTTTTGCACCTTCTAAATTACCTTGCCAGCCTCAGAATCAGTTCCTCTACATCCTCCGTAGGCTTTCCGGCATTCAGCAGCTTATTGCGCCAGCGGAGAAGGATGCTGCGGGCATAGCGGGCTTCCTGCGGCGTCAGGGTCAGGACAACTTTGTCACGCTTACGAAAGAACATAGCGGGCACCTCCGTTTTTTCTCCAGTGTAGCCGGAGGGGACGGCGGCGTCAACTGTGCGAATCAGCGTTCCCGATCCCGTTCCTTCTGCTTCACCTCCAG
>OHWG01001621.1_pt1 | contig 10693 bp, 8 predicted proteins | sample 1579621 | NCBI WGS metagenome assembly OHWG01 (sample SAMEA3882544, study PRJEB24775) | human gut metagenome | biome: human-associated habitat; feature: intestine environment; material: feces | place: Netherlands | collected 2009/2010
CACCAGCCAAGTTTTGAATATACTGACAAGATTCTCGAAAACTGGAAGACGGGCAACGTTCGTACACTGGCAGATGTTGAGCGTCTTGATTCTGCCTTTGAGCAGGAAAAAGACCGGAGGAAAACTCCTTCGGGGCAAAACCGTACACCTTCTGCCCAGCAGCCTTCCAAATTCCGTAATTTTGAAGAACGTTCTTACAATATGGACGAGCTTACCAAAAAATTATTACGCAGTAACTAAGAAAGGGGAACACTGTGCCGTTAACTAATTCACAATACAATGCGCTGATGCGCGTATATGAAGAAAAAAGAGCGAAGAGCCGCGACCTCGCGAATCTTCACTACGAACGTGCCTGCCAGAAGATTCCGGAGCTTGCATCGATTGATGCCTCTATTTCTTCTGCCAGCCTTGATCAGGCGAAAAAGCTGCTCGCAGGCGATGACACTGCCCTCGCTTCTTTGAAGGAAGAGATCCGGTCTCTTTCTGACAGACGTCGCCGACTCCTTTCCGACGCCGGATTCCCGGAAGACTATCTGGAACAGCATTTTGAATGTCCGGACTGTCAGGATACCGGCTATGTCGGCACGAAAAAGTGCCATTGCTTTTTAAAAGCGATCATTGATCTGTTCTACACCCAGTCCAACTTAAAAGGGCTTCTCGAACAGGAAAATTTTGAACATTTTAATTTTGATTATTATTCATCCAATTATAGAGACCGGCTTTCCGGTCAGAATTCCCGCGAGCTTGCAACGCAGGCTTATCAGGAATGTATGAATTTCATCCACAATTTTGATACCGAACATGGTAATCTGCTCCTTTTTGGGAATACTGGTATTGGGAAGACATTTCTCAGTCACTGCATTGCAAAAGAAGTAATGGATTCTCTGCATTCCGTTCTTTACCTGACTGCCTCTGAATTTTTCGATGCGCTCCTTGAAAAAGCACTGACCCGGAATGATGAGAGCTGTCTTTTATATGAGCAGATCCACCAGTGTGATCTGCTGATCATTGATGACCTGGGAACCGAACGAAATACAGACTTTGTCGTTTCTCAGCTTTTTGTGTGTTTAAATGATCGGATCCTGAACAGGAAATCCACGATCATTTCTACTAATCTTACTCTGGAGGAAATCAAGACGAACTATACAGAACGTACATTTTCCCGGATAAGCAACCATTATAAGATACTTCGCCTTGCTGGTGATGATATCCGCATTCAAAAGAAACTTATGTACAGGGAGGAACACTGATGTTACATCGAAGTGAACGAATTCTGGATAATATTCCAGTTGGCTCTCTCGGCATTATTGCTGTAGACGGCTGTGAAGAGATGGGAAATAAAGTCAATGACTATCTCGTAAAATGGAGAAAGGAAGATGGACATATTCATAAGAACGATGTCGCTTTCATAGGCTATGAGAAAGACACTTACTTAATCGATGCAAAAGTTCCACGTTTTGGTTCAGGTGAAGCAAAAGGTATTATTAATGAATCCGTTCGTGGTAAAGATCTTTATCTTATGGTCGATGTATGTAACTACAGCCTGACATATTCCCTGACAGGAAATATTAACCATATGTCCCCTGACGATCATTATCAGAACTTGAAACGTATTATTGCAGCAGTAGGTGGAAAAGGACGTCGTATTAACGTCATTATGCCATTCTTATATGAAAGCCGTCAACACAAGAGAAGCAGTCGTGAATCTCTGGACTGCGCACTCGCTCTTCAGGAGCTTGTCCGTATGGGAGTTGACAATATTATCACTTTTGATGCTCATGACCCGAGAGTGCATAATGCGATTCCTCTTATGGGATTTGACAATGTTATTCCTTCATATCAGGTACTGAAAGCATTGTTTAAAAATGTAGATAATCTTGTAATCAATAAAGACGAGTTTATGGTAGTAAGTCCTGATGAAGGCGCACTGAACAGGAATATGTATTATGCTTCTGTTCTGGGTGTTGATATGGGAATGTTTTATAAAAGGCGCGATTATTCCAGAATTATTGACGGACGTAACCCTATTGTGGCTCATGAGTATCTTGGAAATTCTGTTGAGGGCAAAGACGTATTCGTCGCTGACGATATTATTTCGTCAGGAGAATCAGTTTTGGATATAGCTTATGCACTGAAAAATAAAAATGCAAGAAGATTTTTTGCTTACTGTACTTATGCATTGTTTACAAACGGTCTTGAAAAATTTGATAAAGCTTATGAGGAAGGATATATTTCAGGCGTATTCGGAACAAATCTGACATATCGTTCTCCTGAGCTTCTTCAGAGACCGTGGTTTCATGAGGTTGACGTTTCAAAATATATTTCATATTTTATTGCGTCAATTAATCATGACGTATCAATAGGCACTGTTATTGATCCTCATGAAAAAATTAAAGCTCTTCTTTCAAAGCAATAATACTTACAGCCCTTTTATATAAAAGGGCTGATATTTTGTCAAAAAATATTTAACGAAAATCCTGTATCAGGAACTTTAAAAATTTTGCCGTTCAGATAATTAAGTATTCCGCCGGAATTTAATTTGAATTCCAAAGAGTATGCACATAATTGCTGATGAAAAATACCCATTCGTTTATTTACAGTAACGCTGCCGTATTTTCCGTCTCCGAGAATTGGATATCCCAGATAGGCTAAATGTGCGCGGATCTGGTGAGTTCTTCCGGTAATAAGGTTTATTTCAGCAAGAGTAAAGTTATTTTTCCGGCTTATAACCTTACAGCCTGTAATTATTTTTTTATATCCTTGGACTGGATTTGAAATTATTTCTACACGGTTATGCTGACATTTTTTCAGATAATCAGTTTTAATAAACTCATTCTTTGAAATGATCCCACAGCAAATACACAAATATTTTTTTACAATTTCCCTTGAACGTATTCTTTCGTTGATTTCCCTTAAAGACTGAGCATTTTTGGCAGCAATGACAAGTCCGGTCGTATTTCGATCCAGTCTGTTGCAAATTGCAGGAGAAAAAGAATTTTCTTCATCTGGATTATACTCGCTTTTTTGATACAAATAAGATTTAATAATGTCAATAAGTGTTTCTTTATTATTTTGTGAACCTCTATGTACGTCTGTTCCGGCAGGTTTATTTACTATTAAAATATTTTCATCTTCATAGATTATATTAAGACTTGAATTAATAGTTAAAAATTCAGTATTTTTTTTGATCTCAAAAAATTCATCATTTATATACATTTCAACCATATCGTTTTCTGCTAGTACCTGAGAAATTTCACATCTTTTTTTATTAACTTTAATTCTTTTTAATCTTATGTACTTATATAAAAGTGATTTTGGTAGTTTTGGTACTGTTTTTAGTATAAATTTATCGACTCTCTGACCGCTGTCATTTTTGTTTATTTTAAATTCTTTCATATTTAACCTCGTTTAATTAACTTTTTATTTGTATTATAGCATATTCTTTTTAAAATTGAAACTGAAAAAGGTAAAATTATATAATTTTTTAAAAGTACTTTTATTTTTTAGAAAAAAGGATTATACTATATAGTAGGTAATATTACATAAATACAATTTGGAGGTAACATGGCTGATAACGTGCATAAGGGACACAGAGAAAGAGTAAGGAAGAAATTTATAAAAACCGGATTTACAGGTTTTGCCGATCATGAAAAATTGGAACTGCTTCTATTTTATTCACGTCCCAGAATAGATACAAATGCGATAGCGCATAATCTTATTGATAAGTTTAAAACAATAGGAGGCGTTTTTGATGCGGATTTTGATATGCTTAAAGAAGTCGATGGAGTTGACGAAGCTACAGCAGTACTTATAAAAATGATTCCTGCACTTTCAAAGGAATATGTTAATTCAAAAATTTCATTGACCTCAATGGGAAATTATAAAACTGCATGTGAATATTTTAAAAATCAATTTCTTGGCGAAAATGTAGAAAAGGTTAGGATAGCTTGTGTAGATGATAAGCTCCGGCTTGTTGACTGTGCAGTAATTTCTGAGGGTACGCCGGGAACAGTTGCTGTAAATATACGTAAAATAGTAGAATTTACATATAAAAATAAATGTGAAAGCATAATTATTGCGCATAATCATCCTAACGGCGATCTGATTCCTTCTGATGAAGATATAAAAGCTACGTCAGATTTGTTCAGAACATTAAAACCTGTGGGCATAATGCTTCTAGATCATATTATAGTTGCCGGAGGACAGGCAATATCGTTAAAAGAATCCGGCGCATTTACGCTTTTGAAATAAGGAGAAATTATGAAAGAACGCAAGTTTGAACTGGTAACGGATTATAAACCATCCGGCGATCAGCCCGAGGCAATAAGCAAGCTGACAGACGGTATTAATAAAGGGTACAGAGAACAGACTCTTTTAGGTGTAACCGGTTCGGGAAAAACTTTTACAATGGCGAATGTTATAGCAAATGTAAATAAGCCTACTCTTGTTCTGGCACATAATAAAATACTTGCGGCGCAGTTATGTTCGGAATTCAAAGAGTTTTTTCCTAATAATGCAGTTGAATATTTTGTCAGTTATTACGACTATTATCAGCCGGAAGCATATATTCCGGGTACGGATACTTATATTGAAAAGGATTCTTCGGTCAATGATGAAATCGATAAAATGCGTCATTCTGCCACAACGGCTCTTTCAGAAAGAAATGATGTAATAATTGTATCCAGTGTGTCCTGCATATATTCTTTGGGAAGTCCGGAAGATTACCGTTCAATGGTCGTTTCTGTAAGGCAGGGAATGGAGAAATCAAGAGATCAGCTTTTAAGCGAGCTTGTAGCGATTCAGTATGAAAGAAATGATGTTAATTTTGTCAGAAATAAATTTCGCGTCAGAGGAGACGTTGTAGAAATTTTTCCGGCTTCATCAAATGAAAAAGCAATAAGAGTAGAATTTTTCGGAGATGAAATTGACCGTATAACGGAAATTAACGTACTGACCGGAGAGGTTTTATCGATACTCAAGCATGCTGCGATTTTTCCTGCCAGCCACTATATTGTAAGCGGAGCTAAAATGAGCGACGCTATAAAGGAAATCGACAGAGAGTTGGCGGAAAGAATAGAATATTTTCAATCGGAAAATAAACTTATTGAGGCGCAGAGAATAGCTCAGCGCACTCATTATGATATGGAAATGCTACAGGAAATCGGTTTTTGCAGCGGTATAGAAAATTATTCCAGAATTTTATCAGGACGTCCTCCAGGAAGCACTCCTATGACGCTTTTGGATCATTTCCCTAAAGATTTTCTTATGCTTATAGACGAAAGCCATGTAACAATACCACAGGTAGGGGGAATGTATGCCGGAGACAGAGCAAGAAAAAATACCCTTGTGGAATTCGGATTCCGTCTGCCCAGCGCTTTTGACAACAGACCGCTTAATTTTGATGAATTTTATGACCATGTAAATCAGGTTATCTTTGTCAGCGCTACTCCTAATAAATTTGAAAGAGAAAAATCACAGCAAATAGTTGAACAGGTTATACGTCCTACCGGTCTTGTAGATCCGGAGATTATTGTAAAGCCGGTTCAGGGACAAATTGAGGATCTTCTTTCTGAAATTAATAAACGTACAGAGATCAATGAACGAGTTTTAATAACTACTCTTACCAAAAAAATGGCGGAGGATCTTACTTCTTTTTTAGACGATGCAGGAGTAAGAGTCAGATATCTTCACCATGATATAGATACTATTGAGCGTATGGAAATTATAAAGGATCTTCGTGAGGGAGAATTTGACGTACTCGTAGGAATTAATCTTTTAAGAGAAGGTCTTGATATACCAGAAGTATCTCTTGTTGCAATCCTTGATGCAGATAAAGAAGGATTTTTAAGAAGTGAAACTTCTCTTGTACAAACTATTGGACGAGCTGCAAGAAATGCGAAGGGACAAGTTATCATGTATGCTGATTCGGTTACGAATTCTATGGAGAAGGCAATAACCGAAACTGAAAGACGCCGATCCATTCAGATGTCATATAATGAAAAGCATGGTATTGTCCCCAAAACGATAAAGAAAGAAATAAGAAAAGTACTTGAAATATCTTCCAAAGAAACAGTTGAAAAGACAACAGGTAAGAAGCTTTCCAAAGCCGAAAAGGCAGAGCTTATTTCAAAGCTTAAAGTTGAAATGAAAGAAGCGGCTAAAATGCTTGAATTTGAGCATGCAGCTTATCTTAGAGATAAAATTAAGGAATTAGAGGGAAACAAATGACAGATAAAATAATTATAAAAGGCGCCCGAGAACATAATCTGAAAAATATTGATCTGGAAATACCCAGAAATAAGCTTATCGTTATGACTGGTCTTTCAGGTTCAGGAAAATCATCTCTCGCATTCGATACTATTTATGCAGACGGTCAGAGAAGATACATGGAAAGTCTCTCGTCATATGCAAGAATGTTTTTAGGACAAATGGAAAAACCTGACGTTGACAGTATCGAAGGGCTGTCTCCTGCAATATCAATCGATCAGAAAACTACATCAAAAAATCCTCGTTCTACTGTGGGTACTGTCACGGAAATATACGATTATCTGCGTCTGCTTTATGCCAGAATAGGAATACCACACTGTCCGGTATGCGGAAGGGAAATAAAACAGCAGACCGTTGATCAGATAGTCGATAAATTGTTTGAATTGGAAGAGGGAACTAAAATCCAGCTGTTAGCGCCTATAGCAAGAGGAAGAAAAGGAACTTATGTTAAGGAATTGGATAACGCAAGGCGTTCCGGCTATGTTCGTGTAAGAATTGACGGAAATATGTATGATCTTTCCGAGGAAATAATTCTTGACAAAAATAAGAAACATAATATAGAAATTGTGGTAGACCGTCTGGTGATAAAGGACGGAATAAAGTCACGTCTTACAGACAGTATCGAAACGGTAATGTCTCTTTCCGGCGGAATGCTTGCAGTTGATGTAATAGGCGGAGAAGAAATGCTGTTTTCACAGAGCTATGCATGTCCGGAGCATAATATCAGTATTGAAGAACTAAATCCACGAATGTTTTCATTTAATAATCCTTTTGGCGCATGTCCGAAGTGTACCGGTCTGGGAACTTTTTCAAGAATAGATCCTGATCTGATTGTGCCCAATAAAGATTTGAGTATCAGACAAGGAGCTATAAAGGCAAGCGGATGGAATACGCTTACAGAAGGATCTATTGCAATGATGTACTATAACGGAATCGCAAAAAAATATAATATCAGTCTGGATACTCCTTTCAAAGATTTGCCTAAGGAAGCGGCTGACGCTTTTTTATATGGAACAAAAGACAGGCTTGAACTTCAGATAATCGATTCATTCGGAGGCGGTGTAAGATACAGTAAATTCGAGGGTATTATTAACAATCTTGAAAGGCGGTATAAAGAATCAAGCAGCGAATATTCTAAAAGTGAAATTGCGGATTGTATGAATGAAATAAACTGTCCGGAATGTAAGGGTGAAAGACTGAAAAAGGAAAGTCTTTCTGTAACGGTAGGCGGAATTAATATTATTGATTTTACTAAGTTTTCTATATCAGAGGCTCTTGATTTTATAAATAATCTTAAACTGACTGAACGTGAAATGATGATTGGCGAAAGGATCTTAAAGGAAATACGGGAAAGACTCGGATTTTTAAAAAGCGTCGGACTTGAATATCTTACCTTGTCCCGTTCCTCAGGTACGCTTTCAGGCGGTGAAAGCCAGCGTATACGTCTTGCTACTCAAATAGGTTCGTCTCTTATGGGAGTATTGTATATTCTTGATGAGCCTAGTATAGGCTTGCATCAGCGTGATAATGACAAGCTTATTGAAACGCTCAAGCATCTTCGCGATATTGGTAATACACTTATAGTAGTTGAGCATGATGATGATACGATGCTTGCGGCTGATCATATCGTAGATATCGGACCCGGAGCCGGAGTAAATGGGGGAGAAGTAATATTTTCGGGAACAGTAGATGAATTACTAAAGTCTGAAAATTCCGTTACAGGACAATACTTAAGCGGTAAGAAAAAAATTCCTCTTCCCGAAAAACGAAGAAAAGGAAACGGCAATTATCTTATTATAAAGGGTGCGGCAGAAAATAATCTTAAGAAGATCAATGTTAAAATACCCCTGGGCGAACTGATTTGCGTTACAGGCGTTTCAGGATCAGGAAAGTCATCTCTTGTAAATGAAATACTATATAAGCATCTTGCTGCAAAGCTTAACCGTGCAAAAATAAGAGCAGGGAAATTCAAATCCATTGAAGGATTAGAAAATCTTGACAAGGTAATATGTATTGACCAGTCGCCAATCGGCAGAACGCCCAGATCAAATCCGGCAACATATACGGGAGTATTTACTGATATACGCGAGCTTTTTGCACAGACAAGCGACGCCAAAACTCATGGATACGGTGCAGGAAGATTTTCTTTTAATATCAAGGGTGGACGATGCGAGGCATGCGAAGGAGACGGTATCAAGAAAATTGAGATGCACTTTCTGCCGGATATTTATGTTCCGTGCGAAGTCTGCAAAGGAAAAAGATACAATAGAGAAACACTTGAAATTTTATATAAGGGCAGATCCATTTATGATGTTCTTGAAATGACTGTTGACGAAGGAGTAAAATTTTTTGAAAACCATCCTAAAATTCTCCGTAAACTAAAAACATTGCAGGAAGTCGGACTGGGATATATAAAAATCGGTCAGCCTGCAACAACGCTTTCAGGCGGTGAAGCACAAAGAGTTAAACTGTCAACTGAACTTTCTAAAAGAGCTACCGGTAAAACAATTTATATTCTTGACGAACCTACAACAGGGCTGCATACAGCTGATGTCCACAAGCTTATCGAAGTACTTCAGAAGCTTGCAGACACCGGAAATACAGTATTGGTTATTGAACATAACCTTAATGTTATAAAGGTTGCCGACCATATTATTGATCTTGGACCAGAGGGAGGTACAGGCGGTGGAACTGTCGTTGCATGCGGCACTCCGGAAGAAGTAGCAGAATGTCCACAGTCATATACAGGGAAATATCTTAAAAGTTATTTAAAATAATTCAGTTGGTGAAACCTCATCAAATATTATAAAAATTTCTGGATGATTTTTTTTGATTCTCAGAGGTTTCATTGACATATCCGTAAAACAATGGGTGGTGCTTCCGGTTGCACGGAGCTCACCTGTTTTTTTATCGCAGATTTTATATTGTACTTCCATTTTAAATCCGTTGAATTTACTTATTGAAGCATAAATTAATACGGTATCTCCAAAGTGTACGGAATTTTTATAGCTGCACTGTGCAGACAGAACAGGCATCATAATACCCTGCGATTCCATAAAATCATATGGGTATCCGACCTTTTTCATAAAATTTACTCTTGCTTCTTCAAACCAGCGAATATAATTAGAATGATGTACTACGCTCATTTTATCTGTTTCATAATAATATGCGTCTCTTTCATAAACATGAATTTTTTCCATTTTTTATTGTCCTCCGTTTTTTATTTTCTTTATTATATCACTGACATGAAAAAAAGGCAAATTTTTTGCTCAATTGACAGTGTATAGAAATTATGATATACTTTTATTAGTTTAATTAATCTTGCAGAGCTTAGGAGTTTATCATATATCAAACTATGAATTTTATGTCTATAAAGTAGTATGGAATTTGCCTTTTGTAAGAAAAGGTCGAAATCACTTGATTTTTGTAATTGAAGATGATATAATAATGTGGTATAGTTTGAACTGTTGAGGTATAATAAATACTGTTGTGAGAACTGTATTAAGAAACGTTTGAACTAGAGGAGTATTGATTTTGAATATTAAAATTATAGTAGCTACACATAAAAAATATAAAATGCCGGACGATAAAATTTATATGCCTTTACATGTAGGTCGTGAAGGAAAAAGTGACTTGGGTTATCAGGGTGACAATACCGGTGATAATATCAGTCTTAAAAATGCTAACTATTGTGAATTGACCGGACTGTATTGGGCTTGGAAGAATTTAAATGCAGATTATATTGGATTAGTACATTATCGAAGGCATTTTACTTATAAAAAAGCCAAAGGTGATAAATTTCAAAGAATTATAGGATACAAGGAACTAAGCGAAATTTTAAATAAAAATGACGTTATACTGCCAGTTCCAAGAAATTATTATATAGAGACAAATTACAGTCAATATGCACACGCCCACCATGCTGTTGATTTAGATAAAACCAGAGAAATAATATCTGAAAAATATCCTGAGTATATAAAAGCGTATGATGACAGTATGCAGGAAACTTCGGGTCATAGATTTAATATGTTTATTATGAAAAGAGATATGGCTTTTTGATATATTATTTGAACTTGAAAAAAGACTTGATATTTCAAATTATAATACAAATGATGCAAGGGTTTTTGGTTTTGTAAGTGAAAGACTTCTTGATGTATGGATTATTACAAATAATATTTCATATACAAATCAACCGTATATCTTTATGGAAAAGCAAAATTGGTTTATTAAAGGAATTAATTTTGTTAAAAGAAAAGTATTTAATTAAGGTGAAGTATGGATTTAATAAGTGCTATTGTTCCGGTTTATAATGTCGAAAAATATTTATATAGATGTGTTGATTCTATCCTTAAGCAGACTTATGAAAATTTTGAATTAATATTAATTGATGACGGTTCTCCTGATAATTGTTCTCAAATGTGTGATG
>OHWG01001630.1_pt1 | contig 10650 bp, 10 predicted proteins | sample 1579621 | NCBI WGS metagenome assembly OHWG01 (sample SAMEA3882544, study PRJEB24775) | human gut metagenome | biome: human-associated habitat; feature: intestine environment; material: feces | place: Netherlands | collected 2009/2010
TTCTAGGGCGGCTTGGGCAAGGAGGATGATGGGGTTTAGGTGGAAGCGGTCGCCGGCGGACTGGGCGTCGGCAAGGTGGGTGGAGATATAGGCTTGTTTCATGATATATACGATGAATTATGATTTGATTTTTCTTGGAAAATTAATCTTAAATTACTATCTTTGAATAAGTTAATAAATAAACAGCATCAGTATGGAAAAGCGGGAGACCGGTGTCGGCGCCTATTATTTTTGTGATATAGCGATGAGTTATTTTCCCTTATTGTCGAAGAAGAAAGCCTCGGATAAGCTGTCCCGGTGGATACGTGTCAGCGGAAAGTTGATGGAGCGGCTGGAGGAGTGCGGATGGCATCCCCGCCAACGGATCTTATCGCCCCGTCAGCGGGAGTGCATCGTGTCGCACCTAGGGGAGCCCTGATTTAGATTTCGTCGGGGGATTCGCTGTCGCTTCCTCCCGGGGCGGGTGCGTCGGGCACGATCTTCTCGAACTTTAGCGTCACGCTCGGACGGAAGACGATCCGAGGACGTTTGATAAGGGAGGCGTTGAAGTCGGACTCCAGCTTGGTACCCTTGCTGCCGATCACGGCTTGGAAGTGGCCGAGATCGCCTAGCTGGACGGTCTCCCCTTTCTGGAGGCGTTGCTTGAGGATGTAGAGGAGGCCGTCTACCACGACGTGCACGTCGCCCCGGGAGGCGGTGCTGCGGTCGGCGATCTGGTCGCACAGCTCCTCGAAATCGCAGGTGCCGGTGGACTTGTTCACGGCGTAATACAACTTGGAGTCGGCGGCGGCTCCCTTGGTCATGTCTTTTCGTAAGACTAATCGGTACTTGATCGGCATAATGTCTGGTGTTTTTTTGATTACGTTGTAAAGGTACGACATGCCGCCGGTGGGATTCCGGTCAACGGGGACGAAGGGGGGCGAGGTCGGGTGAATGGGGGTAAAGAGGTGGATTTTGAGTGAATAACGCTTGGTTTTCTAACGAAATAAGCGTATGTTTGCTCAATCAAAATTCGATTGACATGAAAAATTTACGGTATGAAAGAGAAAGACAATCGGCGAGACGTGAGAGGTGAGTCCCGTGAACGGGCGAAGTGCCAGCGTGAGACGTTGGGCAAATATTTTTACGATTTGTCAAAACTGACGTTCACGGCATTGGTGCTGGGTGGAATAGCTATGTTATTCCAATCGGAAAAGATAGAGATAAGTATGATTGGAATGTTCATGGTAGGGATCTTGTTCTCTGTCGGGTTAGCTTTCTGTGGTAATAAAATCTTGAAATAATAAAGAGCTATGAATCCATTGACATTTCTTTTCGGGGTAATGCTATTGATACTTGTGGTGTTTATCGTTTGGATGTACACGCCATCCGGCAAGCGTTGGTTGGATAGCATGAAATAAAAGGACTATCGTGTTTCCGGTCCGAACACTACTGTGTTTGGCTTCGGATACTACTGTGTTGGCTTCCCAACACAATAGTGTTCGGTGCCAAACACGGTAGTGTTTTTTTTGTCTCCCCCCTATATCCCCTCCGGCAGGATACTTTGGCTTTGCAATTCCCGGGCGATACGGTCGCTTAGGGCGAAGTGATTCTCGAGCGTGGCTTGTAGGCGCAGGCGCTCTTCGGGTGTCGCCGCCGTGCGGACGGACTCCAAGGTCCGGGCTAGCTTCCGGCGTGCGAAGGACTCGCCGTAGAGGAGCACTTGGAAGCGGGTCTCGCCGGGAAGCCGTTCGTCCGGTACCGGCCCGGTATCTTGCGGCGCGGAGGCCCGGAGGGAGAGGACAAGGGCGGAGAGCCGCTCGTCCGCTATCCCGTCCGGGTGCTTGCCCTCGGACAGGAGGTGGAGCAAGCGGGCGTGCTCCGGGTCTTCTAGGGGAAGCTCGTTGTCCGCCAGTTCGCCAGAGACCCATGCGGGCAGGGAAATCTCGTTTCCGTCGGGGTCGTAGAACATCCGGTCATGGTGCGTGAGGCAAAAACGCAGTAACGTCCTTTCTCGTGGCAGGGTGGGCGTGAGGCCTGCGGCTTCCTTCTTCGGCACCGGTACCGGTACGTTTTTCGGGCCTGTGGCGACGGAGATTTCCTGCCGTAGTACCTCTATCGGTATTCCCGTCGCTCCGGATAGCTCCCCGATCCTTCGGTACACGGCCAGCGGGGAGGAGAGGAGGCCGATCTCGCCCAACGTCTCGTTGATGGCGGCGGTGTCCGTGTGAGGGCGGGAAGCCGCTTGGCGGATGCGGTAGGAGAGGTAATCGAGGGTACCCTCCCGTGCTAGGCGTGCCAGCTCGTCGCTCCCTTTCCGGCGGTACACCTCGTCCGGGTCCATGCCGTCGGGCAGGGGAAGCAGGCTGACGGCGCATCCCTCGGACAGGAGCATATGGGCGCACCGGACCGTGTTCTGCCGTCCCGCCGGATCGGGATCGAGAGAGAGCGTCACCTGCCCGGCCAGCCTCCGTATCGCCCGGATATGCTCCTCGGTGAGCGCCGTGCCGCATAGCCCCACGGCGTACCGTATGCCGCAGGCGTGGAAGGCGAGCACGTCCTTGTATCCCTCGCAAAGCAGGATTCGCCCCTCGGAGCGAACGGCCTTCACCGCCTTGTGCAGGCCGTAGAGGATATGCCCCTTGTGGTAGGCAGGACTGTCGGGGGAGTTGACGTATTTCCGCCCCTTCTCCGACGGGGTAAGGCTCCGTCCGGCGAACCCGGCCACCTGTCCCCCGGTGGTGTGTATCGGGAAGATGAGCCGGCCTAGGAAGGGGCGGAACACTTGGGGGACGTTGGGCGGGCAAAGTCCCACGCCGAAGCCGCGGTAGGTCTCTTCCAGCCCATGGCGATCTTCTACCGTACGTGCCGTACCTACGGGGTGGCCCGGTAGCAGGCCGCTAGCGAACGAAGCGTTCGCCAGCAACAACGCTTCCCGCTAGTCCCGCCGCCGCTCACGACCAGCGGCAGCGGTCTCTTCCACCTCGATATTGTATTTGCGTGCCAGTAGGCGTACTGCCTCCTCGAATCCGCATCCCTCCATGTGGCACACGAGCCGTATCGGGTCCGCCGCCTCGCCGCAACTGAAGCACTTCCCGATGTTCCTCGCCGGGGAGACGCGGAAGGAGGGATGCCGCTCGTCGTGGAACGGGCACAGCGCCACGAAGTCCTTCCCCGAGCGATGTAGCGTGAGGTAACCGGAGGCTACCTCGTCGATGCGGGCCGTCTCCCGCACCTTGCGCAGCGTATCGTCCGTCAGCATTCGAAGAGGCCCTTTCCCTTCGGTTTAGGCTCCGCTGCCCGGGCCTTGCGGACGCATGCCGGCTGGGTGTCGTCCCAGAAGGAGGTCACGCCCTCGTTGTGCATGAAGCGCACGTGTCCCAGCTCGCCTTGGCGGTTCTTGGCCAGCAGGATCGTGCCCCTCCCCCGGGTAGGCAGGTGCGTATCCGGGTCCTCGTGTATGTTCACCACGGAGAGGCGGCTGATGAAGGCCACCGTATCGGCGTCCTGCTCGATAGAGCCGGAGTCCCGGAGGTCGGATAGCTGGTGCCTGAAGGAGTAGGTCCCCCTCGTCTCGCAATTGCGGTTCAGCTGGCAGAGCAGCACGATCGGTATCTCCTCGTCCATCGCCGTAATCTTGGCCTTGCGGGTGATGTTTGAGATGGCCTCGTTCGGGGTCTGCCCCTTGTCGTCCCGGTTTACCAGCTGCAAGTAATCGATAATGGCGAGGGAACACTTCCCTTGCCGCCTCCTGAGGGAGATTTCGCAGCGTATCTCGTCTATTTGGATGTCCGAGCGTTGGTTGATACATATCGGCAATTCTTTCAGCTGCCGGCTCGCCTCCTCCAAGGCTCTCATCTCCTCCTCGGTGGCGGTTCCCTTGGTGATCTTCGAAGGCTCCACGTCGGCTATCTGTCCCAGCATCCTGAAGATCAGCTGTTCCCTCGACATCTCCAGGCTGTAGACGCAAACCGGTACCCCTTGCTTGGCGGCGTTCACCGCCATGAAAAGGGCGAAGGCCGTCTTTCCCATGCCCGGGCGGGCGGCGAACACGTGGAGCGAGCCTGTCCGCAACCCTCCCATAAGCCTGTCCAGTCCCCCCAGCCCGGTATGTATGCCCGCCGTACCGCCCCGGGCTACCCGCTTGCGCGCCCAGTTCGTCGGCCACCGTTCCCAGTTCCGATATCAGCTTTTGCGTATCCCGGTCGTCGGCCGCCGCCTTATGCGCCAGCTCGTGGCACCTCAGGATAAGCCGCCTTGCCACGAAGGCCTCCCTTATGTACTGGCAATGCTGCCGTACGAACTCTCCGCCTACCTCCATGTAGCCGTCTTGCCGGGCCAGCTCGAAGAGGTCGGGCAGTTGCCCGGCCCTCTCCGGCGAGAGCCTCCGTATCTCTTTCTCCACCGAGAGTATATCCGTTCCTTCCCCCTTCCCGTGAAGGCTGAGGTAGGCCTCTATCGCCAAGGCGATATCCGGGTGGGTGAACATCTCGGGCCTTATCCTGAAGGCGATCTCGGGAAGGCTCTTGCGTGAGGCCAGCAGCCCGAAGAGCAGGGCTTTCTCCGCTTTCCGCTCTTCGGATAGCGTGAGGCTGGCGGGGAGGGAGGTAGGGGTTAGCGTTTTCTTATTTGCCATAAGATGTTTTGTTTAGTATGAACGACTGATAATTGATAATTTCCACCGCCATACCGTGATCTAGTTTTTTCTTGGTTATCACGCTGCTTTGTTCTAGCTCTTCCAATCCTTTCCGTATGGCATAGACCGTGCAGCCAAGATAAGTGGCCAGCTCGGGTATTTTCACGATACATTGCCCTTTCTGGATGGTGTATGTGTCATTTTTCCATGGACATTGGTAAGGGCTATAGGCGACTTTGCTGTACAGGTACAGCATGATCCCTATTTGCGTCGGGATCCGCTTTCCCTTGCAACAATTTCTTATGAGCATATCCAAGAAAACTCTGGGATAGCGGATGTAGCCGTTCTTCCGTAGCTCATCCGTGTTGAATAGTTTATACATAATGTTTTGAATTATACCCCTTTAGGGCGTGTTAATAAATATCGTACTCTGAATCGCATTCTAGATCAAACTCTGAACTTCTTAATCCTTAGCGGATAAGCTTGGAATCGTTGCTTTTTTTCGCCACGATTTCGCACCGCTATATATAAATATACAAGGGAGTTATTAAAAGATTTAAATAGGAAACGTGTCGTTTCCGTCTTTTTTGAAGAACCATTTCATTTAGATCGTTTTTTCACAATGGCCGTAAATCATGAATGAATAAATATTCCACTCTTTTTTTATGAAGATCGTGAGGATTTATAATTGTTGTTTAAATCTCTGCAAAGATCGGAATAAAATTGTAATAAAACAAAATATATACGAAGATATTAAATGTTTACAAACATGTGTTATAGTACGCTTTATTTAGATAGTAATAGCTAAATTTATGGAGGATTATTATGTGATGTTAATTGGAAAATAGATATTTTTTTAGGGATTGAATATTTTAATAAACTATGAGTGATTGTGCAGCCTTGAGGCTGATTCTAGACACTAAAATATATTTGTAGATAATGGCCTATAACTCGTGAATTCTAGTCATGTGAATATTATTTATGTATAGTAAGTGCTCCCTACAAATATCATAGGAAAAAGAAGGCGTCTTACCTTTTTGCGAAGGAATAACCATGTTTTTTTCTTATGAGATTTTTATAGAGTTAATTATTTTGTTCATTTGAGTTTCCCATGAGAGAGATCGAATTGATTCCCTGATCTCAAGGGGAGAAAGAGATTGCTTTTCATAAAAATGTATTAATGAGTTTATATCGATGGCGGTTTCATCTGCGGGCACTTTAAGTATATACGGTTTATTCTCAAAGTCGCTATCTGTCTCAGAGTAAATAAAAGAAAGGCCCCGGGCGGCATATTCCCTGTTCTTTAATGTTTTAATATGGGTGATACCGCTACGATGCCGTGCAAGACTACCGATGGCCATGTCTGCTTTCTCAAAAAGCCGGTCAAGCTCTTCGCCGTGCTTAGCGCCGTGAAGGGTTACGTAGTTCTCTAATTTATGCTGTTTGATGATTGGAAGGATATCATCTTTTTCTCGTTGCCCGAAGAAATCTCCTACAATATGGAAAAAGACTTTGTAATTGGGATGTGAATCATAATAATCAGCCAGACCTTTAACCAGACGGTCAAATCCATGCCAGTAATGAATCTCCGCTACTCCTATTAGGTGAAGTTCCTTGTTTGTATCGTTGACCTGTTGTTTCAATTTAATTTGCGAGAAGTCAATGCCGTTCGATATTTGTATAGTGGGAATGCCGAATATGGTCTTATAGTCGGAGAAAGTCACGATCCCGCATAATTGTTTGGCCAAGGAATGACGGAAACATTGATCTATAAATAGTAATTTCCGACGAGAGAAACCTATATATTCTTGGTCATAAGGATAAGTTGGTATTTCCATTACAACCTTTATCCCCGCTTTACGCATTTGATGAACCATATGAATCGTGAATGGATTAGCGTTATGATCAGATCGCATATAAATAAAACTAATATTTTCTTTCTTCGCATATTCAACGATTGAAGAATATTCTATCCTTTTCAGTATTTTACCCTTGAACCCTGCTCCATAATCTTGTAGTACCTCGGAGTCTATCATTCTCAATTTCCTGCCGTTAGACTCATTTAGGTAACAGAGTCTCGTATCAATGACATGCTCTTAAGGCATTGACTTGGTAGTAGATCTTCTTGCTGATCCCATTAGCAGGATTAAGACCGTGAAATATCAGGAATAAAGCTTTCATTTCTGTATCTTGGATTTAAGTAGGTTAATAATATCATAAGTTCCACTTAATTGTATATATATGGAAGAAAAAGATATAGCTAACAGAATCTTAACGGATAAGCTTCCTAGCTCAGTCATCTTGTATGATATCTCATATATAGGCCATAGTAAGAGTATCAAAATACTTGTTAATACAATAGGTGATAAAAATTGTCGGATAAAGATTTTCACATTACGCTTTAATGTCACTTTATACATCCATATATAGCATTGGATGAAATTGATCGTAAATGTGATAGTAATGCACCATGCGATCGCTTCGAGCGTTTTAAATACAAATATCCCTATTACAATGCCAGATACGTTTAATAAAGTGGAGAATACGCCGCAAATGAATAAACTTTTAGTGTCGTTGGCCGCTTGGAAAATAGAGCCGGATGTTGATAATATTATTTGTATACCAACAGATATAGATAATATCTGGAATACCGGAACGGAGGGCATCCATTGATCCCCAAACAAAATGAGAGTGATTTCCCTTGCGGAAAACCATAATAACGCAGACAGGGGTAAACCAATAAAGGCTAGAATATGAATAACCTTCTCGTATGAATCCGCTAGCTTATGCAAGTCATCTTGAAAACCGGAAAAGATTGGATGCATGACAGGAGAGATCACATGGGTTATATTTTGCAAAGGAAGCATCATTAGCCGATATGATTTTTCGTAATACCCTAGGGCATTCATATTCATGTATTTTCCGATTAATAATTTATCAAGGTTTCTGCTGAAATAATTAATTACATTAAATAAAAATTGATAGGCTGAGAAACTGAATATCTTTTGGACCGAATCCAGACCGAATGTATATTGTAACTTTTGAGGGTTTTTCCGATATGATATGATAAACAAGAGAATGCTGGAGAAAATAGGATTAATGACTAATGCATATAGTCCGGCACCTGCGATGGCGGCACTGATGGCTATGCTTCCTCCAATAAATTGGATAGTTAAGCTACGATATGCGATAAACTTAAACTCCTTATTCTTGAATAGGAGTGCGTTAGGAACGATGTTTGCCGAAGCAAAAAATAAATTGATGGATAGTAGTTGGCATATTGTCAGTAATGTCTTTTGTTTATAAAAAAAAGAAATGGGCCAAGAGCATAGGAAAAAAAGAATAGATATCATGATTCCCAACCATAAGGTAAAAGAGAATATTCTGTTAAGATCTTTGCCTGTTAAATCCTTATTTTGAATAATAGCGGGCGCAATACCTAGGTCACTGAAAATACCAAAAAAAGAAATAATTACAGTTGCTATTGCTACTATACCAAATTCTTCGGGGGCAATTAAGCGTGCTAATATTCCGGTGACAACCAGAGAAATAATTATTCCGGAATATTTGGATATGGCCGTATATAATACTCCTGATATTAATTCTTTTTTTATGGATGCCATAGTTTCTTTTGTTTTTATAGGAATGATTTGAATAATAAAACTATTAGATTTTTTGTTGTCACGTATTGCCTATATTCTTTTAGACATCGTCTGGCTATTTTCAAGCGATCTTTAAAGGGTGTTTTATAGGATAGCCATACTGCGGCGTTGAGCATTCTTGATAAATATAAGTCGATTATTTCACGGAACATTGGGTGTGAGTCTGCGAATTTGCTTAAATGGGCAGTTATCGTAAAGTAACTTTCCATGTTTCGCATTGAGAACTTACTGGTCATGATTGAGTCTTCCCGTAGCCTACGTTTGAAGAAATCCTTGTGTATGGAGGATACTCTTTGGGCCTGTAAATATAACAAGCATGTGAATAATTGATCTTCATGGATGATTCCGGGAAGAAAATCGAGTTGGATCTCTGTTAGGTATTCTCTTCTTATGAAATTAAGACATGCGGATGGAGAATATGCCTTGTGATCCATTAATAGCTTTAAGATATGTGGACCTTGATATACTAACTCCGGATTCGTACAATCTTTTCGTTGGTAGTTTAAATGTAAGCTTTTATGTTTTTCCTTGTTTAATATGTCAGCATCGAATAAAACGAAGTCTAAAGCCTGTTGTTCACATTTTATATAACATGTTTCTAAGGTTTCCGGTTCCAAATAATCATCACTATCCATAAAATAAATGTATTTGCCTTGAGCGTATTCGTTGCCTTTGTTACGAGTAGCTGATAATCCTTGGTTCTGCTGCGTATAGGTTCGTATACGTTTATCTTCTTTAGCCAAGCGTTCTATAATAGATAGACTGCCGTCTGTTGAACCGTCATTTATGACAATGATCTCTATTTCCTGTAGAGTTTGGTTCATGATGGATCTTACTGCCTCTTCTACAAATTCTTCTGTATTGTATACTGGTATGATTACGCTTACTAGATTCTTATCCATTTTTGTTTGTTTATATCATAGCGTTTGATAACTTTTGCAGGGTTACCTACGGCGACGGAATAGTCTGGAATATCTTTAGTAACTACGCTTCCGGCTCCAATTTGGCATCTTTTGCCTATATGAACACCTGCCACAACTACACTGTTCGCCCCAATATGAGAGTCTTCATCTATTACCACGATCTTCTTTACCAAAGGTTGTTCATTGGAATCCATATTTCCATCTTCGTATCCATGATTGAAACCGGATATGAAGACATGTTGGCCTAATCCTACTTTATTCTTGAATCGTACGGGGCCAATCACCACGGAGCCGATACCAATACGAGCGTTGTCACCTATGATAACATCGCCGGCTCCGTTGTTAATGGTCGTGAAATCCTCAATAACGGTATTTTTCCCTACCGTGAACTGATTCCAAGGGAATACATCAATACGGGATCTTCTCCTTCGAATGATAGCTCCTTTTCCTTTTTTATGGATCCAAGGATTGACAAACCATTTTACCCAACAACGAGGTTTAGGATTTTTAGGAGAGGTTATTGAATAGAATACTATTTTCTTCAAAAACTCATTTTGCTTGATTTTCTGTTTGATTGGGCCTAAATCCATGATTTATTTGGTTTAAATCGTTTTATATAGAGACAATAGATTTTCTGCGGTTTGTGCCCAAGAGAATTTTTGGACTCTATTTAAGCCATACTTTATTTGATTTTGATAGAAAATTTGATCTTGCTCCAAATAAAGTATTTTCTCTGCTATTTCTTTTGCATTCAAAGAGTTAACCAGTATTCCTCCTTCTCCTGCTATCTCTGGCATAGCAGATGTATTCCCGGTAATTACAGGTGTGCCGCAAGCCATGGCCTCTAACATAGGGATACCAAAAATTTCCCGGAGGGAAGTATATAAAAAGACGAAAGCACCGTTGTATAAATAAGCTAGGTCTTTGTTTGGAATGTATCCCGGATAGGAGAGATAAGGTTTGATTTCTTCTATCTGCTGCTCCCGGAGGATAGCGTCTAATTTATCCTTGCTTAAATCAGCTATAAGCAGAGGGCGTTTTTTATCAGACTGCTTCAGATAAAGACTATACGCCTTTAGGGTGCGAGCGACGTTTTTTTTAGGATCTGTATTGCCTAGGAAAAAAATATAATCGTCATCATCGATGTATTTGCGGGTAATGGATAATGTTTCCGATAAAGGACGGAAATGTTCGCTATATCCATTATAGATGGCTGTGATTTTGTCCTTCGGCAATTGCAATGCCTCACGTATGCGGTTGCACTCAAAATGAGAAACTGTGATGATCTTCTCGCATTGGGAAAGTATGCGAGGAACTACCATGCGGCGGTAATACCATCCCATGTTTTGATACCAAGATCTATTCCCTCCCTGACGGGGTTCCAAGAAAATAATATCATGCAATGTCAGCACTAACGGAACGGGGCAATGTATCGGAGCTGTATTACTCG
>OHWG01001635.1_pt1 | contig 10624 bp, 14 predicted proteins | sample 1579621 | NCBI WGS metagenome assembly OHWG01 (sample SAMEA3882544, study PRJEB24775) | human gut metagenome | biome: human-associated habitat; feature: intestine environment; material: feces | place: Netherlands | collected 2009/2010
GCGTTCGTCGTTGCCATTTTTCGGAATACCTCTCCCGTTTACTCAGTTGTTCAGGCAGATGGTGAAGCAGTTCACCGTTGCCGCAGTAAATGGCGGCATGGTTGGCCACCGATGCGCCAAAGCAGCACAGCAGAATATCGCCCGCCTGTGCAGAGGACAGGGGCACCCGGTAAAAGCCCGTGGCCTCCATATTGTCCAGGTACAGGTTCTGGCCGTTGCGCCACCACTCATCCTCGCGGTGAAAATCCGGCATTTCAGTCCCCGCCAGATGGTATGCATCCCGGAACAGCGTGTAACAGTCCGTCACCCCGTGCGCAAAGCGCCGTCCGGTCAGGTGCGGAACGCAGCGGAATTTGTGAATGTCACCCCGGCAGACCAGCCACCAGGGCAGGGCACTTTTTATCTGCAGTCGCCGGTCTGCCTCACTCAGCCAGGGCAGACCACCGGGATGACTGTGGACCAGCGCCACAATCTCACCCTGCATCTCCGCCCGCAGCCAGTCTTCCGGGGCAATACGAAAATACGCCTCCGGCGCTGCGGAGATATTCACACAGGGCAGGTACCGCTCGCCCTCCGTCGTGGTTATCACGAAGCCGCACGACTCCGCAGGCGCACACCGCCGGGCATGCGCCAATATATTGCTATAGAGCATGAGAACTCCTGATAAAAAACCCAGCCGAAGCTGGGTTTGTTAAGTTGTCAATTGTCAGTAGCGATGCAGTGAAGGCGGCAACTCTTTGTTCTTAAGCCTTTCCCATGCCAGAAGGTTCGTCGGCCCGTCAGGCTCATAAATATCTATATCCCGCGTGTGATTAATTAAAACGCCCCTCGCCCTCCCGATGGTATACGAGAACTCATAGCCGTAGTCGTGGCATATGCCGGAATAGCCAGACTGAATCAGTTTTAATGCGGGATACAACTCACGGAACAATGCCTGTGAGCGGTTAGCATAATCCCATAGCCATACAAGGCTGTCTGTTTCTTTTGCGGAAAGCTCGTTGGTGCTCTTCTCTTGTTTGCCGATTAACTCTCCTTCAAGCGGAACGCGAGCAGCAAGTGACAGAGCTTCGGTAAACTGCTCCTCGCTGATTTCTTTGTACGAACATCCAAAATGTGATTTCAGTGACGACCACATGGTGATCATCGCCTTCGCCTGTTTTTCCTTTGGCAGAGACTGACCGCGACTCATGACGAGTTGTTTAATGGCTTCCTGCTGTTCAGTAGTGATTTTCCCCGGCAACGCCTTTTTAGCTTTCAGTGTATTTCCGTAAGACCCCGTTTTACGAATGGATGGCAAAACTTCAGCTGTCACCCATTTGCGGAATTTGTGCGGGACTGAACCTTTATTGACGGCATCGCGGCAACGCAGAACCAATGTATACATACCTGATTCGCTCACAATGCTTAAATTCTGCTCACCACCAAGGGTGTAACTTAAAGTTACTCCCTTTTCATCGTCATCAAGTGCAGTAAGCGCCTTGCGTGAGTTAGTCAGATTTAAAGCATCACAAACATCTTTTGCTACAAACCACGGCTCACCGCACTTGTTGATGACGCGGATTTCACTGTCGCCGAATTTGAAGATGGTGAAATCGTTTTGTGCCTTTGCTATACTTTTCATGTCAATATTTCCTAATCCGATTTGTTGATACCGAAGCCCTGACTGTTACAGCAGTTGGGGCTTCAACTTTTTAGGCTGCGAATAAGACGCTGCACTATTTCTGAATTTAAAGACCTGCCCTCCTCCTTAGCCTTTTCCTTCAATTTTTCTTTAATCTCTGGCGGGATACGAATCCCTAATGGAGCGATATCTCTAACTTTCATTTCTTTCCCAATTGCTACACCGTGATAACTAAATACTACACCGTGCTTATTTAAAGTCAAAGTTTTTTTGCCTACACTGTGTAGCAATGCTACAGCGTGCAGGAGGAAAAATGAAAGGTGCAAGAGATATCAGTCCCTTGGGAATTAGGATTCCAGACTATTTAAAGAAACGCATTCAGCAGGAAGCGGATAAAAACGGCAGATCAATGAACTCAGAGATTGTGCTTATCCTTCAAAAACATGTTGATAATCTTGATGGCCCTCGCTCACTTGAAGGATTCGCTAACCAAGAAGCTGACAAATTCAAAGAGGCGCTGCTTGAGACGCTAAAGACCATGTATGGTAAGGATGAAAAATAATGCTGCACACAATTCATTTCTTATGCCCCGTTAACACTGCCACTGTTGGGCAACTTCAGAACCACTGTCTCACCGCATTATCTCAAGGCGCAACTGAATTAAATATCCATATATCAAGTCAGGGAGGGGAAACTGCCGCTGGCTTTACTGCGTATAACTTTCTTAAGTCACTCCCTGTTACCGTTAGAACTCACAACATAAGCAATGTTGAATCCATAGCTAATATCGTTTTCCTGGCTGGCTCAGAACGTTTCGCAAACCCATTATCAAGATTCCTGTTACATCCTCTATTATGGGTCTTTGCCACCCCAGCCGCCGACCATGCCAGATTGAGAGAGTACGGGAAATGCCTCGATAACGATCTTGATCGCTTCGTTGAGACGTTCAATATCGACATCGGAACCCATATTAGGTGGGCATCCCTGATAGCAGACTCGACCATTTTGGATGCTAACAAGGCTCTTGAGCATGGCATAATTAATTCCATAAAAACTGCAAGGCTGGCATCCAATCAGGCAAACTGGTGGGTTGTTTGATGGGTAAATCATGATTACTCCTTATAAAAAACCCACCTGACGGTGGGCATAATCCATTACTGCGAAAGTTTATTAATGGAAAGGAAACCGCCAAAATTGCCGACATTCCTGCGCAGTTCACACCCGCGCATGCACTTGCTGCATCTGTCCTTACGGATATCCGTGGTGGGTTTATCGAACTCATCCGCCACAGCCCCGCCCGTGTAACCACACTCATCAGAGCGGTAAGTCCACATACAGGTATTCGCCAGCATAATGCGACCGGGAAACAGCGCACCGTCCGTCTCCGTCGGTGTCGCCAGCACAAACGAGGCCGTCATGGCCGTCAGCGCTGATAACTGCTCCACCACCCACCGGTCCGTCAGCTCCTGCTCCGGGTCTGCCTCCGGATTCCCCGCCACAAAGTTCACCGCATCAAGAAAACGCGCATACACCCGGCGGCGGACCACCGTGGCACCCACCAGGCTCTGCAAATCCTCCGCCATCCCGGTGACAAGGCCGAAAAGATTGGACACCGTCAGCGACGGGCGGGCACTGCTGCCCTTTCCGTTCATCTCAAAGCCGCTGCCCTCAATCGGGTACGCCTGATATTGCCGCCCCTGCCAGGTGACCGGCTCCCCTTTTTCATTCAGCTCATTACAGAAAAAATACCGCTCACCGCCCTGTACCGTCAGGTCGATTTCCCAGAGCACCACCCGCGGTGACTGCTCTGATTTAACCGACTCGTTCAGACTTTCTTCGTGAATATCCTGCATCAGTTCACCACCTGCTTAAACTCCGCGCTGAACTCAACGCGCAACATCCCGACCCGCGCAGACCACCCGGCACAGGTCACCTTTATCTGCCGGTATGCATAGGGTGGCTTCCACAAAAATGCCTTCCAGCCACCGTGCTCTGCCAGGAACGCTTCCAGATGACGGGCCTCCTCCCGGTTCACGGAAAGCATCACCCGGTATGTTTTCAGGTCAGCATTCAGCCCTGCCGCCATACGCTGTGAGTACCCGTCACCAAAACGCACTTCACGCACCGATGGCTGCGAGTTCACCTCCATATCCGGTTTCACTTTCCAGCGAAAGGTTTTCATCGCCCGCTCCCCGATAACAGACCGCCATCACGCAACTGCAGCCGGAGCTCATCCTGCGCACCTTTACGGGCCATCTCATACACCGCTTTCATCAGCTGCGGCCCGGCCTGTCCGTTGATGCCGTCGTTCTGAATCACCACGTGATTGTTCTGATTAAAATTAATACCTTCCGCCCGCCGCATCTGCGCCGGACTTCCGGCACCGCCGACATAACCACCTTCCGCATACCCGCGCATCAGGCGGTACAGATTGCCGACACCAATCCGGCTGGTCGCCTCCTTCGTGAAGACAAACTCCCCGCGGTGGACAATCCCCGCTGGCTCATATTTGCCACCGGTTCCCGTAAATCCCCCGGTCGCGAAATGGAAGTTCGCCGCCGCAGCCTGAATGGCCGTCCCCGTGGAGGCAGACGCACCACCACCGAAAGCACCGCCAATGGCCGATACGCCCGACAATCCCCACCATCGCCTGCTTCAGAAAAATCTCTGTCAGCATGGAGAGCACGGAACGGGTGAAACCACGCCAGTTCTGTTCGCTGCCGGTCAGCATCGCTGCCAGATTCTGTGCAATACCGTCAAAGGTCTGCGTGGCCGCGCTTTTAACCTGCGAAAAACTGTCCGTCGCACTTTCCGCCCACTCGCCCCAGCCGGACTTCAGACCCGCCATCCAGCTTCCACGAAGCTGCTCCTCCGCAGACCAGGTGTTCTTCAGTGCAGATGTGGCCTTCGCCAGCGCATCCGGATTATCACCGTACACGTCACGAAGGCGCTGCTCTTCCGACTCCCGCTGCGCCTGACGGTCGGTGAGGCCGCGGGCTTTTGCGCTGATGGCGGCCTGCTTCGCGCTCTGCTGCTGTTCAAACCGCGCCGCCTGCTGTGCCAGCTCATTCAGCCGTTTCTGGTGTTCAACCTTGTCGCCCAGGTCAGCCAGCTGGCGTTTGTACTCCAGCGTCTCTTTCTCATGGGCCAGCAGGGATTTTTCCTGCTCAGATAACTGCCGTTTCGTGGCGGCCTCTTTCAGGACCACATACTGATTTTCCGCTTTCCATAAATCCCGGCGCTGCTGGCTGATTTTTTCATTCGCACCGGCATGCTTTTCCAGCGTCAGGAGCTCGGTTTCAAGCGCCAGCATGGCTGCATGCGCCCGGTCTTCCTGGCGCTCACCGGCAGACACCTTCACACCGGACGGCTTTTTCTGCGTCGACTCATAATCCTTTTTTGCCGACGCCATCAGCGTGTTGTAATCCGCCTGCAGGATTTTCCCGTCTTTCAGGGCCTTATTCAGCTCTTCCTGCCGGGCGGTATATTTCTCCAGTGGCGTCAGCAGGCGCTCATACGCCTTCTGCGCCTCTCCGGTATACTTCAGCTGTGACGACTCACGCTCAGCCCTGTCCCTTGCCGCCAGTTCACCGGCTTTTTCCATATCCGACTGCAGCGTTGCCGCTGCCAGACCCAGACGGGCATTTTCCCGGTCATCCCATGCGCCCTGAAGGTTGGCCCGGAAAGAGGAGGTTTTACCGCGGCGCTGGCTCCGGCTCTGGTACCACTGCCATTTTTTATCCGCCTCATCAAATGCCTTCTGCGCACTGGCGAGCATATCCGCTGAGGATTCCGGACGACCGATATCCAGAATGGCATCCCACATCGATTTGAATGCCTTCCCTGTTTTATCCGCCCAGGTCTCCAGTGTTCCCATGTTTTCTTTCAGGCGACGGGTCTGCTCATCAAAGCCTTTCGTGGCGATATCGTTCGCCGCCTGTAAGGCCCCGGCCTCGTCTCCGGAACGCTGCAGTTGTGCAACATACGCAATCTGCTCTGCCGTCACGTTACGGAACTGGCGCGCCATCGCCATCAGTCCCGACGTCGGGTCGGTGGTCAGTTTTCCGAAAGCCTCTGCAACCTTGTCCACTTCAACACCGGATGCAGACGCAAAACGCGCGACACTCTGGTTAATGGCATCAAACTGTTCACCACCACGCACACCGGCATTCACCAGGGCTGCCAGTGACTCTCTCGCCTGGTTAAACGTCAGCCCTGCTGCCTGCCCGGCTCTTGAGAGCGTCAGCATACGATCGGCAGTCAGTCCGGCCTGATTGCCGGAAAGGACCAGCGTTTTATTAAATTCTGAAAGCGTGGAATCCCCCTGGTACCAGGCGTACGCCAGCGCACCTGTCGCCACCGCCAGCGAGGTGACCCCGACCATCGGCAGGGTGATCGCACCGGCAAGCCCCCTGAACATGGGGATCATCCCGCCGAAGGAGTCCTTCACCTGACCGCCCTGTTGCAGCAGGATGAGCCAGGGATTCTGACCACCGGCAAGCTGCGTGGCGATATCCGTAAACTGTGCGGGCAGGGTACGCATGGCTGCTTTATACTGCCCGACGGAAATCCCGGCTTTTTGTGCGGCCAGCGCCTGACGGTTCAGACTCTGCTCAACGGCACCGGCGGTTTTTCTGGCGTCGGTATCCAGTCCTGAAAAATGACGCCTTACCCGGCTCATCTGCTCATCGAAACGGGCCGCATCCAGACTCAGGTCAATAACAAGATCACCAACCGGCTGGGACATATCTCACACCTCCGGAAATCCCCGCTGAAGCCATCATTAATGCAACATCATCCTCGCTGACATCCACCACATCTGCAGAAGGTGAAATATCGCCCCCTCCGTCCCCACCGAACCGGACGCCTCCGGCAAGTCCTGCCGCTTTCTGCATCAGCATTTTGTCCTCATCCGGCCTCTCCACCTGCTCTTCCTCATGCCGGGGGACAAGCAGACTGAAATCAGAGGGATGCATATCCGGATCGCAAAAAAACAGGCTGAGTACAGCGTACGTCAGCCCGGAAAAATGCATATCCAGCTGGGTATCGTGAAAATAATGCGTGCGGTAAAAACGGTGCCAGTCGGCATATTCGGTGGATGTCATCCCGGCAAGCATGGCGCGCCAGTCGGGTCTTCCCATCTCACGCGCCAGTCTGAGGGCAAAGTTCAGCTCGCCGTCGAAGACTTTCCCGCAGAAAAATCATCATCAGTCAGCGTGTTATTTTTCGCCACTTCAGTAATATCAGTATCCGGACGAACAGCTTCGATCATCCCGGACAGGCACAACACCACGTCTTCCGCCCGGGCAATGGCATCGGCAGGCCAGGTGGTGAGCACTTCCTGCTCTATCTTCATCACGGCCTCATTCATTGACGGTGACTGCGTTTTCTGTGGATGGTTATGCCACAGGGACATCGCCACCAGAAACGCGCCGGTTCTGACAAGATCTTCCACACTCACCTGCAGGTTGCCGCTGGCTTCAGCCTCTTCTGCCCGCCGTTTCAGGAGGGCAAGATGCTCAATACGCTGCAGCGCAGACAGCTCAGAAAGCGTGACGGATACACCGTTATATTCAAATTGTTCTGTTTTCAGGAACATCGCTTATCTCTCAGCTCTTTAGCCACCCGGCACATTATTAACGGTAATTTCAGCCACCGCAGCAAACTGACCATTACCGGAAATCACAGGGATGCTGACTTTTCCATCCTTAACCCCCGTCACAGTAATCGTCATATCTTTCACGCTAATGGTGGCTTTTGATGGATCGGCGGAAATCGCCCTGAATGTCTTATCTGTTGCATTTTCCGGTTCCACAGTAACGGTCAGGGTGGTTGTTTTCCCTTTTTCAACCGTACCTGTCGGCGTTACCTTAATCGCAGTGACCGGCGTAATTTTGCTGCGTTCTTCCGCTACAGAAGGTTTACCCACGTTAGTGACTTTCACCGTGCGGGTGATCACTTCTTTCGCCGTCACGGCCTTACCGATACTGCTGACCCAGCCACGAAACACATCCACCGTGCCATTCGGAAAACGGATTTTATAGGCCCGGACATCGCCGCTTTCAAACCAGCCTATAAGCCCTTTCTGACCTTCCTCTCCCGGTTTCCAGGCCAGCGTAAAACTGGTATCACCTGCAGATTTCTGTCCCTGCCCGGTCGCGGTCCAGTCCGCGTCTTCATCATCCAGGTAGTTATCATCGTAGGGTTCAGCCGTCATCTCGCCCGGCGTCAGATCCTTCACCTTAGCCAGTCGCTGCCAGTCATCGTCTGACAACGGGTTTGCATAAGCATCAGCCTTGCCGTTGTAAACCCACAGAGTGGTACCGGCACCTTTTACCGGCTCCAGGGGATTTGGTGTTGCCATATCGTCCTCACATCTCGTATGTAATGGAATAAGTCAGATCCGCAGAGCTCCATAACGCCATATCGTCATCACGACGATACTCATAGCCCTGCGTAACCATCGTGGTAATCAGTCCTGCCAGTGCCGGGATCGCAGTCATCGCCGGGTAAATCCGGCTTTCCATCCACTGATCGAGCTCCGAATCAGGTACCTGTGCCGGTAAAAACACCTCAATATGCAGCGTGGCCCGCCATGTATCTGCATCCAGCTCTTCACCGGTATACTCTGCATCCGTCAGATAAACCGCGATCGCAGGAAAATCCTCTTCGTCAAAAACAACGGGGCGACCATCAAACAGCGTCGCCCCGTGTTCATGCTGCTCGAGTGCATCCAGCACTGCGGCACGAATGTCAGTGTGTTTCATCGTTTTATTGCAATCCTCAGTTGTTGTTTCAGCGCGTATGCCAGTTCTTTAGGCAGGCGTTCACGCCGGATACGGTCAACATTCTCATCAAATGCCTGTTTCAGTGGGGCCGCCATCGGGATTTTCACCACATCAATGGGGTAACGGTTTTTCCCGGCCACACGCTGCATGACATGCCAGCGACCATTTTTTAATCGCTGAATAAATGCCCGCTGATACCGATGCTGACCGGCTTTAAGTATGCTGTTCGGGCGACGCCCCAGCATCCTGATCCCCAGCTTAATCACAGGGAGATCACCGCGGTTAACGATAATTCTGGCATTCGGATTTCTGACCGTCGCCCGTTTCAGTCTGGACCGTTCCTTTACCAGTTTCCGTCTCACCCTGATTTCCCGGGCAACCTGTGACGAAGACTGATTAATCGCCGTTGTGGCCACGCGGTTAATCGTCATTGCTGAAGCCGCCGGAATGGCGTTTTTACGAACCCGGCTCAGATTATCAATCGCCTGATCAAGCCCTTTTATCGCCATAATTTTACCCTGCGTTTATCGTCGCCGGTTAACAGCGGGTGGTTGCCCACGGTTGAGCCAGAGATAACAGCTTCCCCCGTCATCCGGAGAAACACGATCCACCCAGAACATCTCGCCGTTAATGGTCAGCGTGTCACCACGCCGCACGGCACGCACCGTATCCGTCCGCACAAATAATGACGGGCTGCTTCCTTCAATACGGACCCCGCCACCGGCAAAACCCAGCGACTCCGGATCGTCAAAAACCCCCTGAACTTCGCTGCCACACTGTGCCCCCGAGGTGAACTGCGCACAGAGCCCCATCACTTCAACGATCGTACTGTCCACCCCGGCGAGGGCAGCATCAAAGGCATTCTGAAAATCACGCATATTCAGCCGTTCCGTGCTGTATCATGGCCGTTGCCAGTGATGATGGCACCAGAACACGCATACCCCGTAACGCCAGCTCAACGGGACGACCTGTCTCCGGGCAATACCCCATTACTTGCAGGCACTTCCGTACCCGGACGGCTTTAACATCATCCGGAGCATCCGTGTTGTTCAACTGCTCACCATCGTCTGTGTGATTTTGATCAGCCCCGCTCTCATCAGAGTGCATAATGCCCTCCGGTGAAACAGCAAGCTCCTCTTCCCACTCAGACACACGTTGAGCAATATCCGCAGCACTCCCCGACATATCCGCCTCGCGCCCCAGCAGGCCAGCCAGTTGACGAAGACGATTCAGATTTTCTTCTTTTGTTGCCATCTCAGCCTCCTGTGAAAAAAGACACGGGGGCATTTCGCCCCCGCTCACGGATTATTTCACCTGCACCACCACAAACTCATCCGGATCCGGCAGCACCATCAGCGGTGCGGACTGCGTCATGGTGAATTCACGGGCCGGATCGCCCACAGTCAGCCAGTGTTTCGGATAACGGGAAGAGGCCACCACACCTTCGGACAACGCCTGCGCATCCTGAATGGCACCATAGCAACGAATGCCCTCTGCTGCCGTATTCCCCAGGACCAGTGTGCCCTCCGGCAGATAACGTTTTTCGGTACCGTCCTCTGCCACATAAGACGTTTTCGCCACCACAATGGCCAGATCGCCGTAATACCCCTTGAAGGACACCACCGCCCCCAGGTCTTTCACTGCCGTTTCGAGTTGTGAATTTGAGCCGCGACGGGTATCCAGTTTTTCGCGGAACAGCTTAAAGCCATTCAGCAGACGCCAGACCGTACCGTCCATAATGGCGATATTCACAAGGCCGCTGGCCTGATCGCAGTAGAGGTCAATATCATGCGTCGGATCAAACGTATCACGGTCCTGCTCAGACCATTTTTTACCGTCAGCCTGCTCAATGTTATTTCCTTCAGAGCGCCCGAAATCCACCTCGACAGTATCAAACTGATCCCCTTCCATGGTGTATTTGCCATACAGCACGGCATTCACCGCCTGCATTTCTTCCACCTGGACAATGGCGTGCTCTTCCTGTTTGAGGTTATCGGTAATGATACGCAGACGACGGTAGGCCGGGTCGTTCAGCTGAGCCGGATCTTCACCAGGAAGGCGCTCAACCGCCTGCTGGTAATTAAATTCGTGTTTGGGCTTGACGTAGCCCGGACGTAACACGCGGGTTTCACCACCACGATGGCGAAGCACTTTTCCTTCAACAACCGGGGAGACATAGGCTGCCACCGGCGTTTTTCCGGTAATTTTGTCCAGC
>OHWG01001650.1_pt1 | contig 10523 bp, 9 predicted proteins | sample 1579621 | NCBI WGS metagenome assembly OHWG01 (sample SAMEA3882544, study PRJEB24775) | human gut metagenome | biome: human-associated habitat; feature: intestine environment; material: feces | place: Netherlands | collected 2009/2010
GCGGGCGGTACTTCGCCCAGACAGGCCGCGTCAGCGCGGAGTACTGCGACCGCACACCACTCGACGGTCAGTCCAGCTGCCGTGCGATGGGTGCATTCCAGCAGTGGACGCTGAAGCAGGCAGACGACCCTGTATTCAAGGTCTACCGCCGGGAGTACAAGCGCCGCTTTGCGTGGATCAAGGCAGGGCGCATCAGCGGCAGTGAGTTTTATGCGTGGAGCGAGCAGGCCAGAGAACAGAAAAAGAAATGTGATGAGGGCATCATCACCGAGGACGAGTTCCAGCGGTGGCTGAAGGAGTCGTAAAGACCACAGAGGGCAGACCGTAGGCTCAGTTGAAAGAGGGTTCTTTACAAAAGACAGCAGCCTGCGGTATTCGCAGGCTGCTGCAAGGAGAGTGTTGGCGGTCGACCTTGAAAATCAAGGATGCTAACCGCTTGTATGGAATTTATCAATCCTTGTCGGGACGTGCCTCAACATCATCGTAGCTGAGATAGCCGCCGGGATACTCGGCATTCTTCATGCACTCAGCCCAAACATCCCACCATTTGTTGGGAGATGTCTTGTTGGCAAACCACTTGGGATCCACCTTAATAACCGCAACAGCAATCTCCATACCAATGCGGGCATCCGCGTTAGACAGAGGCATTCCCGGTTCGGCATCGCCCTGACCATGAGGATCAATGCAGTAGAAGCAGGTGAGGTCGGGTACCGTCATCAGAGGCTTCGCCACACCCTCAACAAGGCGGTTCAGCACAAGGTTCTCATTTTGGAAAGTGATTCTGAACTCTTCCTCGTTATAGCCCTTGCGGTCATCCCGGACAGTCATCGTTCCATAGTCAAAACCTCCGTGAGTGTTTGTCTGGATGTCCATGACCTTACCCTTGCAGATGATCTTGACATCCATCCCCAAATCATTGGCCAACACTTCGAAACGCTTATTCACCGGCGCATCCGCTCTGCGCATAATCGCACCAATCTTCTGGCTCAGAGAGATAGTATTCGTGCAAATTCGGTTTTCGATATCGTTCTTGTCAATGAGCCAACCGGAAATACCGACCATATTGCCGAAAGCCGCACTGATGTTGCGCCCAATTTTTTCCGCAGTAGGTGCATCCAGCGGATCTTTTGTTTCGATGGTGATCTTATCATTGGTGCCGTTTGCCAAGCCCAGCGGAGACGTCGGGCAATCATTAACATTCAGCAGCAGTGTTTCCAGTGCAGGAACGGCTCGGCCTGCACCGTCACAATCGATGGTGGGAAGCCCGGTCTTCAATGACAAAAGCAGCGGGAAGAAGGTGGAAAAACCGCCCAATTCTACGGGATAATTATATCCCAACTTCTTCCCGTCGCGAGCGGCGAGATTCTGCAGAACCGCAAATGCATTCGCCGCCCACTGGGAAAAGTCCACACCTGCGATAGCTGCGGGTGCGCCCATGCCCGCTGTCGCAGCGGCATATGTACCATCCGGCATATCGGAGGCATCTATCATCTCCACGCTCAAGGTCTTGCCAGGATGATCCTTTTTGTAGGATTCCAGCAACATCATACCACTAGAGATAGAGCCGCCGCCTCCGCCGCCCATCAGCGTAGCACCCCAGATAATGTCTCGCATGTTCTCTTCATTCAGATACGTTTTAGCCATGATGTATACTTCCTTTCTATTTTAAATTGGTTTTCAGTCAGTTTACCGCTGGGGAGGGCGCATATAGGTGATGCGGCTTTGCTTCAAGCCCATCTTGGCGGACAGCTCCAGCAGCATAACCGCTGCCTGCGCTGCCTCGATGACCGGTATATCATACCCCTTTAATAGCAGGCCAGCCTGTACGTCTTCGGCAACATCCACCATGGCCGTGCAGCCCAATGCCACTGCCTGTGCGCCGTCCGTGGTGATCGCATTGACGGCTTCCTCTATGAGTGCTTTTACGAGACGGTCATGTTGCTGCAGTTCTTCCACGGGAATGTCGATGCTGCGGACGCAGCAGACTCGACCGTCAAAGTGAGACTTCGCGACCTCGCCTTCGATCATGGGCAGAACATTTTTCATCACGGAAATGATGGCGATTTTGTCAGCCAGCCCCAGGGCGAGATGCATTGCGGGTTCAAAGCCACCAAACACGGGGATATTCACTAACTCGCGTGCGGCTTTGACAGCCGGGTCACCGAAGCAGTTGATGAATATTCCATCACACCCCTCCGCTTCAGCTTCCTTGCATAGGCGAAGTACATCCGGGCCTGCCATAGCTTCGTCATACTCACATTCAATAGACGGTGTACCAACCTTGATCTGGGAAGTACTTAGTTCCGTGTCGGGTGACAGGTACTTGCGAATGTACTTGATCATCTCAGGAGTGATGACCGGGCCAGTAACTGGAATGATATTCTTGATTTTCATAGTTTGTCCCTCCATGTAAAATCACGTTGTTGGCTTTATGCACTAACACCCTTCTTCACAGGGGAAATACTGCCGACCTCATCCTCTACATAATCCGGACCGACGTAGATCTTATCGCTGTTTTTGAAGATTAAAGAGAGCACCAGATAAACCACGGCCGTGGTTACAATGGAATTGATGGCAGCAATGCCCCAATGCACCGTAAAGCCAACCGCCCCCCCGGCGATCCATGCGATCAGGGCCAACACATTGCAGAAGTGGTGCTTTACGCCTTCGCCATAGTGGTATTCGCCCTTACGAATGATGAAGTAATCCACAATGACGATACCTGCCACCGGAGGGATGGCCGTGCCGAGATAGCCGAGAAAGGTTAGGAAGTAGTTGGTAATGCCTAAGGAGCTCAGAACAATGCCCACCACACCGAAAATACCCGTCAGTATATGCTTGTTGGCGCGGGGGAGGATCGTGGTCAGTGCCAATGTGCCAAAGTAGAGGTTGCCATCGTTGGAGGTCCACTGTGCGAACACCAGTATCAGGAGTGCCCAGTAGCCGAGAATCTGCAGCAGTGCGGTAGGCACATCACCCGTTCCGCAGGCCGCGCAGGTGATGTAGCCGGCCATGGTCATAAATACATTGGCAATCAAAAACCCCCCCACGGAACCCCATGTAGATGCCTTTCGGCTTTTGCCCATTCGTGAAAAATCCGGCTGCAGACAGGCACCAAAAGCATAGCCGCCCACAACTGCCACCACAGCGGTGGGAATGGTCATGCCGGTATAGCTGATGGTGATGCCGTTAAAAGCCTCCAACGAGCCGATTTTGACAATGGCCAAAATGCAGGAAAGCACACACATGACCAGAATAAGTGGACTTGCCCAGTTGGACAACCACTCAATGCCCTTATAGCCGATCAAGGCGGTAGTCATCATCAGAATACCGCCCCAAACGCCGGCAACGGTCTGGCTTGTGATCCAGCCACCGGCCGGAAACATGGCGTGAATTGTTGCGCCGAAGAAGGTGGCTTGGTAGCCAAAGAAGCCCACAGCTACCAGCAGCAGCATTAACGATACGATGTAGGAGCCGATCGTACCAAAAGACTCTCTCAGCAGCATGGACAGGCCAACGCCGGTCTTCGTGCCGACCCAACTCAAAAAGCCGCCCAGTACTGCCAAAATGATAGAGCCAATGACCGTGGCGATAAACGCCTGCGTCAGTGTCAAGCCGCCTACCATTCCGGCACCGATGTAAATGCCGGACAGCGCGATGATTTGTCCCACCAATGTGGCAACAACGCCGTAATTACTGCGCCGGTACTCTGTGGGAACAGGTGCGGTAGACCAGTCATTCTTCACTAAGTATGCGATTCGTTTTTCTTGATCCATTGTGTCATCCTCCTTACATGTGATTTCTCTTTTTGTTGTTTGTTGAGAGAAGTTCTCTCTGCTGTTATTGTACTTTTTGTGGTTAAAAAGTTCTTTATCTGTAAAGGGGAAAAAGTGGCCCGTAATTTGTCTGTATAGCCGAAAACGAGAATGCTGTTGTGAATCTTGCACAAAAATGCGGCTCCCAAAATTGGGAGCCGCATTTTTGCCCGCATAGGGAAAGGTGAAGAGGAACTGTGCTATGCCAGCTTTTCCAGTATACGTATAACAAGCTCTGCTGTTACGCGTATACTCTCTATGTCGCAGGATTCATCGGGAGAATGGACATCTGTGAGAGAAGGACCTATGGCGATCATATCTAAGTCGGGGTTCTTTTCAAAGAATGCACCACACTCCAATCCGCCGTGTACGGGTTCAACAACCATATTCCGCCCTGTCAACTCGGAATACACCTCGCAAGCCAGTGGAACCAATTCGCTGTGAGGATTTACCGCCCATGCCGGCACATGATCCCCTTGTGTATAGGTAAAGCCGAACGCCTCTGCAATGAGACGGGATGCGCGAAGCATCTCCTCTGCTCGGTATGCCACGCAGCTTCGTTCCATCGCTTCCAATGTGATCGTCTGATCATCTATTTTGAGGAATCCCAAGTTCTGGGAGCTCTCAGTTAGAGTCGTTACAAAGGGGCTCATTGTGTTAATGTTGTTGGGAAGTGTATTCAAAAGAGATATCAAGGCTCTGCCGATTTCGGGGTGTAAAACCTGTGAAGGGGCTTTTTCATCGTTGATAGTCAACGCATAACTGTGTTCAATGTCACCAAAAGCCGCCGCAAAATCCTTTTTATATGCGCTTAAGAGCTCCTTCGCTTGGCCTTTACTTCCTGCCGGGATTGTAATAACTGCTTCCGCCTGTGCTGGGATAGCGTTCTTCGCTTGACCGCCGTGGAAATCAGCGATTTTGATGGGTATCCCCGCCTCTGCTATTCTGCTTAGAGCTGTGGCCAAGCATACCAACGCATTTGCCCGACCAAGGTTGATCCCAACGCCGGAGTGTCCGCCCAGCAATCCCTTCAGCGTAATTTTTACAGCATGATCGTCAGCAGATGGTGCTGTCCACTCTGCTTTTCGCGTAAAGCTGAGAAAGTCGCCGCCAGCCGCTGAATTGCAAAGAGAACCCAGCCATTCCCAGTCCAAATTGATCAGATAGGCACCGTCTAAATATTTGTCAGGCATGGCAATAGACGACATACCGTCCTCCTCGTTTACGGTAAGAATGACACGCAGCGGTCCGTGCACAAGTGACTCGTCCTGCAGCAGGTACAGGGCCAAAGCCACGCCAATCCCATCGTCTGCGCCTAGGCTTGTTCCTTTCGCCCGAAGAGTTTTCCCATCATTTATTACTTTGATTGGATCCTTCAAAGGATCGAAAGGCACGCCCTCAGCGGCTACGCAAACCATATCCATGTGTGCTTGAATAATCACCAATGGTGCACGCTCATGACCGGGCGCAGCTGGCTTGTCGATAATAACATCGCCAATAGCATCCTGTTCCACGGTGAGCCCACGCTTTTGGGGCCATTCCACCAAATACGCGCCGATTTTCTCCTCGTGATGGGATGGACGAGGGATCTCGGCGATTGCCATGAATTCTTTCAGAGTAATCTCTAATGCACTTGATTTCATTGCGAGGCCACCTTTCATTAAAATATATCTAAAGTATACGACTTTCGCTCCCATTTGTATTTGCCTTTTCCGACAGTTTTTTGTGCCAAAAATAATCGAAAACATTTAAAGTTCCATGCCGTGAAGGTTTCACGACATGGAACTATTTATCAGTATTTTATATTATTGCGAGCATGAAGCAGCCGATTCAATGCTAATGCTTTGTATAGTGAGTACACTCCCGGCATTTCAGCGATATCGTATCCCAGTTTTCGCTTGATATTGTTTAACCGATATTTCACCGTACTTTCGTGAACATGCAGATACTTCGCAGTTGCTGCAATATTTTTGTCTGCATCGATCAAATAGGCGGACAATGTATCAATCGCCGTCTTTTCGTCGCGCCCCTGCAACGGTTTAAGGGTAAGGCGATATTTTTCCGGCAGAACCGTTGCCCTGTGAAGGGTGTCATGGCAATTTCCGGCAAAGCTGAGCTCTCGTTGCGTAAGCACCGTTTTATGCGCGTAGATAGCGCAGGCTGTGGGGAAGTATTCTTCTAAGAGTAGATACGCTCTCTTTGCATCGGTAATAGAGTCCAGGGCACCGCACCAGGTCAATATCATTCCCGGGTATTGCTCCTGCAGATATTTTGTGAGGCTTTCACATAGGTCCTTGTCAAACTCCAAATACTTGTCGTCATTCATGAAAGCCACCACGCTGTTGTCGAAGGTGTCAACGATTCCTGTTTTTCTGTTTGCCCGCAGATGCTTTTTGATTTCGTATTTGATATTTGCCCTATCCGCGCTGCCATAGGTATACTTTTCTGCCGGCGAAGGGCAGATGACCCACATGATACGCAGCGGATGGAGATCCAAACGCATTGAATTTGCAAACCGATATACTTCATCGGCGGGCTCGACCAGAACCATACGAACAAGATCATCCTGTGTTTTTTTCCGCAGATCGTCATCCCAAATGTCGTATGATGACTGCAGTACCTCCGATGCCTGCAAGAGCTTTGTGTCCTCGGTTGTCCCCGCTGCCATGATAGAGAATAAAGTGAAGCGGCTTTTCATTTTCGTAGCAAAAGAGTTTTTGCATATTACATAATTGCAGTCTTTCCAAAGGAAGGTGACGGGAAAATCATCAGACTCGTCTATGTGGTCGTACACACTGTTACGGAACTCCTCGTTTATAGACATCGGCCAAGGCGCAAAGCCACACTCCTTTCCGTCTTCGTCAACCAACAAAAATGTATATTGGCATCGGTCGCTTAGCAGCCGCAGGATGCCGCTGATACTGCGCTGCTACTCTCGCATCATGGAAATCTGCCGCAGCAGTTGGGTGGCAAAGCGGGTCTCATTCTGCTGATCTCGGAAGATGTGCATCAGGACCTCTGTGATAACATCGCTATAACGCAGCGAGTAGTCGTTGCGGGGCATAACAATGAGTGGAAAATCCAGCTCGTTTGCAACCTGAACGAGCTTTTGGTCTACATTTTCCATGTAGTAGCCCACATAGTAAAGAACGATGGCCGCCTCGCCCACCGCATGGAGCCTGCGAATGGCCTCGCATTGCGCGTCCACATCATCTTTGATTGAAATAAACGCAGTCAGAATAATCTCGTTCCCCAAAAAGAGGGGGTTGGCCATAGCAAACGTTTTGGCATACTCCAGCACGGATACGGTAGAAACGTATTGGTCTAACCCTGCGTGTCCTGCCAGTACCTCCGCATTCCGCAAAGACGGCAGTTTCAAGCAATCTCTAACTGTAATACTCATCGTACTGCACCATCCAATCTTAGTACACTGCATTTTACTTGCCAGTTCGTGTATGCTTTACGTTGTTTTTTGCATGCCACATTCAATTGGCAATAATAGCACTCGTTTATTATGATAGGGCCGCCAATAACAGCCAACAGTGCTAATATTACCACCAACGACCACCTGATTAGTGACTTCTTCATAGAATCACCCCCAATTATACTGGTCAAAATTGCCGCGGAAAAAATGCCCTGCCTTTCGGCAGGGCATTCGTTCTCGTATCTACGCCGCCGAAGTTTACAACACACAACAGCGTTGTATTTTATAATAGCACATTTTGCTGCGGTAGGCAAGAAGTTAGTAAATGTGTACAGAGTTTAGTTGGTTCATGTATCAGCACAGACCTTTAACCTGATTTTGCTTACGATGTTGTTGCTTTTGAAAGGTGGATTGCTTGCAATTACCCCTGTATAGAGTATATACTTACATGAGTCAAAAGCTCATGCCGAGAAATCAGAAAAGAAAAATGCTCGTCTAATATTTAGCCTTTTGAGATCCGAATATGGAGACAGAGTCCTGTTTGACAGTGTGGATAAAGCTGCGCACAAGCTTACGCCTTTTTTGCTGGAACCGCATGACGATAGTGGAAAAGGAATTATGATTATTGACGAAAAGACGTGTGATGTTAAAAACATTATGGAAGAATCTATTATTTTGGAATCTATTGTTCACCCTATAAGTATTAGTCGAATATATGCGGAAAAAGAGATTGCTCCTGAAGTTATAGCGAAGATTAAGAAGTATCAAGATTCGTAAGCGTAGCAGATACAGGAGGAGAAAAATGGTCAACAGTAAAGCAATTGTGAATATTGTCGGCAGAATAACCAATAGTGGATCTGCCCCTTGTAAGAAAACGCTCCAAAAAATTGTTTTCCTAATTGAAGCAAAACATATTGAACTCGGCTGCGATTATGGAATTCATTTTTATGGCCCATACAGCGCCGATTTGGATTTTGCGGTACGTGAGCTTTGCGATGAGGACATACTGAAAATTGAATATACTCCGATGGAACATCTGATTTCTGTTGTAGACACAGACTACGCGGGCGGATTCAACGATGACAAAATAAACAGTGTGGTGGACGAATTCTCTAAAGATAGTCCTAGCGAACTTGAATTGCTTGCTACAGCGCTTTACGTCTATCTAAAAGCAAAAGATGTTTCTGCGGTGAAACAGGGTGTGATTAAGATTAAAGGCGAAAAGTATTCAGAGACCCGCATCGATGAGGCTATAAAGAGGCTAAAAAGAACTGGGTATATTACCGCATAGTTGAATATGACTATTGTAGTGAATGCCGCAATGATAATTTTGACAATACATCTTCTGACCCAAACCGTGACCCAAACGCGGAAACGACCGGGCAGTATTGGGCGGACACAGTGGACGTTCCACTGAACCGAAAGCACGCAAAAGCGCCGGAAGAACCCCCAAAAGCAGAACCGGCCCCGCCCGCTGAAAAGGAACAGGGAAAACCAAAAGCACCGGAAACATCCCCGCAGCCGGAACAGGCAGTACCAAAACCAAAAGCCAAATCAGGCGGATCAGCTCTGGTTGGAGGCTGATTACACCGGCAGCGCCAAACAGCAGCGTGTGGTTTCGCTCAAACTGCTGCTCTGCCCGCTGCTGGCACTGGTTACAGTGGTGTGCTTTGTGTGGCATGCCCGGCATGACCCACAGCTGCTGCCCCCAAAACACCCCAAATGCAATACACCTGAAACAGAACAGGGAGGTAATTTATAATGGCAGAACATCCGATTGAAGGCATGATGGGCGTTACCATGGAAAAAATTCGCCAGCTGGTGGATGCCAATACCATCATTGGCGAACCGATCACGGTGGATGGAGCAACCATCATCCCTATTTCCCGCGTTACCTTTGGCTTTGCCTCCGGCGGCTCTGATGTTGGCGCAAAAACCAACAAGCAGATGTTTGGCGGCGGCACCGGCGGCGGGGTCACCATTACCCCCATGGCCTTCCTCATCGTGCGAAACGGCGATGTAAAGCTGATACAGGTGCAAAGCTACAATAATACCGCCGACCGTCTGGTGGGCATGGTGCCCGATGTGATGGATACGGTCTCCGGGCTGATAAGCGGCGGAAAAAAGGAAAAGCCCGCTGCGGAGGAATAATTTTACCCCGAATACAGAATGAACTGCGGAGGTGTTTTTATCATGCGGAAAAAAGGGATGCTGACCGGGCTTTTGGCGCTGCTGCTGGCGGCGGTGATGCTGCTGTGCCCGGCGGCGGCCATTACCTACGAGCCGGACTTTACCCCGACCAGCAACGCGGTCTACCTGGAAAACCTGGATACCGGGCTGGTGCTGTATGAGAAAAATGCCGATCAGCAGGTTTATCCGGCCTCACTTACCAAGATCATGACCGCCATACTGGTGCTGGAAAATGTAAAGGATCTTGACAACGAAACCGCCGAATATCCCATGTGGATCCAGAATATGCTGTACGGCACCAACGCCTCCCTCGGCGGGCTGATCGTCGGGGAGCGGCTGACCATCCGGCAGCTGCTCACCTCGGCGCTGGTGCAGTCGGGCAATGAATCCGCCATGATCCTGGCGGGGTATGTGGGCAGCGGCGGCATGGCCGATTCCATGCCCAAGGACATCACCCGGTTTGTGGAGATGATGAACGACCGTGCCAAGGCGCTGGGCTGCACCGGCACCCATTTTACCAACCCCACCGGCCTGCACAGCGATAACCACTATTCCACCGCAAGGGATATGGCGATCCTGGCGAAGTATGCCATGCAGAAGCCGGATTTTGCCGCCATAGTGAAAAACTACGCCGTGCAGCTGGGGCAGACCAATAAGCACGACGACCTGTGGCAGTATTCCACCAATAAGATGCTGCTGACCAGCAGCCCCTACTACTACGCCCCGGTGGTGGGCATCAAGACCGGCAGCACCGATGAGTCCGGCCGCTGTGTCATCAGTCAGGCGGAGGACGCCGGGTACCATTACCTTTGCGTGGTGATGGGCGCACCCCCCACCGCCTCGGAGCCGTACCCCAACTTCATCGAGACCCGGCAGTTCTACCGCTGGGCATTCGGAAACTTTTCGCTGAAAACGCTGCTGGAGCAGGGCGAGCTGATGGCGGAGGTCCCGGTGAAATACAGCGGGGACGGTAAAATTGCCCGGCTGGCCGTAAAGGACGATGTGGTGAAGCTGCTGCGGGATGACATCACCCCCGGCAGTGTCATTTACAATACCGAGCTGCCGGAGGCGGTGGAGGCTCCCATTGCGGCGGG
>OHWG01001663.1_pt1 | contig 10465 bp, 9 predicted proteins | sample 1579621 | NCBI WGS metagenome assembly OHWG01 (sample SAMEA3882544, study PRJEB24775) | human gut metagenome | biome: human-associated habitat; feature: intestine environment; material: feces | place: Netherlands | collected 2009/2010
CAGAATTCCGGATTTTTTCCTTTACAGTGTGAACGGATTCTCTTGAAAAAATCAAATTCAATACAGTCCGCAGCATCAAATCTGATACCGTCAATTTCAAATTCATTCATCCAAAAATCGACAACATCAATAAGGTAATCGCAAACCTCAGGATTTCTAAGATTCAGCTTAACCAGATTATAATGACCGTTCCAGCCTTCATACCAGAAATTATCTCCGCACGGACTCTGTCCGCCGAAGTTCAGATTATGAAACCATCCGCAGTAAGGAGAATTCTGACCGTTTTGCTGAATATCCTTAAACTTTTCAAAGCCTCTTCCAACGTGATTAAAAACGCCGTCCAGTATAATTTTAATACCGTTCTCATGAAGCTGACGGCAAATGTCTTTAAATGAAGCGTTGTCGCCCAGACGTCTGTCAACAGTTTTGTAGTCAATGGTATCATAGCCGTGTTCAACAGATTCAAATACAGGACCAAGATAAACAGCGTCAACATTCATTTCCTTAAGATGAGGAATCCAGTCAACAAGCTTGTTCAGACGGTACTGAACTTCTCCTCCCTCATTATATTTAGGAGCTCCGCAAAACCCCAAAGGGTAAATGTGATAAACTATCGCATTATCATACCAAAAATTACTCATTGTTATTCACCTTTCTATTTTGATTCTAAAAAGTATGTAGCTTCCATATCCGCAACGCTTAATGCGAATGCAAGAGGAAACATTTCAAATGCTTTTCCGATACTATTTCTGTCTTCAATGCCGGAAAAACCCATATGGTATCTTATAGCAAAGGCTTCTTCCCTGGTAAGCCGCATAAAGCCTGATACTATATAAACGGATTTTTCACCATGTCCATATGGCAGCTGGTCATTAATAGTATAATAGGGAACCTTTTCCCATACTCCCTGCTCATTTTTAGCATTACGGTAATCCACCGAATAAAAATTCATTTTACATACGTCATGAAGCAAGGCTGTTAAAGCAATACTTTCGTTAGTATATTCCATTCCGTAAACGTCTTTGGTACGCTGTCTTGAAAGATAATCCTTAAGACAGTTATACACGTTAATACTGTGCTGAACCAGTCCTCCGGCATATGAACCATGAAAACGTGTGCTGCATGGAGCAGTAAAAAAATCGCTCTGTTCGGAAATAAGATAATTTAACAGTTTGTCCGAACCGGGGCGTGTTATATTTTCCTTATAAATCTCAATAAATTCATTTTTATTTTTTTCCAGCATATTATAACTCCTGATATTTTTATTATTATATTTTAACATGTTTCTGATTAAATTTCAACCTATTTTAGTTAAAAATCATCAAAAATAATTTGTAAATAATGTATGATTAGTAATTTAATATAATTATTTTTGCTGAAATTATGCAGAAAATAGAGAAAATCAACAGAATTCTTTTATAAAATCGCAAAAAACTATTGACTAAAACTCATTTTTAGTTTATGATATAAATGTATAATTTTACAGAAAATTTAATCAATGCAAGGAGAAGTATGGAATGAAATATTATATTGGTATCGACCTGGGCGGAACAAATATTGTTGCAGGAGTGGTTGACGAAAATTACAACATTATTTCAAAAGCCAGTACAAAAACAAATCTACCCAGACCTGAAAAGGAAATTGCAGACGATATGGCAAAGGTTTCCGTACAAGCAGTCAAGGAAGCCGGAATTTCGATGGAGCAAATTGAATGGGTAGGTATTGGAACTCCCGGCATTGCAAACAGCGAAAAGGGTATTATTGAATATTCATGTAACTTAGGTTTTAATAACACTCCTATGGTTGAATATATAAAAAAATCTATTGACAAGCCGGTGTTTATTGAAAATGACGCCAATGCGGCGGCTTACGGCGAATATGTTGCCGGTGCGGCAAAAGGCGCTAAAAACGCAGTGTGCATTACTCTTGGCACAGGCGTTGGCGGCGGTATTATTATTGACGGTAAAATTTACTCCGGTTCAAATTTTGCAGGCGCTGAAATCGGTCATACTGTAATTGAAGTGGACGGTCCTCAGTGTGCGTGCGGAAGAAAAGGCTGCTTTGAAGTATTCTCATCTGCTACAGGTCTTATCAGAATGACAAAGGAAGCTATGGAAGCCGATAAAGACAGCGTTATGCACAAAATCACTGCCGAACGCAAAGGTAAGGTCACTGCAAGAACTTCGTTTGACGCTATGAGAATGGGTGACAAAACTGCAAAAGCAGTTGTTGACAAATATATTAAGTATCTGGCTGCCGGAATCACAAATACGATAAATATTTTCCAGCCTGATATTCTCTGCATAGGCGGCGGCGTATGCAATGAGGGAGATCCGCTTCTTCTTCCTGTTAAGGAGCTTGTAAAACAAGAGGTCTATACAAAGAATTCTCCTAAAAATACTGAAATTGTTATTGCCAAGCTTGGAAATGACGCCGGTATAATCGGTGCAGCATTCCTTGGAAACGCTAAATAATAGATATATAATGATAACAGCCTGAGAAATATTTTTCTCAGGCTGTTGTTTTTGCCGTTTTATCAGGCAGTTTTTAGTTTAAAGAATAAATCCTTCTGCTCTTAACCTGTCAATTACGTCACCAAGTACTGCGGCATTTGTACTTGAGACAGAATGAAGAAGGTAAATACCTCCTCCGTGTGCCGATGAAACTATACGTTCAAGCGCCTGCCCCGGATCGGGCTGATCATCTGTTTTCCAGTCAACGTAAGCAAAGCTCCACATTAAAGTTTTATAACCCATTTCACTGCATACTGACAGTGATTCTTCAGAAAATTCGCCGCATGGAGGCCGCAGATACTGCATTTCATATCCATACTTATCCGCTACAAATTCATGAAGACTCATGACTTCTTCCTTTAATTCTCCGGCGTTCAGTTCAGGCATTGAAGCGTGAGTCATACCGTGATTTCCCAGAACATGTCCTTCGTCTATCATTCTTTTTACCAGTGTTTCTTCCTTTTTGGCGTAGTCTCCTGTCAGAAAGAATATTGCTTTAACGTTTTTTTCTTTTAATACGTCCAGAATCGGAGCCGTATATCCGTTTTCATATCCTTGGTCAAAGGTGAGAATTATTCTTTTTTTATCGTTTGTCAGTGCATAAGCGTCATATTGATTGTATTGAGAGTTAAAGTCTGCCGCCCCGACAGGACAGTTTTGACTGTCGGTAGCTGTTCCCTGACCATAGCCGTGTTTTTCACTGCTTAAAGCTTTAACATGCTGTATGGGTATCAGGGTTAATATCAGGGCAGCAGTGATCACAGTTTTTTTTACATTCATTCTGCCACCTCATACCGCTTTTTCAAGCGGTAATAGTATTATTACCGATTAATTTGTTTTATATGAAAGGTATTTTTTTGAAGTTATTTTTTTGTATTTTGTTTTATCATTAATTTAATCATAGCTGTCAGCAGTTCTTTTTGCTGTTCGGTCAATTTATAATAATCGCTTAAAAGCTGTTTTTCTTCACTGTTTTCATAAGGAATATAATCAAGGAGATAATCTACTGACACTCCGAATATTTTTGCAATGCTTTTTAATGTTGTGCAATCGGGTTCATGCTTATTTTTTATATATCCGTTAAGTGTTGTAGGAGCTATTTTAAGTTTTACAGCAAGCTCACGCTGAGACATATTATTTTTGTCAAGCAAATTTATAATAACATTTCCGATGTTCATTTTAGTCACCTCATACACATTATAGAATATGAAATAATTAAAAAAAGATAAATACTAGAAATCAGAACATCATATTGACAAATTCGACTAATTAGTATATAATTTGTATATATTCTAATAGTGATGTGGTGCTTTAATGAAAAGAATGGACTTGATATTTAATATTTTTTTTTCAAAATTATTTTTGCTTTTTAAGCTTACAGGAAAGGGAATTTGCAGATTATTTTCACAAAACTATAAGGAGTGCGGGGAATCAGATTTGTTATATATTATAGTATGTGTATTATTATGCTTTGTCTTATTCTTTATTATGGGGTATATTTTAAAAAAAATCTGGAATAAGTTTTTTTATTAAAACATATTTTTATTTTTCCAGATTTCTCACATAGTGAAAAAGATACTGCTGGGCAATTCCCTCAATTTTCTTAGTGCAGTCCGGTAGACCGTCAGGGTAGTATTTTTCCATAACCCGTTTTATCCATACGTCAACAGGAAAAGCGTCACATCGGTGCATACCGAACAGCAGTACGCATTCTGCAACCTTCGGGCCTACTCCTTTAATAGTCATAAGCGCTTTTCTTGCATCATCAATGGGCATTTCTTTGATTTCTCTTAGATTTATTTCACCTGACGCTGTTTTACATGCGGCGTCAACCAGATATTTTGCACGGAATCCGGAGCGCAGATATCCTAGGCTTTCCACTGTTTCCTGTGCCATTTCCGAGGCAGTGGGGAAATGTCCGTAATGCTCGCAAAGTCTGGAAATTATTGTTTTTATCCGTGGAATATTATTATTTTGTGAAATAATAAATGAACAAAGACATTCCCAACTGTCCTGTTTAAGAAGTCTTATTCCGCCTGCAAATTCACAGGCCTTTTTTAAAGTTTCATCTGATGATAGTCTGGTTTTGATTTCGCAGTAGTCTTTTTCAAAATCAAAATAATCAATCCAGATATTTTCAAAATCTTCTTTTGTGGTATTATGAAAAATAAATTTTTCACCGTCATGGGAAATTGTTAAAGGCTTATCCAGAAAAAAGCCTGTATATGTACATTTATAGTCAGATTCTAATTTTTCCCATCGGAAGGCCTGACCGCAATCAAGAGTTTCGTCAAGATCAAAGTCCGGCTGTATCAGTTCTATGTTATTTCCGTTTTCTTTATAATTCGTCATTATTTTCACCTCAGAAATTATTATACATTATGATAATGAAAAAATCAACAGTTGACATTTTTTATATAAAACTATATAATTTAAATATATAATAATGAAACGGAGGCTGTTATGAAAAAATTGATTTGTACTGCTTTACTGTGCTTAATTACAGTCGCATTTGTCGGTTGTAATGAAATAAAAGAGACAAATGCATCAGTTTCAGAATCTGCTGCTGAAAAACAGAATGACAATTCTTCGGATGAATCATCTGAGGAAGAACTCAGACCCCGTGACAGAGAGATCAATACGGATACAGATTTTGTTTTTGATGATGCCGGTGTTTTAAGTGCAGATGAACTGGAAAATTTAAATACATATACGGCATGGCTTGCAAAAACATTTAAAATTAATGCGGCGGTAGTTATAACTGATAATATCGGAGATAAAGAACCTGATAAATATGCAGAAGAATACTATAATGATCTATACAGCGGCGACGGTATTCTGTTTTTACTGAATAATGATACAAATACGGACTATATTTACCGTAAAGGTTTTCCGTCAAAGTTTATTGCCGATGATGATATAGAAATGCTTTTTGCAGAAATTTCCCCGTTGCTTGTAAAGGGCGATTATATGTCCGCAGCTAAGCGTGTTCTGGAAACTGCTGAGCTAAAGCTTCCGGAATATATTACCGATAAAAGCGGTACGCTTTCAAAGGAAGAAATATCTGAGCTAAATGGTAAATTAAAAGACGCTGCCGGAGAAAACAATCTGAATATATATTTGACAGACACTATCGGAGAACAGACTATGGAAGATTATGCAAAGGAAAAGTTCAATGAGTACTATGATAAGGACTCCGACAGCGCAATGCTTGTTATTGATATTTCCGATGGCAACAGCTTTATCTGTACGTCGGGAAATATGAAATATCTTTCTGACAGCCAGGAGGATATCCAAAAAGCAGTACGATCATGTATTAAAGAATCGGACGGCAAAAAAACACTTGACTGTATGTCTGCTGTGGATAAGCTTTTGACTTTCATACAGTAAATTTTGATATTTTTTTACTATTTTTCATTGCTTTTTTTTCCGTTATAGGTTATAATATTAATATTGATATTTTTTAAAAACATTTAGGAGGACGAAAAATGTTAGTATCAGCTAAAGAAATGCTCAATAAGGCAAGAGAAGGAAAATATGCAGTTGGTCAGTTCAACATCAATAACCTTGAATGGACTAAGGCTATTCTCCTTACAGCTCAGGAATGTAATTCACCTGTTATTTTAGGTGTTTCCGAGGGAGCCGGAAAATATATGTGCGGCTATAAAACGGTTGTTGGCATGGTAAAAGGTATGCTTGAAGAATTGAATATTACAGTTCCGGTTGCTCTTCACCTTGACCATGGTTCATTTGAAGGCGCTAAGGCATGTATTAATGCAGGTTTTTCTTCAATTATGTTTGACGGTTCTCACTATGCTATTGAAGAAAATATTGCTAAAACTACGGAGCTTGTAAACGCTTGTAATGTTCTTGGTCTTTCACTTGAAGCTGAAGTAGGTTCTATCGGCGGTGAGGAAGACGGCGTTATCGGTGCAGGCGAATGTGCTGATCCTGACGAATGCAAGGCTATTGCTGATCTGGGAGTTACAATGCTAGCAGCAGGTATCGGTAATATTCATGGTAAATATCCTGAAAACTGGGCAGGTCTTTCATTTGAAACTCTGGCTGCTGTTAAGGAAAAGGTTGGAGATATGCCTTTAGTACTTCACGGCGGTACAGGTATTCCTGAAGACATGATCAAGAAGGCTATTTCACTTGGCGTTGCTAAGATCAATGTTAATACAGAATGCCAGCTTTCATTCCAGGAAGCTACAAGAAAGTACATTGAAGAAGGTAAGGATCAGCAGGGTAAGGGATTTGATCCAAGAAAGCTTCTTGCACCTGGTTTTGAAGCAATTAAGGCAACAGTTAAAGAAAAGATGGAACTCTTCGGTTCTATTGGCAAGGCTTGATTCTAAATTTAATACTATATTTAATACCCGTCTTTTTAGACGGGTATTTTTTATATTATGATGTATAATCTTCAATTAGTGTGGCAAGTTTAATTTCATCTTCTGCAAAAATTCCGTCTGACAGTAATTTTTTATCATAGTCGGTCATAACATTTATACTGACTCCAAGCATTTTGAACGGCGTATCGCTGTTTCCTCTGAAAACTGCAAGCTCGCCGTTATATTCCTTTAAATAATATCCGATTGCGACGGGCTGCGTTTCGGTTATGGCACTTTCTGCCATTTGTTCCGCGCGTATTCTTTGATTATTAATACTATTAGAAATAGTAATTATAATAATAATGGCTGAAACTGTCATTCCTGCAAGCAAAACTGCCAAAGTTACCCGTCTGCTCATATAAAATTCCTCCATTTTTTGGTGTTTCACTTATTATTGACCGGAATTTTTAAAATATACCATCTATTTTTCAAAAAAACTCTTAACACTTTGCTTAAAATGTGCTATAATATAAAAGTATAAGCGTCTGTATTTATACATAGAGAAAAAATGATGCGCTTATATTATAAAATTTTAAGAGGTATTACAAAATGGCTGATAACAAAAATAATAGAAAAGGTTCGGGAAATTACAGGGAAAATACCGGACGCAGCAAGTCCGGAGAATCAGTAAATCGATCCGGAAAGAATGCCGGCAGAAGATCTCCTTATGCCGCTTATACCGGTAAAGACGGAACTTATAAAAAGCCGTCCGGAAAAACCGGAGGATCATCCCATGCAGGAAGAACCGACTCCAACAACGGACAGTTTAAAAAAGAAAGTACGGCTGCCGATAACGTCAGGAGAACTGCGTCTCAGAATGCAAGGCATACAGTTAGAAAAAAGCCTGAAAATCCTAAGGTAAAAATAGCAAAGAAAATTGCAGCAGTTCTGGGAACTACTTTGCTGTCTATTTTTCTGGTAGTCGTTATAACCGGAACTATTGTCGCTACTGCAATGACCGTATATGTGCTTGAATTTATGGATGAATCTACGGACGTTACCATTAAAGAATTGGAAAATAGTGCAAATACAATCGTTTATGCTCAGGACGGCGATAAGCTGGTTCAGCTTTATGCAGTAACCAGTGAAGTTCAGCGTATACCGGTAGATATTGAGCAAATTCCTCAGCATGTCAGAGACGCCTTTGTGTGCGTTGAGGACGAACGTTTTTACTCTCATGAAGGAGTTGATTATAAACGTACATTTGCGGCGTTTGCCAATATGTTTATGCATATCTACGATACCAAGCAGGGTGGGTCTACGATCACTCAGCAGCTTATTAAAAATCTGACAGGTGACGATGATCCCAGTCCGGAGCGAAAAATAAGAGAAATTTTCAGAGCCATGCAGTTTGAAAAGAAATATTCTAAGGACGAAATTCTTGAAAATTACCTTAACTATATTGGTTTCGGAGGTCCGACTAACGGTATTCAGTTGGCGTCAATAAAATATTTCGGCAAGGATGTTTCAGAACTTTCTATTGCAGAAGCGGCATGTTTGGCGGCAATTCCAAAAAGTCCGGAAACTATTAATCCTTTTGCAGGGTATGAAGATGAAAATGGCAAATGGGTAAATACCGGTAAAGAGGCTAACAGAGAACGTCAGGAAAGCGTTCTTTATCACATGTATGGAAACGGCGCCATTTCCTATGATCAGTATCAGGAAGCTCTTAATGAAAAATTGATTTTTACTGATTCGGAGGAATATAAGGAAGCTCATCCGGAGTCCGACGCTGAAGAACTTATGGACGAACAGAAAGCCAGTTCATGGGTTGTTGATACTGCACTCAGAGAATATGCGGCGGTATTAATGGAGGAATATGGTATTGACGAAGAAGAAGCGTTTAAGAGAATCAATACCGGAGGATATCAGATATATACTACAGTTGATTTGGAAATGCAGAAATATGTTGAAGAAAAATACAGCGATCTTAATAATCTTATGGACGCAGAATCAAACAGTACTTGGGTAGATGAAGATGAAGACGGCGAATATGAGCAGCTGTATCCTGAATCTGCATTTATAGCAATGGATTATAACGGCAATATTTTAAGTATTGCAGGCGGCATAGGCGTTAAAGAAAAATTACTTATTTTTAACCGTGCAACCATGGCAAAAAGACAGCCAGGTTCATGTATAAAGCCTATAACTACTTATGGTCTGGCACTTTACAGTGACCATATTCATTGGGGAAGCATGTATAAGGACTCTCCTATAAAGCTTGAAGGTGAAAAATGGCCTGAAAACTATGACTATGTGTGGAGAGGATATAACATGTTTATTTTTGAAGCACTTAGAGAGTCCAGAAATACTGTTCCGGCACAGCTTTGTCAGGAGCTTACGCCTCAGGCAGTATTTAACTTCGCTACTCAGAATCTTAATGTGGACCTTGTAGATATTACAGAGGAGGGCGCTACTGATATTGCATATGCTCCTCTTACAGTCGGAGCATTGACATATGGTATTTCTCCGCAGAATCTTGTGAATGCTTATATTCCTTATGGAAACGGCGGCACTTACTGTGACGCTCATATTGTGAGCAGGGTTGAAAGAGGAGATGGATCGGTAGTTTATGAAAACGACGGAAATCCCCATGAAGCCATTGATCCGGAAACTGCTTATGTTATGAATCACCTTTTACAGGAGGTTATAAAAAACGGCACTGGTACGGCAGCTCAGCTTTCCAATAAAACCGTAGCCGGAAAAACCGGTACTTCCGAAGACTGGAACGACCTTTGCTTTGTTGGTTTGACTGAGGATTTTGTAAGCGGAGTATGGATAGGATATGATGAGAAACAGGAATTGAATCATGGTCTTTCATCAGCTCAGGTATGGTATAATATCATCGGCGAATATGCAAACAGTATTGAATCCGATAATAGTTATCCGGCATGTGATTCAGTTGTTGAAGCGCCTATGTGTTCTTCGACGGGATTGATAGCAGGACCGTATTGCAGCAGCAGTATAACAGGTTACTGGAAATCCTCTAATGCGCCTACATGTGCTAATCATTCTTCCGCACCTAAAAAGGATGAAGAAACGCCTAAAGAAGATGAAAGCAGTGAAGATTCTGAAAGCTCGGAATCTTCTGAGAGCAGTCAGGATGAATCTTCATCTGTAGACTCTAGCAGTTCAGATTCTTCCGCTGACAATAGCAGTCAAGATGAACCGCCGTCTGAATAAAGAACAGGAGTTTAAGTTTGAAGGAAAAATTAAAAATAACTTGTCCGTGTCATTTCGGACTTGAAAGCGTATTAAAATTTGAAGTTACTAAAATCGGTGGTGAAAATATTACCGTTAAGGACGGTAGAGTTAGTTTTGATGGTGGATTTGATTTACTGGCAAGAGCAAATATCAGTCTGTCTACTGCCGAGCGAGTCTTGATTGAACTGGCTGAATTTCATGCTGAAACCTTTGAAGAGCTTTTTCAGGGAGTGAAAAAAATCCCGCTAGAAAATTTTATAGGAATTAAGGATGCATTTCCGGTTAAGGGACATTCACTTAATTCTGAGCTTCACAGTGTTCCGGACTGTCAGTCAATAATAAAAAAGGCCGCTGTTG
>OHWG01001665.1_pt1 | contig 10458 bp, 7 predicted proteins | sample 1579621 | NCBI WGS metagenome assembly OHWG01 (sample SAMEA3882544, study PRJEB24775) | human gut metagenome | biome: human-associated habitat; feature: intestine environment; material: feces | place: Netherlands | collected 2009/2010
TGAAACCATTGTGATATGCCGTTCCAATAAACGGGCGAATATTTATAATAACGGTATTCGTGCCCAGATTCTTTGGAGGGAGGACGAACTGAATACGGGAGACTTGCTGATGGTTGCGAAAAATAATTATTTTTGGACGGAACAGCTTCAAGCGGACATGCTGCGTAATGGAGAGAGGAAAGAAGTGGTGGCACAAATTCCCGACTTCATAGCCAATGGAGAAACTGCCGTAGTACGTCGTGTACGCCGTACGCGTGAACTATATGGTTTTCGCTTTGCGGATGTAACGCTGGCTTTTCCTGATTATAATGATCTTGAGTTGGAGGTGAATCTTCTGTTGGATACTTTGCACAGCGATGCGCCTGCTTTACCCAAAGCGGATAATGACCGCCTTTTTTATACTGTCCTCGAAGATTACGCCGATATTACGATGAAGCGCGAAAGAATGAAGAAGATGAAAGCCGATCCTTATTACAATGCTTTACAGGTGAAGTATGCCTATGCCGTAACTTGCCATAAGGCGCAGGGGGGACAGTGGAAGAATGTCTTTCTTGACCAGGGGTATATGACGGACGAATATCTGACACCGGATTATTTCCGTTGGCTGTATACGGCTTTCACCCGTGCTACGGAAATTCTGTATCTAGTGAACTGGCCGAAGGAGCAGACGGAATGAGCGGGCAGTCAGTGAGGTGTTAATGACTGATGATATGTTTTCAACCGTTTGGTTAATGTTTTTTTCTTTATGGCTAAGCCTTTTTGAACGTTTGTATTCTATCTCCATAACCTTTGGAGTTAACTCCCAAGCTTATGGAGTTAACTCCAAAGGCTATGGAGATAACTCCAAAGGCTTGGGAGATAGAAATCTTCCTTTTTATTTCCCTTATCCATAAAGAAGAAAAGGCTTAGTAAACCAGATAAAAAAACTCCGCCATCGGCTTTCAGACCAGATGGCGGAGTTTTGATATATACGAAATATGGACGAAATTCGAATAGATTACAATGCAGCCAGCTCTATCACTTTATCAACAGCCGCATTCAGACCGTCGGGATTCTTACCGCCTGCCGTTGCGAAGTGGGGCTGACCACCGCCGCCGCCTTGAATCAGTTTGGCTGCTTCACGGACCAGTTTGCCTGCATTCTGTCCGGCTTTTACCAAGTCTTCGCTAATCATGACAGTCAGCATCGGTTTGTTGTTGTCCACACTACCTATTACAACGAACAGATTGGCAGGAATCTCACCTTTCAGCTGGAAGGCAATATCTTTCACTACGTCGGCAGACATCGGAATGATGGCTTTCACCACTTTCACACCATTTATTTCTTTGGCATTCTCTACCAGTCTGGCTTTCAGTGCGGCGCCCTTTTCTTTCATGAACTCTTCCACCTGCTTCTTCAATCCTGCATTTTCGTCAATATACTTGCGGATGGCGACTTTCAGATCGGGAGCATTGTTGAACAATGCCTTCAAGTCATTCAGCGTATCTTGGACCGTATCCATCAATTCCTCTACTTTGGCACCCGTGATAGCTTCGATACGGCGCACACCGGCAGCAACAGAGCTTTCGCTGATAATACGGACCATACCGATCTTGCCTGTAGCCGGAACGTGGGTACCTCCACAGAATTCAATAGAGTTTCCGAATTGGACAACACGTACCTCATCACCGTATTTTTCACCGAACAAAGCAATAGCACCCAGTTCTTTTGCCTTTTCGATAGGAAGATTGCGGTATTCCGTCAAAGGGATGTTCTCACGGATTTTGGCATTTACCAAATGTTCCACTTCACGAAGTTGCTCGTCAGTCACTTTCTGGAAGTGAGAGAAGTCGAAACGTAATGACTCAGGGGTTACCAAAGAACCTTTTTGTTCTACGTGAGTTCCTAATACCTGGCGCAACGCTTCGTCCAGCAAGTGAGTACAAGAGTGGTTGGCGGCACAGGCGGCACGTTTTTCTGTATCTACACAAGCCATCATCGGAACGTCAAGGTGTTCGGGCAGTTTTTTGGTGATATGGATAGGAAGGTTGTTTTCCTTCTTGGTGTCAATGATTTCAATGGTTTCGAATTCGCTTACGATCACCCCTGTATCACCTACCTGACCACCACTTTCGGCATAGAAAGGAGTATCGCTCAGTACAATTTGATACAGTGTCTGGTTTTTCTGCTTGATCTGGCGATAGCGCAGGATGCTGGTTTCATATTCGGTAAAGTCATAACCTACAAAGTGGGTGTCACCTTCCTTTATGGTGATCCAGTCGCCGGTTTCAACGGCTGCCGCGTTACGGGCGCGTTCTTTTTGTTTCTGCATTTCGGCGTTGAACTCTTCTTCGTTTACAGTCATGCCGTTTTCGCGGAGAATCAGTTCTGTCAGGTCGAGGGGGAAACCGAAAGTGTCATATAATGTAAAGGCATCCACACCGCTGATCTCTTTTTTTCCGGCAGCTTTGGCATCGTTCATAGTCTTGTCCAACAGACGGATACCTGTTTCCAGTGTGCGCAGGAAAGATTCTTCTTCTTCTTTGATCACTTTCTCGATCAGTGTTTTCTGTGCGTTCAACTCCGGATAGGCCTCGCCCATATTCTCAATCAATACAGGCAGCAGCTTGTACATGAATGCTTGTTTCTGTCCCAGGAAAGTATATCCGTAACGGACGGCACGGCGGAGGATACGGCGGATTACATAGCCGGCTTTTGCGTTGCTGGGCAACTGGCCGTCGGTGATTGAGAATGCGATGGTACGGATATGGTCGGCTATAACGCGCATGGCGATATCTTTCTGGTTGTCTTGACCATAGGTGGTTCCTGCCATTTCGGCAATGGCTTTCAGTATCGGTTGGAACACATCAGTGTCATAGTTGGATGTCTTGCCTTGCAGTGTGCGCACCAAACGTTCGAATCCCATACCGGTATCGATCACTTTGGCGGGAAGACCTTCCAGTGAACCGTCTGCTTTGCGGTTGAACTGCATGAATACAAGATTCCAGATCTCGATTACCTGCGGATGATCCTTATTTACCATATCGGCGCCGCTGACCGCCGCACGCTCCTCGTCCGAACGAAGATCGATATGGATCTCGGAACAGGGACCGCAAGGACCCGTATCCCCCATTTCCCAGAAGTTATCATGTTTGTTACCGTTCAGAATATGATCTTTCGGTAAATATTGCTCCCAATAACCAGCAGCTTCGTTATCACGATCTAAGCCTTCAGCGGGGCTTCCCTCGAATACGGTGGCATATAAACGCTCCGGATTCAGCTTCAATACCTCTACCAAGTATTCCCAAGCCCAGTTGATCGCCTCTTTCTTAAAATAATCTCCGAACGACCAGTTTCCGAGCATCTCAAACATCGTATGATGATAGGTATCATGTCCTACCTCCTCTAAATCGTTATGCTTACCGCTAACACGAAGACATTTCTGAGAGTCCGCGACACGAGGATACTTACGGGGCACGTTGCCCAAGATAATATCTTTAAACTGATTCATTCCCGCGTTCGTAAACATCAACGTGGGGTCACCCTTTACCACCATTGGAGCGGAAGGCACGATCTGGTGTTCCTTAGAAGCGAAGAATTGCTTGAAGGATTCACGGATTTCTTTTGCTGTCAACATAATCTATTTATATAGTTCTCGTTAATATTCTGAAAAACAATTTGCAAAAGTACTGCAAATTATTATTTTTGCGTGCATTCAGATAACAAAAAATGTAGATGAAACTCTTTAAAAGTCGCAAAACATACTATTTATACAATCCGAACACTCTCAATTATGAGCGTGTATACCCATCTAGCAAAGACCGGCTGTTCACCGTTCTCCGCCATTTAAGCACCGGAATAGCATTCGGCGTAGCCACTTTTTTCGTCATGATGCATTTGGTGGACTCTCCGATGGAATCTCAGTTACGTAAGGAGAACCGCCTATTGCAAACTCAATACGAGGTGCTTTCCCTTCGCTTAAATAACGCGTTGGACGTATTGGATGATATCCAACAGCGTGACGAGAATCTGTACCGGGCTATCTTCCAAGCTGAGTCTATACCCGAGTCCGTTCGGAAAGCCGGGTTTGGAGGGACAAACCGTTACGAGCATTTGATGAGCCTGTCCAATCCGGAGCTTGTTGTCTCCACGACCCAAAAGATGGATATGCTACGTAAGCAATTATATATCCAATCCAATTCCTTGGAAGAACTGATCTCTCTAGGAAAGAACCAAGAAGAGAGAAGTAAATGTATCCCGGCGATCCAGCCGATTTCCAATAAGGATCTGCGTCGTACCGCTTCCGGCTATGGCGTACGTATCGACCCGATTTACCGTACACCTCGTTTCCATTCCGGAATGGATTTCTCGGCTAAAGTGGGAACGGAGATCTATGCGACAGGTAATGGCGTTGTCACTTTCGCCGCTTGGAAACAGGGATACGGAAATTGTTTGATTATCGATCATGGCTACGGCTATCAGACTTTATACGGTCATATGAGTAAGTTCAAGAAACGTGTCGGACAAAAGGTTACTCGTGGAGAGGTGATTGGCGAGGTTGGAAATACCGGGAAATCTACCGGCCCTCACTTGCATTATGAGGTAATCGTACGAGGGAAGTATGATAACCCATCTAAATACTATTACATGGATCTCTCACCTGAGGAATACGACCGTATGATCCAGATTGCCGAGAATCATGGTCAGGTTATGGATTAAACTTCATTAGCAGTATGAGTCTAAAAAAGAATAAAGATCTCAAACTCTATTTTTCCATCAGCGAGGTGGCGCAGATGTTCGACGTGAACGAGTCCACCCTTCGCTTTTGGGAGAAGGAGTTCGATATCATCAATCCAAGGAAGACGAGCAAAGGTACCCGTTTTTACAAGCAGGAGGATATCGACGCGGTACGCCTCATCTACCATCTGGTTAAAGAGAGAGGGATGACCTTGGCCGGCGCACGGCAAAAACTGAAGGACAATAAAGAGACGACGATCCGGCAAGAAGAGATCGTAAACCGCCTGAAACAGATCAAAGAAGAGCTGTTAGCTATGAAAGACGCATTCGATGCTTTTGCCCCGAAAGTGTGATTATTCTGTTGATAAAACCAGAACAAAACCGTACCTTCGTCCCCAATTAAATAAAACATAAGCAAATAAAATACAAGACATGGAAATTACAGGAAAAATTATTCAAGTCCTACCGGAAGTAGGCGGTGTCAGCAAAGCCGGAAACGAATGGAAAAAACAAGAGTACGTATTAGAGACACACGATCAATATCCCAAGAAAGTATGCTTCCAGATATTCGGAGCGGATAAGATCGCTCAAGCGGCCATTCAGCCGGGCGAGGAATTGACAGTCTCTTTCGACATTGACAGCCGTGAGTACCAAGGCCGCTGGTTCACCAGTATCAACGCATGGAAAGTAGACCGTCCGATGGCGGCAGCTCCTCAAGCCGCTCCGATGGGAGTAACTCCGGATAATTTCGCTCCGGCTTCCGCTCCTACGGCTCCAGCCTCATCCGCTCCTGATTTCGGACCGGCCAATCCAATCGATGATTTGCCATTCTAAAGACTAATGGATATCGTATTACTAATTGGCGGTTTACTACTAATTTTAGTCGGGGCTAACGCCTTGACAGATGGTGCCGCCTCGGTAGCCAAACGCTTCAATATTTCCAGCTTAGTAATCGGGCTAACTATTGTGGCGTTTGGGACTTCCGCACCGGAATTAACGGTCAGTGTCGTATCCGCCTTGAAAGGAAGCTCGGATATCGCTATTGGTAATGTAGTAGGAAGCAATATATTTAACGCCTTGATGATTGTCGGCTGTACGGCCGCTATCGTACCGATCAGCGTCACGAAAGGTACGTTGAGCAAAGAGATCCCTCTTTGCGTGCTTGCCTCAATCGTATTATTTATTTGTGCGAATGACGTTTTGATCAACGGCGCATCGCACAATAGTATCAGTAGTAGCGATGGAATGTTACTATTATGCTTCTTCGCCATTTTCCTTGGCTATACATTCGCGATCGCACATAATAGAGAGGAAAATGGAGAGAGCACGATTAAAATAATGCCCATTTGGAAAGCGAGTTTATTCATCATTGGTGGATTGGCTGGTTTGATTTACGGAGGACAATTTTTCGTGGATGGAGCTTCTGGTATCGCCCGTGGACTGGGTGTTAGCGAATCTATTATCGGTTTGACTTTAGTGGCCGGAGGAACCTCTCTTCCTGAGTTAGCGACTTCCGTCGTGGCCGCATTAAAGAAGAACCCGGAGATGGCGATCGGAAATGTTATCGGTTCCAACCTCTTCAATATATTCTTCGTATTAGGTTGTAGCGCGACAATCACGCCGATGAACATACAAGGCATTACCAATCTGGATTTGGGCGTCATGATCGGTTCATGCGTATTGCTTTATATTTTTGGCCTTTTCTTCAAGAAACGGACCATCACTAGGCCGGAGGGAATCCTATTGATCGCTTGTTATATAGCTTATATAACTTATTTGATTGTCGGCTGATAAAGCTTTTATAAAACAAAAGTGTAGCGAAGCACTTCGCTACACTTAATCCGCTACACGTCCGACAGATTTAATATTCTGTATCTTCGACAAAGTCACGCACATTTTCTGGATATCTTCTACGTCATGAACTTTCATCTTTATCTTACCTTCAAACACGCCGTCTTTCGCCTCGATCAGCAAGCGCATGATGTTCACGTTGAAATCCTCGGAAATCGTTTTCGTGATCGTATTCAGTACGCCTATCGAGTCTATACCTTTCACCTCTAGCGTGGCCTCAAAAGAAGCGTTCATATGGCTGCTCCAAACCGTATTCAAGATACGTTCGCCAAAGCTACTTTTCAAGCGCATGGCGATCGGGCAGGAACGTTTATGAACTACTACATTTCCATCATCATTGATAAAACCTAAAGAGTCATCTCCCGGAATCGGCTTACAACATTCGGCAATTACATAATTACGCTCAAAAGCCTCCTCTTTCAATAAATAAGGCTTTTTCTTATCATATTTAGGCTTCTCTTTCTTGGCTTCCTCCTCTTCGGGTTGTTTCACCTTCTTGGAAGCGACACCCAACGCCTGTTTCACATACTTAAACAAGACATTATCCGTCTTCTCCTTCAACAGCTTCTTTAAATTCTCGGGCAAAACCACATCCCCCTTCTCTACCGCATAAAAGAATTCCTCGCGTTTCGAGAATCCAAAATACATGCCTAATTTATCCAGATTGGATGTACTCGCCTCAAGCTCCGAACGCTTGAAGGCATCAAGAACTTTTATCTCTCCATACTTAGCGACCTCTTTACGGACACGCTTTAATACGGCATCGATCTTCGCACGAGCCTTAGCGGTAGTCACGAAATTCAACCACTCCGGTTGCGGCTCCTGAGAGCGGGAAGTCAAGACCTCCACCTGATCTCCACTGGACAGCGGATGACTCAATGGCACCAAACGATGGTTTACCTTAGCGCCAATACATTTATTACCGATATCGGAGTGAAGCGCATAAGCGAAATCCAAGGCGGTAGCCCCTTGGGGCAATGTCTTTATATCTCCTTTCGGAGTGAAAACAAATATCTCGGAAGTAAATAAGTTCAGTTTGATCGTATCCAAGAAATCCAGCGCATTCGGGTCCGGACTCTCCAATATCTCGGTAATGGTTTGTATCCATTTATCCAATTCCGTATCCTCCTCCACGTTGGATTCCTTGTATTTCCAATGGGCAGCGAAGCCTTTCTCTGCGATATCATCCATACGGCGGCTACGGATCTGGATCTCTACCCATTGTCCATCCGGTCCCATAACGGTCAGATGAAGCGCTTGATAACCGTTCGCTTTCGGACGGCTCACCCAATCACGGATACGGTCGGGACGAATCCGGTAAATATCCGTAATAGCCGAGTAGATATCCCAACATTGGTTTTTCTCGTCCACACCGGGAAGCGGGTCAAAAATAATGCGGACCGCATAAATATCATAAATATCCTCGAAAGCGACACCCTTGCTTTCCATCTTATTCCAAATGGAATAGACCGATTTCACACGGGCACGCATCTCATACTGAAGTCCCATCGATTTCAGCTTCTCGTCCACAGGGGCGGCGAAACGTTCGAATAATTTATTACGGCTCTCTTCTGTCGCTTTCAACTTAGCGCTGATGAAGTCATATTCTTGCGGATGCTCATATTTAAAACTCAAATCCTCCAGTTCCGTCTTGATCGAGAAGAGACCCAGACGATGCGCCAGAGGAGCATACAGATAAAGAGTCTCACCCGCGATCTTAAATTGCTTGGCGGGAAGCATGGAACCCAAAGTCCTCATATTATGAAGACGGTCTGCGATCTTGATTAGAATCACCCGTATATCGTCACTCATAGTCAGCAGCAACTTACGGAAGTTCTCGGCTTGAGCCGAGGCCTGTTCCCCAAAAATGCCACCGGATATCTTCGTCAAGCCATCCACGATCTGGGCGATCTTGTCTCCGAACATATCCCGGATATCCTCCACCGTATACTCGGTATCTTCCACGACATCATGCAATAACGCAGAGCAAATAGAGGTAGAGCCCAAACCCATCTCCCGGCATACGATACGAGCCACGGCGATAGGATGCATTATATAAGGTTCGCCGGAACGCCGTTTCACTCCGGCGTGCGCTTGATTGGCGAAATTAAAAGCTTTCGTGATTCGTTCGACCTTACGGCGGTGGTTTGACTTCAAATAATCGTTCAACAACGCATTGAACCCATCTTGTATCATCTGTTCGTCCGCAGAGAGAACGGACGCAGCCTCGCCCGTTTCTTTTATATCTTTTGTGTCCTTTGTATCGTCCATGGTTTTACACCTCCCATTTTTATACTGTATAGCCACAAATATATACAAATATTTGGAAGGAAACCCTAACAAAAGACAAAAATAGAATATCTACTGCTTAAATATGGATCCCATAGTCGTGTTTAACCTCGTCCATGACAAAAGTACTTCTCAACGAGCCCAAACTATCGATCGTTCCTAACACATTTAAAATAAACTCTTGATAATATTTCATATTGGGAGCGTGTATCTTCAATAAGTAATCATAATCGCCTGAAATATTATAGCACTCCGTTACCTCGGGGATTTCTTGAATAATCCGGGTAAACTCAAAAGCTATATCCTTATTCAGCCGAACCAATTTCACGCTACAAAAGACAACAAAGCCTTGATTCAGCTTCTCCGCATCTAGTACCGCTATATACTTCTTTATATATCCTCCACTCTCCAACCGTTTAAGACGTTCAAAAACAGGAGTTGAAGAAAGGCTCACCCGTGCAGCCAACTCTTTTGTCGTCAATCGGGCGTTTTCTTGCAAAGTACGGAGTATTTGCAAATCGACTCTATCCAGTTTATCAAAAGTATCCATAAGAAAAATATTCTTCTAAAAGGTGATTTCTAGGAATAGCACAGTTATATTATTCCATATAATGGCACAAAAATAGCATTATTTTCTATATTTTAGATATATATTGTTCGATATATCTTCATCCAATAACTTTGCAAGAAAATAAAGAAAGAATATTAAACTTAAAAAATATACGATTATGGCAACAAAGAATTTACATTTCGAGACTTTACAAGTTCATGTAGGACAAGAACAAGCAGATCCGGCAACAGATGCCCGTGCAGTACCTATTTATCAGACTACTTCTTATGTATTCAAAAGCAGCGACCACGCACAAGCAAGATTCGGTCTTGCAGATGCGGGTAACATTTACGGAAGACTTACAAATCCTACAGAGGATGTTTTTGAAAAGAGAATTGCAGCACTTGAGAACATGGATGAATTATCAGATATGAAGGATGAGTTATCAGACAGATACGGAAGTGTGCCATCATGCGCTGATAATCTGCTTATGATTGCGCTTATCAAGTCAAAGGCACATAAGCTTGGCATGATAGAGATAAAGGGCGGCGTTGCGCATCAGGAATCAGGAACTGCGGTATGGCGTACAGTTATGACAGTTTATCCTAAGGCTGAATTAGACCCGGATGCTATAAAGAAGCTTCTTGACGAGTATGGCGGTGCAATCCAGATGAGAGTAGACGCCAATCCTGCATTCATATGGACTGTAACTAAGAAGAAATTCACTAATGCGAAGGAATACCTTAAGGGGCTTAATGCGTTGATGGATGTGTTTATGGAGAGGCTGATGGTGAAGTAAAAATCTCACATCAACAGTTGACAACCTTGATAGATGTGTTATAATTCAAAACAGTTTAACACTTTAAAGCGTAACGGTTTAAAGTGAAACAATTCCAGGAGGAAATTTTACAGGAGGAAACAGGTTATGGCAGAAAACAGGGGTAATTTGACTTCTTACAGACCAGACATCAAGGTTATGGACTGTACATTAAGAGATGGAGGTCTTGTGAATAATTTTGAATTCACTGATGAGTTTGTTAAAGATCTTTATG
>OHWG01001669.1_pt1 | contig 10423 bp, 13 predicted proteins | sample 1579621 | NCBI WGS metagenome assembly OHWG01 (sample SAMEA3882544, study PRJEB24775) | human gut metagenome | biome: human-associated habitat; feature: intestine environment; material: feces | place: Netherlands | collected 2009/2010
CGAAATATTACATTGTCTGCTCCATTGTGGGGTGTTGATTCCGTTCCTGCTGCGGCAAAAGCAGCTCGATCTGCTCCTGCACACTGTGGATCTGCTTTTCCTCGGCATACGAGAGTGTCGCGTCGGCTTCCAGCGCAAACCCACAGGCGTTCCGGATCACAGCAAGCTGCTCGTCTGAAAAAAGGCGCTGGCTTTCCACAAGACCGGCGCGGACGGCGAAGTCCTTTTTCGCTGCCTCATAGTTTTCCATGAAATAATGCCCAGCTTGAACACCCTGTCGGTCGAAGTCCCATTCCCACGTCACGAACCGAGCGCCCTTTTTGCCGAGCTGCCCAGCCAGGACTGCATCACCGAAATCCGCAAGCACCTTGTAGGTATCATCCAGACCGACGACCTTCAGCGTGGGTGCTCGTTCAAAGATCCGCATATACTCCTTGACCTGTCCAGCCGCCTGTATCACCGTCCGAAGCTGCTTGTCTACTTCCGGTCCTGTGATATCCGCTGGTCGGAAACGGACGATGCCGTCTCTGTCAACCGAGCAGAGCGGTTTCTCGTTCCAACTGACGTGGAGCAGACCGTTTTCCAGCAGCGGCTCCCCGGCCGCGAAGCGGGCGATCGCCACACTGAGATTGAGCACGGCCACGAACGCAAACAGCACGATCGACGCGACCGGACGCTCATGGATACCGAAATAGGCGTCACTGCGGATGGCCGCGACGGCAAACACGTCGAGCGCGAGCATCATGCCGAGAAAACACGCCGTGTACAGATCGCACCAGCGCACCTCAGCGACCGAATCGAGCAGCGCCACGACGGCGAGATATCCCAGCAGCGTGAAAAATGCGCTGCTGTATGCCTTGGCGCGCGCGGCGAGCTGCCGCTCGTCAAACTGCGGCGCGTCACCGCTCCGCTCCTTGCGCAGGGAAACAACCACGACCCAAATGACGACCGCAATGGCCACGCCGACGGCAGCACCCAAAAATCCAGTCATGTTGTGCATAACAGCGCCTCCTTTTCCGTTCAAGCGCAATGTAGCACTTGTCATTCATAATGTCAAGTATATTTTACTTATAGTCAAGTATAAAAGATTTTGAGACGCAAAAAAGAGCACCGGACGGTGCTCTTTTTCAGACTCTGCTTTTGGATGCGTGGAGGTTCACCGGCTCGGCCAGCCGGCTCATTTGAGCGGTTTGTCGCGCTCGGCCCAGAGGTAGTTTGTGTTGCGCCACAGGAAAACCAGCAGCTCGCGCCGGTAGCGCTCGGGATCGACCTGCGCGGACATGGCGTGCTCCGCGCCGGGGATGACAATGAGCCGCTGCTCGCGCCTGCAGGCGGCGAGGTTGCGCTCGCTGTGGTGCAGCGGCACAAAAGTATCCGCGTCGCCGTGGAAAAACAGGATCGGGATATCGAGCGCCGCCATGCCGGGCGTGGTATCGACCGCGTCAAAATCCAGCCCATTGCGGCGCAGGATGCGCACGCAGGTGGAGTGGAACGTCATCGCCCAAACACTCTCCGCGCCCTGGATACCGAAGGCGGAGAGTCTCTCTCTCAGCTCGTTTGCCGCCTTGTTCGTGAATGTCACCGCCAGCACCGACCACGGCGCGGCGGGTTCAAGCGTGCAGAGGTGCACCATGCGGCTGCGCTCGTCGCTCGTCGGATGCTCGGGATAGCTCTCCAAAAATGCAAGGTCGTCCTCCGTCGCCCACGCCGGCACATCTGCGCTGTCGCTCCCCCGCCCGTAGGTCAAAAGATTTGCGACGCGGTTGATGAGAACCGTCGTCTTGCCGCTGCCCGCGCCCGCGAGCAGCAGCAGCGCACCCTCGGTCGTCAGCACGCCGCGGCGCTGTTCAGGGTTGAGTTTTGCAAAATCCCGCGCAATGGCCGCTTTTCTCGCAGCGGCATAGCGGGCGATAAAATCGCTCATATTGTTTTCACCTTTCCTGATCTTTCCACATCTTACCCTTTTTTCGTGCTCCGGTCAACTCCGTTCGACAAAAATCGACTTTTTGTTCGATTTTTTTGTTGACAAGAACGTTTGTTCGATTTATAATCATGCTCGAACAAAGATTCTATTTGTCAGGAGGAATTTTCCATGGCTGCTTCCACATTTATTTTCGTTTTCATCGGCGTCAGCGTCGTCACCACCAAGGTGATGAACACGCTGCTCCTGCTCGACCAGCCCAAGCGCCGCAGAGCGAGATCCGCCCGCTGAGAACATGAACCTTCTCGACAAGCTCACGATCCTTTCCGACGCGGCAAAGTACGACGCCGCCTGCACCTCGAGCGGGGCCAAGCGCGGCTATCAGGAGGGCAAGATCGGCTGCACGTCCACGTCCGTCGCGGGCTGCTGCCACACGTTTTCGGCCGACGGCCGCTGCGTGACGCTCTTGAAGGTGCTGCTCTCGAACGACTGCTGCTACAACTGCAAATACTGCGTCAACCGCTGCACGAACGACACACCGCGCGCGACCTTTACGCCCGAAGAGCTTGCCGAGCTGACGATCGAATTCTACCGCCGCAATTATATCGAAGGGCTGTTCCTCTCCTCCGGCGTGCTGCGCTCGCCGGACTATACGACGGAGTTGATGATCCGCGCGCTGTCGATTTTGCGCAGCGAGTACCGCTTCAACGGCTACATCCACGCCAAGGCTATCCCCGGCACGTCACCGGAGCTTGTCGAACAGCTCGGCTTTCTTTCAGACCGCCTGAGCGTGAACATCGAGCTGCCGAGCGAAGCAGGACTCAAGCTGCTCGCCCCCAATAAAACAAAGCAGGCCATCCTGCGCCCGATGACGCAGATCCGCGACCGCGCAAAGCAGAGCAAGCAGGAGCTTGTCAAATACAAGCACGCACCGCGTTTCGCCCCCGCGGGGCAGAGCACACAGCTCATCGTCGGCGCGACAAAGGAAAGCGACCTGCACATTCTGAATCTCACGCAGGCGCTTTACGATTCCTATCGGTTAAAGCGCGTGTTCTACTCAGCCTATGTGCCGGTAGTCGAGAACACGCTTTTGCCCGCGCTCGACACCAAGCCGCCGCTGCTGCGCGAGCACCGGCTCTATCAGGCCGACTGGCTGCTGCGGTTTTACGGCTTTCGCGCAAACGAGCTGCTCGACGACAACGCGCCGGACTTTGATCCTGCCCTTGACCCCAAGTGCTGCTGGGCGCTGCGCCATCCCGAGTTCTTCCCCGTCGAGGTGAACCGCGCGGACTATGAAGCGCTGCTGCGCGTGCCGGGCATCGGCGTTGTCAGCGCCAAGCGCATTCTGGTCGCGCGCCGTTCGGGCGCGCTGCGCGCGGAGGACCTCAAAAAGCTCGGCGTCGTGATGAAGCGTGCGCAATACTTTCTCACCTGCGGCGGGCGCTATGCCTCGCCGCTCAAGCTGTCGCAGGAGGGCATTTTGCAAAACCTGATGGCCGTGGAGCGCCGCGCGCTCCCACAGGCCGAGGCACAGCAGCTATCCCTTTTCGATCAGGTCGGCTAAGGAGGCCTCTATGGCATGGCGCGAGATCATTTATCAATACGACGGCAGCTTTGAAGGGCTCCTCTGCTGCGTGTTTGAAAGCTACACAAAAAAAGAACGCCCCACCGCGATTTTGCGCGATGGGGACGACGAGCCCTCCCTTTTTGAAATTCGCGCGGTCACGACGGACCTCGCCCACGCGCAGCGCATCTACCGCAGCCTCTACAAGCGAAGTCCGGAAGTCGGCCCCTTCCTGCGCCGCGCGTTTCTCACCTGCCTTCCCGACAAGGAGATGGCCATTTACCGCTTCATCGTCAAATTTTACCGCGAGGGCGCGCCGCTGCTCTCGCGCCTGAGCGACGACACCTATCTGCCGCTGCTCAAGGCCGTGCGGCAGCTTTCGGGCGAGGTCGAGCAATTCCGCGGCTTCACCCGCTTTTCCGACTTTGACGGCGTACTCGGCGCGGAAATCGAACCGAAAAACCGTGTGCTCCCTGTCCTGCGCCGCCACTTCTGCGAGCGCTATCACAACGAGACGTTTTTCCTCTACGACCGCACGCACCGCGAGGCGCTGCTCTATAGCGGCGGCGTGTCGCGCATCGTGCCGCTCAATCACTTTGAAATGGCGCAGCCGGACGAAGTCGAGGCGGGCTATCGCCGCCTCTGGCGCCGCTTTTACGACACCGTCGCCATCGAGGCGCGCAAAAATGAAAAGCTTCGCATGACGCACATGCCCAAGCGCTACTGGGGCATGATGACGGAGTTTCAGGACGAAAGCTACTTCAAAGCCCGTCCGAAAGAGACGCCCTCAGCTTCTCCAGCGCCCGGCGCTCCAGCCGCGATACCTGCACCTGCGACACGCCCAGAAGGCACGCCGCCTGCTCCTGCGTCAGCCCCTTGAAAAAGCGCAGCAGGATCGTCATTTTTTCGCGCTCAGGGAGCTCGTCGATGGCTTCGCGCAGCGCGATGCGCTCAATGAGCCCGTCCTCTGGCGACTCACCGCCCAGCATCCCTTCAAGCGTCAGGCCGTCGCCCGTTTCGCGCTGCAAGCTGTCCGGCGCAGCGACTGCCAGCTCACACTGCGCAATCTCCTCGGCATTGAATCCCGTCTCCTCCGAAAGCTCGGAGAGCGCCGGTTCGCGCCCGAGTGTATTTTTGAGCTTTTCGCGCGCGGCGAAGATCGTCGCCGCCTGCTCACGCATGCTGCGGCTCACCTTGATTGCGCCGTCATCGCGCAGAAAGCGTCGAATTTCGCCCGCGATCTTCGGCACAGCGTAGGTTGAAAACTGCGTGCCGAATGCAAAGTTAAATCCCTTTATTGCTTTGATGAATCCAAGGCATCCGAGCTGATAGAGGTCGTCCGGCTCCACGCCGCGGCCGTAATAGCGCCGCACGATGCTCCAGATGAGGCCGCTGTTCTCGCGCAGCATTTGCTCGCAGGCCTGCTCGTCGCCCTGCACCGCCGCCTTGAGCAATTCCGGCGCGGCGTTCATCGGCGCGCCGTGCGCAGCGCGATCCTGCGCTTCATCGTCACGACCGTGCCCTTGCCGTTTTTCGAGCGCACAGCGAGCGAATCCATAAAGCTCTCCATGATCGTAAAGCCCATGCCGCTGCGCTCTTCACCGCCAGTCGTGTAGAGCGGCTCTCGCGCTTTTTCGACGTCCGCAATGCCGCACCCCCAGTCGCGCACGGTGATCTCAAGGAGATTTCCGTCGAAGATGCATGCGCGCAGCGCGATCTTGCCGATCTCCTGCGGATAGGCATGGACGATGGCGTTCGTCACCGCCTCGCTCACGGCGGTCTTGATGTCACCGAGCTCGTCGAGCGTCGGGTCGAGCTGCGCGGCAAACGCCGCGACCGCGGCGCGCGCCAGCCCTTCGTTGACGCTGCGGCTCGGAAATTCAATGGCTATGTAGTTATTCGGTTTTACTTTCATCGCCCTTTTCCCCCTCCTCAAGCGGTACGATGCGGAAAATTCCCGCGGCGGTAAACACTTTTTTCGCCTGCGGCGGAACGTTTTTGATCGCAGCGCTGCCGCCCATGGCGCGCATACGCTTGAGCGCGCGCATCACGACGGCGATGCCAGACGAATCCATAAAGCTCACACCCGAAAAATCCAGCGTCAGTTTGCTCGGCAGCGCCGCATCCAGCTCCCATTCGAGCTTCCGCATCGCCTCCTTCGCCGCGTGATGGTCGAGCTCCCCGCGCAGCGTGAGCGTCAGTTCACGCCCTTCGCCCGATGAAATGACCTCCATTGCTCTCCCTCCGTTTCCTTCAAGCGTTTTCCCTTTCGTTTCTCAAAGTATAGCCTGTCCTCCTGCCGTTTTTTTGTCGAAGACCGCCGGTATTCTGATTTTTCTTTGCCGCGCCTCCTTGACATCTGCGCTTCCGCCCTGTAAAATGAGGAAAACGATCAAAGGAGGATCTCTCATGCGAAGAAGCGACCGCGAGATCACCGATCTGGGCGAAATTCTCTCCATTATCAACGATTGTAAAGTGATCCATCTTGCCATGGTAGACGATGGAGAGCCGTATCTTCTGCCGCTGAATTTCGGCTATGCCTGTGAAGGCGGTGCGTTCTCGTTCTTCTGCCACAGCGCACGCGAAGGCCGTAAGCTCGACATTCTGCGCAAAAATCCGACCGTCGCCTTTGAAATGGACTGCCGCGGTGCGCTCGACGAGCACGATGTCGCCTGCCAGTGCGGATACTACTTCGCCTCCGTCACCGGCGTCGGCCATGTCGAATTTTTGGACGGTGAAGAAAAGCTCGTCGCGCTGACCTCCCTCATGCGCCACATGGCGGGCCGTGAAGATCAATTCACCGAGCAGCAAGCCCGCACAGTCGAGGTCTTTGCCGTTCGCGCCGACAAGCTCAGCGCCAAGGCAAAGGTTCCTCACGGCGCGCAGTAGTCATGGATAGCAAGCAAGTTTTCAAACCCAAAAGGACGTGTTGTACATGAAACGCTCTGAGCCCGTCGAACTGATGAATATGTGCGTGCTCCGCCGCGGCAGCAAGGTTTTGGTGCAGGACCGCACAGATCCAACTGGCCAGGCGTTGCTTTTCCGGGCGGTCATGTTGAAAAGGGTGAATCCTTTACAGATGCCGTCATTCGTGAGGTTCAGGAGGAGACAGGTCTGACAATCTCCTCTCCGCGCCTGTGCGGGATCAAGGACTGGTGCGAAGACGGCGTGCGTCATGTCGTGCTGCTCTATCGCGCGGAGCAGTTTACCGGAACGCTGCGCTCTTCCGACGAGGGCGAGGTCTGGTGGGCGGAGCTCGCCGGTCTCCCTCGCTCGATCTTGCATCTTCCGACATGCTCGACCTTCTCCGCGTGTTTGAAGAAGATGATCTCAACGAGCTGTTCTACCGCCAGAACGGTGAAGATTGGACTTACGAATTGAAATAATCTCAAAAAATGAAAAGCACCGCTGTGCAGATACCCTCTGCACAGCGGTGCTTTCTTTACTTTTACAGCGCGCGTTCCATCGGCAGATACGCCGAATCGCCGTGCGGGAATTCCTCGCCCATCAGCGCAAAGCCGTTCTTTTCCCAGAACGCTTTGCTCTGCGGATTGCCCCTGTCGACCGCAAGGCGCACCTTGCGGAACCTCTCTCTCCGCAGTTCGTCCATCAGCTCGCCGATGAATGTCGAACCGAGGCCGTAGCCCTGCCGCTCCTTTTTCGTCATAAAGAAGCCGATGTAGGCGGTGTCATCTTGCGGGTAGCGCTCGATCAGGTCCAGCACGGCGACGAGCGTTTCTCTGTCGAAAAAACCGAGATAATGCTTGTCCGCCGCGCATTTCCCCGGCGGCAGCGCCGTCATGTCCTCCAAAACGCTCTCCCTCGTCGCAAGCGGCGGATGGTAGCGGTAGAACTGCTCGTTCTCCGCGCAGAGCGCTAAAATTTTGTCTACATCCCCCGCCGTCAGCGGCCGGACAGCGTATTTTTGTGAAAAATCCAGCTTCATTTCTCCGCCTTGCTGGCCGCGAGCACTTCCCAGTAGTCCTTGTAGTTTGCCTGCAAAAGCTCGGGCGTGTTCAGGCCGTAGGGGCACTTCGACATGCAGTGGCCGCAGTGGCGGCAGTTTTCGATCTGGTGCATCTTCTGCTGCCATTCCTCGGTGAGCCACGCCGCTGCAGGGGCGCGGCGCAGCATGAGCGACATGCGCGCACACTGGTTGATCTCGATGCCCGCGGGGCACGGCATGCAGTAGCCGCAGCCGCGGCAGAATTCGCCGCATAGCTCCTTGCGGTCACGCTCGATAGTCGCTTTGCGCTCATCCGTCAGCTCAACGCCCTCGCGGATACACTGCAAAAACTGATCAAGCTCGCTCTCGCGCTGCACGCCCCAGATGGGCACGACGCCATCCTGCTGCGCCATCCACGCCGCCGCCGTGAAGCCGTCGCGGATCAGGCCGCCCGCCATGCCCTTCATGGCGATAAAGCCCATGTTTGTTTCGCGGCACTTTCTGACGAGCTCCATCTCCTGCTCGCCCGCGAGGTAGCTGAACGGAAACTGCAAGGTCTCGTAGAGACCCGAGTCGATGGCCTCGTGCGCCACGGCGAGGCGGTGGTTCGTGATCGAAATGTGGCGAATTTTGCCCTGCTTTTTCGCCTCGAGCGCCGCGTCGTACAGGCCGTCTTCTCCACCCGGCTTCGGGCAGAAGGCGGGATTGTGGAACTGATAGATATCGATGTAGTCGGTTTCCAGCGTGCGGAGACTGGTCTCCAGATCCTTCCGGAAGCCCTCCGCCGTCTGCGCGCCGGTCTTCGTCGCCAGCACGATCTTGTCGCGCATCGACGAGAACGCCGCGCCGACCTTCTGCTCGCTGTCGGAATACGCGCGCGCCGTGTCGAAAAAGTTGATGCCACCGTCATACGCCTTGTGCAGCAGGTCGACCGCATCCTGCTCTCTGATGCGCTGGATCGGCAGGCAGCCAAATCCGTTTTTCTCGATGACAAGATTCGTCTTGCCAAGCGTGATCTTGTTCATGGAAATTCTCCCTCCTGTCTTGGATACCCCAAGCATAGCAAAATCGCTCTTTTTTTGCAATATCCTGTTTCCCGCTTGACAACGCGCCGCACTCCCGCTATTATGTAGGCAATCTACTATGTAGACAATCTACTTATCAGGAGGCGTATGTATGACGGTCGACAAAAGTCTGCTCGCGGGCAGTACGACGATGCTCGTGCTCAAGCTGCTCGACGGGCAGGACATGTACGGATATCAGATGATCGAAGAGCTCTCCCGCCGCTCCGAGCGCGCGTTCGCGCTCAAGACCGGCACGCTCTATCCCCTGCTGCACTCACTTGAGGAAAAGGAGCTCATTCGCTCCTATGAAAAAGATGAGGGCGCGGCGCGCCCGCGCCGCTACTACCATTTGGAGCGCAAGGGGCAACATTTGCTGCGCGAAAAAGAAGTCGAATGGGCGACATTTACCACTGCGGTCGATCGCGTGCTGAAAGGGGGCGTCTGCCTTGGCTCTGCCTGAAACCTTTACCCAGTTTGCCCGCACCGCGGCTGAGCAGCTGCGGTGGAAAAAGGCGCGGCCGCTCGTCGAAGACGAGCTTTTGACCCACCTCTGCGACCAGCGCGACGCGCTGATGGCGGGTGGCATGGACGAGACCGTCGCGACCGCAGAATCCCTTCGTCTGACGGGCGACCCGTATGAGATCGGCACGGAGCTTGACCGCGTCCACCGGCCGAAAACACCAAAGCTTCTTTTTGCGCTCGCGGCACTCATCGCGCTTGCAGGGCTTGCGTTCACCGCGCTTGTAAGCTTTCGTGACTACGAATTGTCCTATTTTGCTGTGCATCAGTGCGTGGCGCTGCTGCTCGGCACGGCGGCGATGCTCGCGGCGTATTTTCTTGATTTTACGCTGCTCGGGCGCTTCGCCCTGCCGCTCGCGCTCATGTTCCATGCCGCATTGATCCCGCTCGGTCTCCTGCCCATCGGCGGGTTCTGGCTCCGCTACATCTACGTTTCGACGCATATCCTCCTGCGCGGCCTGCCGCTGCTGTTCCCGCTGATGTTCGCTGTGCTGCTCTATGCGCTGCGCGGGCGGCACGGCTGGGGTGTCTTCGCCGCCTTCGTCTGCCTCGCGGTGCAGTGCATGTTCTGCCTGCGCGTCCCGTGCCTGCTCGATCTGGGCTTTCTGTTTCTCTGTGACAGCGCGCTGCTGATCTTCTGCGCCCGCAATGGCTGGTTCGGCCTTGGCAAAAAGTTGGAGACGCTGCTCACCACCCTGCCGCTCGCCGCCGACATCGTGTGGGTCCTTGTTCTCGGCGCAAGCTGGTTTGCGCGTCAGTTCGCCATTGTGCTTGATCCTCACTCCTACATTGACGGACACGGCTATCAAACCGTTGTACTGCGTGAACTGCTGCAAAATGCCAAATTCATCGGTCAAGGCGGCGTGGGGCCGTACAGCGCGCAGCACCTTGCGCGCTGGGAGGGCTTCGGCATGGTCGACTTACAGGCGCACGCGCTGACGCTGCTTGTCCACCGCTGCGGCTGGCTGGCACTCATCGCACTCGTCACGCTGCTGACGGCGCTGCTTGTTCTCGCCTTCCGCCGCTGCCGCAGGCAGGAGAGTATGCTCGCCCGCCTCGTTTCCTATTCCGTGCTGCTGTCGTTCACCACGCAGGCGGCCGCCTATCTTTGCTGCGACCTCACGCTGATCCCCATCAGCGGCGGTGTAGCCTTCCCGTTTTTCACCTTTAGCATCAAGACGATCCTGCTCAACATGCTACAGCTCGGTTTTCTGCTCTCCACGCTGCGCGTCGGCAGCGTCGTACGCGACAAGGATGTTGCTGCTGGGCCGGTGCGGCCCAGACGGCGCTTGCGCGTAAGCTTTACATGGGAAAACGCCTAAAGTCCGCGCCGTGCGCGGAGAAATAGCAGCGCCGCCGGCGCTGCACGAATCAAGGGGGCCATTCTCTCACGTGAGAGAATGGCCCCC